>JACCDG011153105.1_pt1 | contig 11150 bp, 10 predicted proteins | sample 7442471 | NCBI WGS metagenome assembly JACCDG01 (sample SAMN15323444, study PRJNA562643) | freshwater metagenome | isolation source: river surface water | place: USA:Blue River Watershed | collected 2017-08-17
AATCCATCCTACAAGCGTTGGCAGAGCAATCGCGCATCGTGCGCTTACCATTGAACAAGATTGGCTCTATCAACAAAATCAACAAGGCGTTTGCTAAACTTGAACAAGAATTTGAAAGACCTCCCACACCAGCAGAGTTGGCGGAGGTATTGGAAATGACTTTGGATGAAGTAAAGCAAAGTTTACGAAACAGCGGTCGTCACGTATCCATGGATGCTCCATTGAAAGATGGAGATGAGAGCAGCTCTACCATGTATGACGTTTTACAGACCAATGACACTCCATCACCGGACAATGACTTGTTGCACGAATCTTTGAGAAAAGAAATCGAGCGCTCATTGAAAACATTGACTTCAAGAGAAGCTGATGTGGTGAGATTGTATTTTGGTTTGAATGGAGAGCATCCATTAACTTTGGAAGAAATTGGTGAACGTTTTGATTTGACACGCGAACGTGTGCGTCAGATTAAGGAAAAAGCCATTCGCCGATTGAAACATACAAGCCGAAGCAGAATGTTAAAATCCTATCTAGGTTAAAAAATTAAAGCTATTTAAAGGTTGTCAATAATGACAACCTTTTTTTTTCTTCTTCTCATGTATAGATTTTATATACCAATTTTGTTCACTATCCTCTATTTCTTATGGTGCACCTCATTGCTTTGGAAAAGAAAACGACTTTCAAAAGTTAAAAGAGAAATATATTTTGGACTATTCTTCATCAGCCTCTGGATTTTTCTTTATCATTTATTAGGAGAATAATTGTAAGTGAACTTGGATTAGTATTTTACCTTCCGTACAAAACCTAATGAGCATGACCAGAAAACTAAATTTCTATATCCTTTCTTTTTGGATAATATTCTCAAGAATTTTTGACGCCCTTAGTACCTTTGAACACACAAGGGATTTATCCAAAGAGGCCAACCCGCTGGTGAGTATAATGGGATTGGGTTGGAGTCCTCTCCTACTCATCATAGCATCTCTAACGGCCTACGTCATCTATGCCTTTTATCAATATTCGTTCAACACAAAAAATTTAGCGCCTCAGCAAAAGGGTCTGAGTTTTATTGACTATTCTGTTTATTTATACCTGGGAGAAGTCAAACACTGGTCGGTGTTTTTGTATCAGATACCAAAAGAAAAATGGAGACTACACCAATATTTTGGTGCAGTTCTAGCCCCCTGTTTGGTGTACGCTGGTATGCTTTCAACCATCATGTGGTTATTGATTAAAAATTGGAATCCTTACAAAGACATGCATAACCCTTTGCTGATTTATACTTTGCTTGTTGGTGGTTGTTTAATTATTGCGTACCGTTTTCATCGCAAGTCTTACCAAATGTATCTTGCTCATCAATAATTCCCCATTTCTAATCCATTCTGAAATGAAAACTTCAACCAAAGGAATCGACCTCATTAAAGAATTTGAAGGCCTAAGGCTTCAGGCTTACCAATGTCCTGCAGGAAAATGGACCATAGGATTCGGAACGACCAAAATCAATGGACAAGGAGTTCCTCAGAATTTAATCATTTCTGAATCGCAAGCTAAATATCTGTTACAGCAAGATTTAATCGAGTTTGAAAAATTAGTATTACAAAACATTACCGTTCAGTTAAACCAAAATCAGTTTGATGCGTTGGTTTCTCACACCTACAATACAGGAGGATCCGAAATCTTGTTTGATTTGATCAATCAATCCTCTCCCAACGAAGTCATCAGAAATTGGATGGAAAATTCTTACATCACGGTCGATAACAAAATCCTGAATGGCTTAATCAGAAGAAGAAAAGCCGAAGCTGATTTGTACTTCTCTGCCGTTTAAGTACTTCAAGATAACTACATTTGCTTCATGAAAGCCACACTCATTGGTGCATCAGGGCTCATTGGAAGCGAACTCTTGCAACTTTTACTGAATGACCCATTCTTTACTGAAGTTCACACTTTAGTGAGAAAACCAGTGAAATTTTCGCATAATAAACTTCATCAGTTGGTTGTGGATTTTCATGATCAGGAAGCTTTGAATAAAGCAATTCCAGATCATAGCATCCTATTCTCTTGCATCGGAACCACTAAGAAAAAAGTCAATGGAGATCAGCAGGCCTACCGGCAAATTGATTTTGATATCACCATAAATGCTGCAAAAATTGCAAAACAAAAACATGCTACCCATTTCATCTTTGTTTCTGCAATTGGTGCAGATGCAAAAAGCAATAATTTCTATCTTAGATTAAAAGGCGAAATTGAAATAGCTGTTGAACAACAACAACTTCCACGTGTCAGTATTATAAGACCTTCTCTGCTTTTGGGAAAGCGACATGAGATGCGAATAGCTGAGCAATTGGGACAATGGATCATGCCATTATTTAGTTGGTTACTTCCTTTTCGCTACAGACCCATAGCTGGTTCTCAAGTCGCGAAAAAAATGGCAGAACTTTCTAAAAGTACAGCCTTGGGAGTGCACATCATAGAAGGCCAATCACTTTTTACATCATCTCATGTCTAGTTTTCATCCCAGAAATATTCACCAAGGCAATTACGATTTCAACGCATTATCCAGCATTGAAATAACCTTAAAAGAATTTGTTCATGAAAATGAATTTCAACAACTCACCATTGACTTTGCCAATCCATTGGCGGTCATTGCCCTCAATAAAGCTATTCTAAAAAAAGATTATGACCTATTGGATTGGAGTATTCCAAAAGGATATTTGTGTCCTCCCATTCCTGGTCGAGCTGAGTACATCCATCGTGTGGCTGATCTTTTGAATTCAAAGAAAATCCCATCCGCTATCACTGTCTTGGACATTGGTACAGGTGCCAATTGTATTTATCCCATTATTGGTTCTCATTGTTATCAGTGGAATTTTATTGCAACAGATATTGATCAAATGGCTTTGGAGAACGCGAAAAAAATATCCTCTCAGAATGAAAGATTACGCAATAAGATTGAGTTCAGAAAACAGCACAATGCCCATCAAATTTTCAATGGTGTTGTTTCTTCTCGCGAGCTTTGGGATTTCACCATATGCAATCCGCCTTTTCATGATTCAGCTGAATCGGCGAAACAACAATCATTGCGAAAAATAAAAAATCTCACCGCTCAAAAAAAGCCTGATGTTGTTTTGAACTTTGGAGGACAACACCGTGAACTATGGTGTCAGGGAGGCGAGGTGCAGTTTATACAAAATATGATGACGGAAAGCCTCGATTGGAGTCGCAATTGTTTTTGGTTTACGAGTCTTGTCTCGCAAAAAGATCATCTAATGGTGTTGGAGAAAATAGCAAAGTCGCTCCCCATCAGACAATTCAAAACAATCGAATGGGCCAATGGAAATAAGCAAACCCGCTTTATTGCATGGAGTTTCCTCACTCCGCAGCAAGAAAAAGAATGGAAATTGGCCCGGTGGTCATAAAATACAATGATGAAAATACTTATTCCCATACTATCAACCCTTTCTCTCTTGCTTTCTTTAGAGGGGTTTTGTCAAATTGAAAAAAAAGAGAGGCCATTCCAACTTCAGCTCGAAACGTATTATGGACTTGAATTAAAAAATAATTCAACAGAACAGCAGCCCTATCTGTACAATCATTTTCATCTTCAAAAACCAAGAATCAACTACGCACAATTGGATTGGACAAATCAGTGGAAAGATTGGAATATCCAATTGGGCATTCAAGATGGGGACTATATCCGACGCAATTACAGCGATCAACCCCAATGGGCACAGCTGATTTCTAAGGCGCAGTTGCAATTCCAACCACACGCATGGAAATCATTAAAGTTAACCATGGGTATTTTCCCTTCTCACATCGGTTTTGAAAGTGCTTGGGTACAAAACAATTTGACCTTAACAAGAAGCCTTCTCGCTGAGAATAGTCCCTATTATGAGAGCGGTGCACACTTTCAATGGATTTCCAAAAATGAAAAAATTTCTCTAGGAGGGTTGATATTATCAGGATGGCAACAAGCACATCTTGAATTGCCCATCAAAAAACCTTCCTGGGGTTGGAGCTCCAATTTTGTTCTTCATGATAACCTTCAACTTTCCTACAATGGTTTTTGGGGATTTCAAAATACTGCAGGAAATATCCATCGTCAGTACCACAATTTTTATTCTACCCTAACTCAAAAAAACTGGAAAGCCATTGTTGGTTTTGATTTGGGAAATGCTCTAATAAACAATCATAAAAGCCAATGGTATTCACCTGTTGCCATAGTTAGCAATCAAATGAACAACCACTGGAGCATTGCTTTACGATATGAAACAATGATTGATCCTGATTCCTTTATACTACTCAATAACAGTGAAAAAATAGTCAATCATTCATCCATCGGTTTGACACTGCGATTGAAAACTGATAACCAATTTTTATTTCAATTAGAAGGAAAACAAAGCATCACGAAAGACATTGACAACATCAAAAATCAAAATACACTCATCATGTTCAGCGTTTCAAAAGCAGCTGCGTTCTGATTACTTTCTGCTCTTCCAATCGATGGATTCAATTTCAATTCTTCTTTCCAATCGAGCACCTGCGCTGTATACACTCATCCTTTGATTGGCTTTATCATCACTGATCTTTTTGGATGTAGATTCTCCAAAAGGAATGGGATGTATGAGCAATGTCTGATCGATATAGGGTCTCAATGCACCATTATGAAACATAATGATCTCATTTCTTAGAGACATAATTCTTCTGCTTGTGAGATTTTGATTGTATTTGCCATCAGCCAACGGACTTGCAAATCCTCGAACGGTGAGTGTGATGGTATCCCCAAAAGTTAAACGTGACTCAATGAGCAATAAAACCTGTTGCAATTGATTGTATGTCTTCACCAACTCAATGTCTTTAAAAGATTCCCAGTCTTCGATGGCTGCGGCATCTCCCTTAAACTGTTGAATATAATTGGACTCTTGGTTGAGATAGGACGTTTGACAATTGGTAAAGGTCCATTGTGTTAATGTATCCCATGAATTGGGATTGGGTTCGTCATTGTGGAAGTATAATTTCAATGGCAACCATTGCTGTATTTTTTTAACCTCTGTGGGTACTATAATCTTGGAAACGGTATCCTCTGAAGTGACAAACCAATGATACTCCAGTATATCAGGACAACAACCCGAAGAATTTCTAGCAGATCCCAATACCCAACGCTGATCTTGTTTGGTTTTTAATACATCTAATCCAATGTCGTTTTTGCACGAATTCAGAGGCAAACCCAAATTGATTGGTGTTCCCCAAGATCCGGGCTGACCTGAAACTTTAAACAAATCAAATTCACCAAAACCAACGTGTCCGTTTGAACTAAAATACAATTCACCATTGATACATCTTGGTTCAATATCGTCTTCTACAGAATTGATATCTCCGGCATTGAAAGGAATTCCCCAATTCCCATTTGTAAAACGAGACAGCCATAAATCCAATCCCCCTTTTCCTCCTTCGCGATCTGATGAGAAAATCAAATAATCCACCCCATTCCAATTTCCTAAAAATGGCATCGAGCTGTTACCCGATTGAGCATTGCACAATTGCATCCTACTCCACTCCTTTGTCAAGCTGTTTTTATTTAACAATACAAGTTGGCCATCAGAAGATTTACCCACTCCAATCCACTCCTGCTGATGCGCAATGATGTGTAAAACAGGATTGCCATTCCATTGTTCTTTAAATGGGTACCTTTTAAGCTGAGCAGTATCTGTTTTCATCTGTAGCCATCCTGCTTCATTCCAGGCCAAGTAATACAAAGTATCACTCTGCCAATAGGGCTGACCTTCATTCTGATCTGTATTGATGGAAGAGGATTTCAAAAGAATGGAATCTACCGGAGTTTGATTCAACGCCCACTGAGAAGCACTCAACACCGCATCAGATTGTTCCAACAACGTCTTGTAATCTTTCTTTCCTTTTGCACGCTGCTTAAATTTCTTAGCATAAAAAATGGCCTCGTCGTATCGACCATTGCGTTGCATAATCTTACACAAGAAGAAATAGGATTCTGGATGAATTTTACCTTGATCTATTCTCGATGCGGATTGAAAGTAACGAATCGCCAACGGATCTTCTCTGGACTCAAATGCTGCTCGTGCCAATTTGACTCTTCTTTCAAAAACACTTGAATCAAGGTCAAAACTTACTTTGTAAGACGCGAATGCCGCTGACCAATTTTCGAGTTCGGCTGCATCATCTCCTTGCTTTTCCCAATACATCGGAGATTGTGCCTCTCCCATTAACATGAGCAAAAACAAGTTGATAAAAAGGACAAAACGCATAGAACAAAAATGGCAATTATTCAGCAATTTCAACCAAATTAGCAAAAAAAATAACGGATGAAAATTGGCGTTTTAGGTGGTGGTGCGATGGGAGCAGGTATTGCTCAAGTAGCTGCTCAAGCAGGGCATCAAGTAGTATTGGTTGACATTCAAGAAGAACAACTATCCAAGGCAATGGATGATCTGAAAAAAGGTTTAAATAAATTGGTTGAAAAAGGCAAGTTCACCCAAGAGCAAAGTCATCAAATTGTTGAATCCATACAAACTTCTACTTCCACCAATGCCTTTGCCGGATGTGGATTAATCATTGAAGCCATTGTTGAGAAGCTAGAGGTTAAACAATCTGTTTTTCAGCAATTGGATGCATTATTGGATGAATCTGTGATTTTGGCTACCAACACGTCGTCATTATCGGTAACTGCAATTGCTTCCGTGTGCCAACACCCTGAGCGTGTGATTGGGTTGCATTTTTTTAATCCGGCTACCATCATGCCATTGGTTGAGATTATTCCGGCCATACAAACAGCAGAGAACCTACCTCAACAATTGAAAGACATGATGATTTCATGGAAAAAGGTACCCGTCGTTGCAAAAGATTGGCCGGGGTTTATCGTCAATCGAGTGGCTCGTCCTTATTACAGTGAAGCTTTGAGAATTTATGATGAAGGTTTGGCTTCTCAACCAGAAATAGATGCGGCCATGCGCCAAGCTGGTTTCAAAATGGGGCCATTTGAACTGATGGATTTAATTGGTCATGATGTGAATTACACCGTGACTGAAAGTGTATTTGCTTCATTTTATTTTGATCCCAGATTCAAGCCGAGCATTACCCAAAAGAAATTATTAGAAGCCAGGTGGCTCGGAAGAAAAACGGGACGAGGTTTTTACACTTACCCAGATGGATGTCCAGATGTAGAATTAAATAACAACAAAGCAAGAGAAATACAAAATCGGATTCTTTGTATGCTCATTAACGAAGCCTGTGATGCGCATTATTTAGGACTTGCAAGCGAGGATGATATTGATTTGGCCATGACAAAGGGAGTGAATTATCCAAAAGGCTTATTTCTTTGGGGAAAAGAATGGGGATTTGAAAAAGTGAACGAAACTTTACAATTCTTAATGTCCCAATATCAAGATGATCGCTACCGTTCAAGTAATGGACTTAAAAACAGAATATGATGACGAAGTCAATTGGCCTATTGGTTTTATTTTTTGCGTTCAATTCAGTCTGGAGTCAGAAGATTTATTCAACCCAATATTCGCATCAAGCTCCGCTCAAAGTTTTTGTTGTCCAATATGAACACCAGGCTGATTTAAAAGTTTTTAAAGTGGATTACGAGCACCAAGCTCAAGAAAATAAAGGCCTTTGGTATTTTGTACAATACGAGCACCAAGCCGATAAGAAGATTTTCTTTGTTGAATACGAGCACCAAGCCAACTTGAAAATTTTCTTTGTACAGTATCAGCATCAGGCCGGCTGGCGAGAGAAAAGCAAAATGCACTTAATGTATTAAAATGCAAAACACAAAGACTTTAGATGTAGCATTATCCCCTCCCCCACCGCACATGGTAGGAGATGGTTTTAGGGTACACAATTACATTCCATCCATGGTAAACATGCAACGCATGAATCCGTTTATCATGCTAGATTACAACTCGCCACACTATTTCCCACCATCTAGCACACCACCAGGCGTTGGCGTTCATCCCCACAGAGGATTTGAAACCGTCACCATTGCCTATCAAGGAAAAGTGAGTCACCATGATAGTGCGGGCAATAGCGGCACCATCGGAGAGGGCGAGGTTCAGTGGATGACTGCCGCCTCTGGGGTTTTACACAAAGAATACCATGAGAAAGAATTTGCTTCACAAGGGGGGATTTTTCAGATGGTGCAACTTTGGGTGAATTTACCAGCCAAGCACAAGATGGATACCCCAAGTTATCAAGCCATCACCAAAGAACAAATCAATGAAGTTGTTTTACCCGAAGATGCCGGCTCTGTCAAGATCATTGCTGGAACATTCCAAGGTCAACAAGGACCAGCTAAGACTCACACCAAAGTTGATCTTTTTAATTTGTATTTAAATACCAATAAAAAAGTTGACTTGAATTTCCCTCAGCATGATCACACCGCCATGGTGGTTATCAAAGGAAGTGTTCGGGTTAATGGCAATGAAATTCTCAAAGGCAACGATTTTGGTGTTTTTTCCGATTCAGGAGAAAACATTATCATTGAATCTCTTGAAGAAAGTATCGTGTTGATGCTGAATGGAGAACCCATCATGGAACCCATAGCAGCCTATGGACCTTTTGTAATGAATACGAGGGAGGAAATCATTCAAGCCTACCAAGACTTTCAAATGGGAAAGTTTGGGCACTTGGATGAATAAAGGGACAATGAAGTTATTTGTAATTGTCCACGGCTAGCCAAAGGGCATCTGTCTTGGGACCATCAAAGAACAATGAAGAACCGGCCATGATCAGGCCCAATCCAATTTGTGGTGTAAATGCTGCATTTTTATCTCTCATGCTGTAAAACTGTTGTGCGATGATACCTGCACCCACTGATGCTAAACCTATTTGTAGCGCCGTTAATCGTTTGTAGGACTTCAAATAGGTCTGACAATTAGGGTTGTCCTGTAAATCAACTTTTAAATTCTTGTAATTCCCTTTTTTCAATACGCCTTCATCCTTGGCATAAAATTGCCAAACTTCACCTGTAGCCAATCTACGAGGATTGGAGGTGTTTAGATCAAGCCCTCCATAGGCAGTAATATCAATTTCTTCAAACAACTGAATTCTACCAGTATTCTTAATTCTCATGGCATAACGCTCAGAACGCTCACCATAAAATTCCGAAAGGTTGGCAAAAAAACCATGGTTGTTTCTAAAAAAAGCCACATTCTCCGCATCAAAGTGCTTTCCGTCTAAATTGAAAAAGGCCGGCTGCATAATGGGATAATCATAGGTAAGTTTCTCCCCTTCTTTTATTTGACCGTTGTATAGCCTTAAAATTTGTTTTTTAGTTGCTGGTTGTGCGATCAAGCATTCAGCAGTTAAACATAGAAGGAAAACAAGAATTCTTTTCATACCATCAATTAGGGGACTAAAGTAGTTTTTATTTTCCATATCTCAAACAACCCAAATGGAACTTCTTTAGTCTTTCTATTGGTTTGATTATCTTAGCACATTGTTAACGCAATAACACCAAACCAAGTTTAACGCTATGCTCAAATGAAAAAAGTATTCCTTACATTATTGTTTTTGTCATGGATTCAATCGCTGATTTGGGGACAATATCAAATAGCGACTGGTTTTATCAACACGGCCACCGTTTCTGGGACTTGCTACAACTTAACGACGCAGACACAAAATAGCGCCATGGGTGTTATTTGGAGCACATCATCTTTGGATTTGAATTGTAATTTTACAAAGTCCTTCAACATGAAATTCAGCGCTACCAATACGGATGGTGCGGATGGGGTTAGTTTCATCATGAAGAATATTCCCAATTATGTTCCAGGTGCAACGGGAAATGGCGGTGCCTTGGGATTTGCGTGGCCTGGTAATGGCAATTCATTTGCCATTGAGTTTGATACTTACGTGAACGATGCCGCGCCTAGTTTCGATCCCAGTCAAGGGACAGGACTGGATCACATTGCCTTTTTAAGAAATGGTTCTAACAATCACAATTCTGCAGACAATCTTGCGGGTCCATTATTGGTTGGTAATCTTGAAAATGGAGCCTTCCATCCTGTAACCATAACTTGGATTGCCGCTACACAAACGCTCACTTGCACGATTGATGCTTTCAACCTAACCGCTGTAGTAAATCTTCCTGCCATTTTGGGTTCATCCACAACGTATTTTGGATTTGCAGGAACAACAGGTGGGTTAATGAATCTCCAACAAGTTTGTCCTCTGCCAAGCACACCCATTACACTGCCCGCTTCAACTGAAAATATTTGTCCTGGATCCAATTTCACTTTGGATGCAACAGCCATCGACATCACCAACACCAATAATTTTAGTTGGTCGATTACCGCAGGTCCCGGTGCTATTTCAACACCCAATGCTGCACAAGCAGGAATTGTCAATGTTTCAGGAGCTGGAGCAGGAACAGTTATTCAAATGACTTACACAGACAATTGCGGATTGGTCTATACCAGGAATCACAACGTTCAGCCTAGTGCAACGCCAACTGTCACGGTGAACAATCTAAGTATTTGTGCCAATGCCAATTGGACTTTGACACCTACAGGAGGCAATTACAGTTCTTTGCAATGGGACATTACCAGTGGCAATGGATCTTCTGATCCAGTTTACACAGGCAACACATTCAGCGGTATGGGGCAAGCCAATGTAACGGTTACTCCTTCTATTGCGGGATGTGCTACAGCGGGAGTACCTGTAAATGTTACAGTATCTGAAACGAGCCTCGAACCTTTTAGTGCCGGGGATGATGTTATTTTCTGTACCTCGCCAACCAATTTAACGTATACCCACTCCCCATCAGATCCCAATTCAGGTATCGAATTTCAAGCAGGCTTTCCCATCGCATGGTCCATTGAACCTGGAAATACAGGTAACATTGTTAGCACCGCTCCAGATGGAACTCTGGTTGTTGATCAAACGGGAACATATACTTTTACTGCAACAGGAGGACCGGGTTGCTCGGTCACAGACGAGGTGTACATAGAGTTGGTCACGAATCCCACAGTCACCATCATACCTGGTGGGATTTTTAATGACAACAATATCTGTCCTTTGGAAATAATGCCTCTGAGTATTGTCGGCAACTATGATCAAATTACTTGGTCTGATGGTAGCACAGACGTCAACTCCATCGACATTGATGCCCCCGGAATATATAC
>JACCDG011854647.1_pt1 | contig 11147 bp, 8 predicted proteins | sample 7442471 | NCBI WGS metagenome assembly JACCDG01 (sample SAMN15323444, study PRJNA562643) | freshwater metagenome | isolation source: river surface water | place: USA:Blue River Watershed | collected 2017-08-17
AAACCTCTACTACTCAACCTCCCGAAAATAGTTAAATTAACTGACTATATACATATCAATTTGATGAACTTAATTACTTTTTGTGTATATTATTTACGAGATACACCATGAGGAAAATATGAAAATATATGCACAAGAAATCGCTGACGGACTATCAGAACGTATCAAGAGTGATACTACTGTAGCTTATTGTTCGCAAGCTGTTTTAACAACCGAAAAAAATTCAATTAAGCGATTGATTGATAAAGTAAAGGCTTCTAGTAATCCTAATCAAATTGATCTTTATTATATCAAATCAATTCTTGTTTCTACTGGATGGAATAAAAACGATGATGTTTTCGATCCGCAGCAAACTTGGGCGGCTCGTAGTACTCCAGAAGATAAACAATTTAATTTAATGCACAATGAAAATGATATCATAGGACATATCACTGGAAGCTATGTTGTTGATCAAGATGGTAACAAAATCGGCGCAACTGAAAATGATGCTGCCCCATCTCAATTCGACATTGTAACCGAAGCTGTAATTTATAACAGCTGGACTAATCCAGAGAACAGAGAGAGGATGAGTAAGATTATATCAGAGATAGAGCAAGGTAAGTGGTTCGTTTCGATGGAATGTTTATTCGCTGGTTTTGACTATTCTGTTAAAGATAACTCTGGGCAAACCAAGGTTATAGCACGTAGTGAAGATTCAGCATTTTTAACAAAACATCTTAGAGCATACGGTGGAACCGGAGAATACGAAGGCTATCAAATTGGTAGATTACTAAGAGATATTTCTTTTTCTGGTAAGGGTTTAGTATCCAGACCAGCAAATCCAAGAAGTATAATTCTTGATTCTAGCAAGGCTTTCTCTGTTAATGAAGAACAAACTATTTCCAATGTTTCAGAAGGAGAAGTTAATATGTCAGAAAACAACGAAGAGAAGCAGCTAGAAACTGCCCCAGTGGCAGAAGAGGCTGTACAAGTTGTGGCTGAAGAAGTCAAAGTTGAAAACAACGCTTCAGAATTAGAGGCCGCTTTAGCAGCTAAAGATACTGAAATTCAAGCTTATGCTTCAAAGGTCGCAACATTAGAAGAGACTCTTGCTAGTTTACAAAAAGAATTAGCAGCAGTCAACGAAGAAATGAAAGATATGAAGAAGAAAGAAAAAGATCGCAGCCGCAAGGAAAAGCTAGTCATGGCTGGCTTTGAAGAAACCGAAGCTGATGAATCAATTTCTTTATATGACGCTCTTAGTGACGAAGCCTTCGAAGCAGTGGTTGCTGCTATGAAGAAAAAGTGGGGAGCTATGAAAGACAAGATGATGAAAGAAGAAAAGAAAGAGATGGCTTCCGAAGCAGAAGTTGTCACAGAAGAAAAGACAGAAGTGGCAGAAGAATCTACCGCCGAAGTCTTTCAAGAAGTCAAAACAACAGAAGCCACTCTAGTAGCTGCTTCTGATGAAGGCGAAGAAATAGAGGCCACAAGAGCTAGTGTGGCAGAGTGGCTAACAAACAACGTTTTACGTAATAAGTGATAAAGGAGAAAAACTATGGCCCTAAAAGCAGATAGATATGAGTTTCAAACTGATATCAGTTTCTTCTACAATGCCGGAACTGCTACTCGCGGTGGCGTCGTTGTACATGATACAGCCGGTTCGGGAGCAGCTATGGATCAAGGTGTAAACCTTGTTAAGTATGCTGCTGCAACATCGGCAACTGTACCAGTTGGCGTGTTATTAAATGATGTAGTAAATAAGGATCTAACCCGTACTCACCTTAATCAATATAAGGATGAAGTTCAAAAGGGTGGTAAAGTTACAGTACTCCGCAAGGGTTATGTTGTAACAAATAACGTCACAGGCACACCAACAGCCGGTTCACTTGCCTATGCTTGCCATGTTAATGCTGGCAATTTCAGAGGTGATAGCCCCGGTAGTTCTGGCGCACTAGTCGTTGGTCGTTTCCTTACCAGTAAGGACGCTGACGGTTATGCCAAAGTCGAAGTAAACCTCCCCTGAGAATAATAAAATAAAAGGAGAATTAAACATGCCAATAACAGAAAGACCCAGCGATGATTTTATCGCTCTCCTACGCAAGTCAGGGGATGCCGATATGAATGTAGCAATGGCCGCTCAACGTGAGTTTGCCAAAGCACTAGAACTCCCACTACGTAAGGGCGTTTTAGTTGGTAATATCCTCGGTAATATTTTCGAAACCATCAACGTGGAAGCCGGTTCAACAACTGAATTTCCTCTAGATCTTATCTCCCCCGGCCTTGAAGGTGAGCATGTTGCTTACACCAATCCCGGTCACGGTAGAATTCCAGAGCGTTCAGTCGAAGGCGACTACGTTATGATTCCAACCTATACAATCGCCTCATCGGTTGACTATCTACTTCGTTTTGCCCGCGAAGCCAGATGGGATATCGTTGGTCGTGCAATGCAGGTTATGGAAGCTGGTTTCACCAAGAAGATGAACGATGACGGCTGGCACACACTTCTCGCCGCTGGCGTTGATCGTAACATCCTAGTCTATGATGCTGATGCAACAGCTGGTCTATTCTCAAAGAGATTAGTATCACTTATGCAAACAGTTATGCGTAGAAACTCTGGTGGCAACTCGGCATCAGTTGGTCGTGGCCGTTTAACTGATATGTACGTTTCACCAGAAGCGTTAGAAGATATCAGAAATTGGGGTCTAGATCAAGTTGATGATGTAACTCGTCGTGAAATCTACAACTCTGCTCCAGACGGTTCAGTTATAACAAGAGTATTTGGTGTTAATCTTCATGACCTAGATGAACTAGGCGAAGGTCAACAGTACCAAAACTTCGTTACATCTGACCTCGGTGGCTCACTTGCTACTGGTGGCGATGTTGAACTCGTAGTTGGTCTTGACCAATCAATGAGTGATAGCTTCGTTATGCCCGTTAAGCAACAGCTACAGGTTTTCGAAGATCCAGCACTACATCGTCAGCAACGCGCTGGCTACTACGGCTGGGCTGAACTCGGTTTTGGTGTTCTAGACAATCGTAGAGTCATCCTTGGCTCATTCTGATATATTTTAATATATCTGTCGCACTTAAGCCACTCTCAAGAGATTGGGGGTGGCTTTTTGTGTATAATACTTGTAGATAACGTTATTTTAGGATAAAAATAGGAGAATATTATGGCCGCACTATCGGATTATCTTGAGTCTGGTCTTTTAAGTCATATTTTTCGCAACGCTGCATTTCCAAGACCATCTTCAATAGCAATTGCTTTAACTAGCGGAGTACCATTAGATTCTGACACTGGTCAGACTATCCCAGAGTTACCGTCTGGCGTTTTAAATGGTAACATATGGACTTCAACAAACTATAAAAGAATACCGCTTGGACCTCCAGCCGCAAGTGGGGATAATACTTGGCAAAGTATTGGTATAAATGCTAATGGGTCATATAGTGTTTCTGGAAGACGCCATGATAATACGCCGGGATATTTTTATCCACTATACTTAACAGCATCTGCTGCCAATGATGCTAGTGCTATAGCTGCAAATGTTGTTAATGGTAATAGTACTGTATTTTATTTTTCAGATTTTCCAAATATTCCTTTCTTTGCTCCAAGCGGAGGAAATTTATTTCAATCTGGTGTTCCTACCAAATCTTCTTATCCAGACTATGAAGGTAATGGGTTTATTAGAAACAAAAATCAAATTGTGTTTAACACAGCTTTAACTGAATGGGGCTGGATTTCTGGCATAGCAATTGTTGACCACGATACTGTTGGTTCTGGTAATTTATTAATGTATTCTAAACTAACTAATCCAAGATATGTATTTTTAGGAGATAATATTCGATTTGATATTAATTCATTAGAAATTAGCCTCAAATAATTGGAATAAAAAATGCAACTAAGCAAGTCCCAGCTTGTTAATAATATCAATGCTGAGATATCCGATCAATCCTATGGTCAAATTAGTCCATACGATATTAGGCACAACTTGCTTGATATCATTGATTCTATATCTAATTTAACGCTTGATAAAAATTTAGAATCATTGAATTTTGCTACATTTTCAGATGGAAATACTAGAGTTGGTATTTCTGCATTAGATAATGTTAAAATTGATAACTCAATTAGCAATCATAATACAGCTATTGGGTTTAACTCTCTAAGATCGAATTATCAATCAGTCCAGAATACAGCTATAGGGTCGCATTCGCTATCTTGCAACGTTTATGGTGAGGGTAACGTAGCTGTAGGCTATAACGCTTTGGCTGGTAATACCGTAGGTCATTTGAATATAGGGATTGGCAATTATACTTTAAATAATAACAAGTCTGGCAATGGAAATATAGCTATTGGTCATGGTGCTGGATATTATGCAACCCAGAACACCAGCAATCATTTATTTATTGGTTATCATCCGGTTGACGATCAGCATATATGTGATAATCCTAATGGAAGTGGATGGATGCCATTAATATATGGTGATTTGTCTAATATTAAATTAGGCATTGGCACTAAATCGCTAAATAACTATGGTGTTCTTCATGTTGGCGGTAACATATTACCATCCGGTTCCAATGTAAGTAGTTTAGGATATGATTCATATTTTTGGTCTAAGTTATATCTTTCTAGATCAATTGAATTTAGCAATTTATCTTCTATTTTTTCTAGTGGATCTTCCCTATTGTGTACCAGCAATCACATTTATCCTAGTCAAACTAATAAATATTCATTAGGATCTAATTCTTATGCTTGGGAATCTGGATTCTTTAAAGATTTAACAGTAACTGGCAGAGCCACAATAAATCAATTATTCTATAGTAATGTATATACTTATAGCAACAAAACTTTCTATCTTGGAGTGAACTCTGACAATCAACCGCTATATTCAGATTTGCAACTATCTGATGGCGGTTTGGTATTAAAATCTTCTACAAATAATAAAGAATATAAAATATCATTTCGTCCTCCAGTAGAAGGTATGCCGGGATTCGTTGATGATTACAATGCTGTATGGTTTAGCAATATTAACTTACAAGTTCCTAGCAATAGATATGTTAAAACCAATAGTTTAATTTCTTATGATCCTGACGCCTTTGATGATAACGACTCTTTTGGTTTATTCTTTAATAGTGGTATAACCTACATATCTCGTAAAAATGTTCTAGGTTCCAATCTAGGGCTTCCAAATGGTCATGTTGCCGGTATAAGTAACATTAATTTAATTTCTAATTCTGGTAGCATTCAAGACTATTCTATATCTTTAATGTCTTTGGAATCCGGTGTTTCAGTAAGTCAAAAATTCTTGACAGGCACAAAACAACGCATCAAAGACTCAGCTAACCAAAATAAAGATAAGCTTAGTGGCTTTGAAATCAAATATATTGATGATTCCAATTTAGGCATAACTGGACCATTAACAGATAGACTTGTTATGGGATCATATAATCATACCTCTAAATTTGTCAATGGTCTGATATTAATGAAGGATGATAATAATGGATCAGTTTTTGGAATAACTAACATACAGTCGGTTACCGAAAATGTTCTACCAAACACAATTTTCAATGTTAGATCATCAAACCATTGTATTGGTAGATTTACTGCCGAAAGTAATGGATATTATAAGTCCGCTATTCAATTACTTGCTTCAGAGAATTGTGAAGTTAGCGGTGTAGAATTTGCATATTTAAATAATAGTGGTATAGCTGATATAGTAATGTATCAAAATTCTAGTGGCATTAATTTTATCAGAATGAAGAATACTAATGAGATTGGTATACTTTCTAGCGGAGTTACAAATGCTACTATTACGATTGGTCATAGCGGCGCACTTAGTCTACCAACTATTAGCTTAAAAGACGATACTTTTGTTGCTAATACTACAGTAGTTGCTAATAGTGGGTATGGTAAACTCTATAATCTTAGAGATGTTCGTCAGTATGCCAATCAGTATAATTCTTTAATTTATCTTGATTCGTCTGGCAACAAGTTTGATCTCGTCGTTAACAAATTAGATAATATTGATGGAAGGGCTGTTTATACAGACACTAGTGGCAATACATTTGCTGGATATGCTTCTCCATCAAATAGAAAAATTACTAGTTCAATCCAAGAAAATACTACCCATGGCTACCAAGCATTATATGATATTAGATCTGGATCTGGTAATCTAGCTATAGGACACAATGCTTTATATAATTTGTCATCTGGCAATAATAATATCGCTATCGGTAGGTTCGCTGGTTCTGGCTTGCTATCTTCTGTAGATAACATTATAATTGGTAACCAAACATTCAATAAAACAAGTCCACTAAATCACACCAGCGGCAACATAATAATTGGCCATAATATTGGTGCTAGTCAAAGTGGATCTTATCAGTTCATACTTGGAAATAGATCCAATATCATCTTATTACAAGGTAAACTTGGACCAAATAATACTGACAAATTTTTGAGCTTACCAAGCAGTGGCAGATTGTATGTTCACAATCACGATAATACTGAAGGGTTATGTTTAAAATCTAATCTTATAGAAATTATTGATAGTGGTGGAAGCAATTACCCAGAAAATGATTTAAGATTTAGATTTATTGGTAATAATTCAGCCGATCTTTTAGTTCTAAATCACGATTCTAATCCAAATAATTATAATTCATTGTGGGGCAGTCCATCTCTTAATATTGGTAGTCCTGCTGTATCATATGCAGATGAATATTGGTTCCCGTCTGGTGGAATTGCTTCTGACTCAAATATGACAGTATCCAAACCATATGCTCAACTTAATGGAAATCTGAGACTAAAAGGTAATATACAATTTTCAGATGGGACATATCTTGGTAGTACAAAGCCTATTCAAACCAACACAAGACTTGCTAATAGCGGCATAGCACTAGGTAACAGCGGGATAGCAATTGCACGTAGTGGAATAAATCTTACTAATTCCATGTTTATTGAAGGATATATGCCTACTGGTATGAATGCTCCTCCTAATTCTTCCACTAAGACAAGCGGTATATTGATTCCTAAAGATGTAAATTGGTCAGATTCTGGAGTAGTGTTTTTAACAAATAGAGACACAACATCTGTCATTCATGCTGGCGCATATGTTATTGCCGCTAAAGTAAATAATGAATATAAACCAATATGGATAAGTTCTAAAGATACGGATTGTGTTTGCTGTAATCACTGAAGGATATAGTTATGGGCAGGCCAAATGATCCGTGTTTTAAAAAACCCATACCTTATTTAGCATATTCTGTACCATCAACAGTTACCACGCTTTCTCCAGAAGATATTGATTTTTTTATATTACCAAGGCATAATGTACCATGTCCAGAAAAAACAAATGCATATGAGTTTGTTCCTAAATATAAAAGTTTAACTTTTTTTTCAAGTAAAGTATCTACTATAAAAATAATTGGCACTGTATGTGAACCGTATACAATAGATTTATCTGGTAGTCAAAAAGATTTTTTTATTTTAAGTGGAGATGAATTATATTTTGATTATACTAATGCTAGAGCTGGAAACTATAGTGTTTCTGTAGTAATTAGAAATTTATTAGGATCTATTGTTAATAGTGTTAATTTTGGATTGCTAGTCAACGAATTGCCATGCTCGACAACTACTTCTACAACCAGTACCAGTACTTCCACTAGCACCAGCACTAGTACCAGTACTTCCACTAGCACCAGCACTAGTACCAGTACTTCCACTAGCACCAGCACTAGCACCAGTACTTCCACTAGCACCAGCACTAGTACCAGTACTTCCACTAGCACCAGCACAACAGTCGCACCGTGTGATATTTTTGATTCAATAGCACAACAAGCACAATTCCTTTCAAGTACAATCTTAAAAGTTTGTATAATAGATGAAGCTAATTGTATAGTATCAGTCGAGGATGTACCTCTTTGTCCTTCCTGTTTTAATGGACCAATGTGCGTTTTTTACTGCCCAGCTGTTTTAGATCCTTGGTGTAGTGCTAGTCACTGTTTTGTTGGCGAGTTGGAATGTTACCAAGCTACATGTAATTACGATTTAGAAGCTGGATGTTATTACATTAATAACCCATCTCCTCCTTGGAATACAACTACAACATCTACTTCCACTAGTACCAGTACTTCTACCACAGTTCAGCCAACTAGTTCTACAAGTACTTCCACTAGTACCAGTACTTCTACCACAGTTCAGCCAACTAGTTCTACAAGTACTTCCACTAGTACCAGCACGACTACACAACCCTTTGTAAGTTGTATTGATTTGCCAGATCAAAATTATTGTATAGAAATAAATGATGGTTATTATTGTATAGAAATGCCAGATCCTTATTACTGTATCAAAGCTAAAGCAATTCCTTAAAAGGAGACTAACAATGGTTCGTTTTTGTATAGATAGTTCAAAGTATGATCCTAATTTTCATACTATAATAAGTGGTCCGTATTCAGATTTAAATCAATGTTATTCTCCCTGTGGTGCGAATGACCCAAGCATAACTACAACTTCTACCACAACTACTATAGCTCCAGGCTCTTTAACGCCGGTGCCTCCTCTTATATGCGGCGACACAATTATCAATATCAATGATGTTGAAGCCATTGTTGAAATACAATACCAAGTTGGCACTAATTGGTATCCAATTACGACACGTTCTATGGCTGCAAATTCAATCACAAGATTACCCAGTTCGTATCCGCTAAGAGCTAGAGCAAGTATCTTAGATAATGGAACTAGTGGTTGGTCATCCGGGTATAACTATACAAGTACTAATATTTTAACCCCATCTGTAAATGGGGACACAATAGTAAATAGTAATTCATTTAGTGTTTTTGCTATGATACAATACCAAGTTAGCACTAATTGGTATGATTTTGTAGTAGTTGAAATCGCTGGTGGAGCAACATTTAGAATAAGTTCCTCCTATCCATTAAGAGCTAGATTTGCTAGTACTGGATTAGGAACCTCAGTAACTCCATGGAGTAGCTAATGTCAATTTGTAAAAAATATTCTGAAATAGATTTTAATAACTACGAAGTTATTCGTGGACCATTTTATGATTGCAGTTTTTGCACCGATTGTGAATCATTGTCTTCGCGTACAAATTGGGCTGATAGTTATTCATCTTCATGTGAGTGTACAATAAATTCTTCTCAGTGTTATAATTCCTCGGCATGTGGAACTATAAATAAAACTGACCATATTAATATCCCAATAAACCCTTATATTTATCCATCTAGTAAAGAAACGTCACCATCAGAATCTGGAAAATTATGTTTAGATCAATATGGATTTACACCAACAGTTAGGATGTCTAACAAGATAAAAATAACTATACCTTATGATTCAATATTTGGTGGCACTTATGTTTTTGAGAAATGTTCTGTCTATGGATGGTTTCTAAATAGTGGAGAAACTTCTACATCTATAAATACTTGCATTCATACTGGATCGCCAAGTGCAACTCCAGAATATCTCATTGATTTTTCAGAAATAAATAATCCATCAGATATTAATCAGTGCTACACAGAAACTCTTACTACTTATAACTATAATGGATCTCCTGACAGTTCTTATGTAGAGATTTATGTATTTCCAGCAAAATATTATTTATGTATTACTCAACCAGCTGCAACCTCGGGCGATTTAGGACATAGATTATCTGTTGGTTTTACATTACCTATAAGATATCGTGAAAGATGTCAAGATTGGATTTTAGTAGACAGACTTTACAATGCCAGCGGCGAAAAAACTCCACACAATCTTTTTGGAAGTCCAAATTATGCATATCTTCAACAACCATTAAATAGTGCTGATGGGATGCCAAAATATACATTTCTCAACGATGATGGATCTACACAATGCCCAAGCGGATTAAAAGACCTTGGATTTTCTTTTAGATGTGATGGATACGGATTGGGATACGGAAGGGCAGGGGGCTGTTTTAACATGTGCAATTACCCATATTCCAATTTACAAGATTCTCTAGTTTCAATAGATGAAACATCTTGGTTTAGACCAAAAATTCCAGTTCTTGCTCAAGTTGAGTTTGTTTATGATTGTAGATTAGAATGTATTTGCAACTTCATATCTGATTATTCATTAATTTCTTCTTGGAACAATGATGCTACTTCTTGCTATGGATCATCAGTAAATATCAATTATGATTGTACAAACAATATAATTGAACCAAATTTTTCTGGAAAAGATGTTGAAATTTATTTTTTGCTGTCTAGCGAATACACTTTTTATATCAGACATTTGGGCGCAAATTATTCCACTCCAAAATTCATTAATAATGAATTGATAATAAAAAAAATGATTCAATACCCACATATATTTAATGATACTGATATCAATAGTATAATATCTTGGATAAACCGTAATGTATCTGTAATTAATAATCAAAATATGGAAAAAATCAATGCTGTTGATTTTTATTGGGATACTAGCAACTTGATATACAAACTATATATAATTCCATCGGAAGATTAAAATCATGAATTGTCCATGCGGATCTATTTTTATTCCTAAAGGAACCAAGCATTCAGAGTATGGACTTGGACTAAAGGTATTGCATACTCAGGGCGATATCATTCTTAAACTAGTTCATGATCAAAATAGTACTTTAAATAATGGTCAAGAATTTGTAACAACTTCTGAAAAATGCACAGTCAATAGCGATCTCGTAATTACTGGATTTGAAATATTTTGGGATAAAAAGTTTCCATCAACAGTCAGTTTAACAAATTCTATACAGGTATCTATTAGTCAATATCTATCAGACTTAATTCTTGGATTTAAAAATATAAGTTTATTGCAAAACGAAAAAATAATAGTTCAAGACTGTAGATCTATTTCTATTAATCTATTCAACAAAAAACTTTTAGTGTCAATTAAGAGTATTTGTTCTTATGATTCAAGTTGTTGCGGAAAATATCCAAACATAAGTTTGTTACCACCAAATAAAATTATTGATATTCCATGTTTACAAGATCGTACTACCTCTACCAGCACCAGTACTAGCACTAGTACTTCAACCACGGTTGATCCATCAACCACCACTAGTACTTCCACCACTGGCACTTCCACCTCGACTAGTACTTCCACCACTGGCACTTCCACCTCGACTAGTACTTCCACCACTGGCACTTCCACCTCGACTAGT
>JACCDG010169537.1_pt1 | contig 11144 bp, 13 predicted proteins | sample 7442471 | NCBI WGS metagenome assembly JACCDG01 (sample SAMN15323444, study PRJNA562643) | freshwater metagenome | isolation source: river surface water | place: USA:Blue River Watershed | collected 2017-08-17
GTATTGCGCTGCGTGTCGAAAAGCCCAGGGTGGGCAACTTGTTGCCTACGCAAAATCATTTTCCCTGAATCGGTGGGCAAAACTTGCCCACCCACCAGAATTGCGCAAGCTAGCCCCCCGGAGTAATCTGCAATCAGGCATTCATTTTTTGCCATTATGATTTTGGAGACACGCATGGACATTCAAGACCTGAGCGTCAGCGAACGCATCCTGCTGGCGCAGGAACTGTGGGACAGCGTTGCCGAGCAGGCCAACGAGATGCCGGTGAGCCCGCAGCAAGCGGCTATTCTGGAACAACGTCTCAATGCACTGGCCAGCGATGGCAACCAGGGTGAAGCCTGGCAGGCAGTCAAAAGCCGGATTCTCGGCCGCTAAATGGCTTACAACCTCAGCATCCGGCCAGAAGCCGAGACTGATCTCTCCGACGCATTCAACTACTACCAACACTGTCGCCCCGGTCTGGGCCAGGATTTTCTGCTCTGCGTCGAGGTTGCATTCGAACGCATCACCCGCAATCCATGCCAGTATCAGGCAGTTCACAAAACAGTACGGCGCGCTGTGATTCACCGCTTTCCCTACGGGATTTATTACATCGTTGCCAATAAACACATCATCGTGCTGGCGGTCATGGCGTTGATGCGCGACCCGACGCGCTGGCAAGGACGGGCTTGAATCGGGTTGGCAAATTTAACGGCGATGTTGAATCAGGGCAACGACAGAAAACCAAGCATGAGCGATATCCAGATCCGCTTTGACAACGGCGCGGCCTATGAAGACTACATGGGCAAGTGGAGCCAGCTGGCGGGCGAGCGCTTTCTTGAGTGGCTGGCGCCGGCCAGTGGTGCACGCTGGCTGGATGTGGGCTGTGGCAACGGTGCGTTTACCGAAATGCTGGTGGCGCGTTGCGCACCGTCCTCGTTAGCGGGTGTTGATCCGTCGGCCGAGCAGCTACTGTTTGCGCGGCAGCGCCCGGCGCTGGCGTTGGCGCAGTTGCAAACCGGCGATGCAATGGCGCTGCCATATGCGAATGGCACGTTTGATTATGCGGTGATGCCGCTGGTGATTTTCTTTGTGCCACTGCCGGCCCGAGGGGTGGCAGAGATGAAGCGGGTGCTGTTAGCGGGCGGCATTGCAGCGGCTTATGCCTGGGATTTGCACGGTGGCGGTTTTCCGTATCACACGCTGCGGCAGGCGATCAACGAACTGGGCTATACGGTGCCGGCACCGCCGAGCCCGGAGGCCTCGCGCATCGAGTGCTTGCAGGCCCTGTGGCAGGATGCCGGGCTCAGCGAGGTGCAGACCACGGTGATTGAAGTGCAGCGGACCTACGCCAGCTTTGATGACTACTGGCGCATTGTGCTGGGTGGCCCGAGTGTCGGCGCCACGCTGGCCAGCATGGCGGCGGGCGATGCCGACACACTCAAGGCACAACTGCACGCCAGCCTGCCCACGGCAGCCAATGGCAGCATCACTTACAGCGCCCGCGCCCACGCGGTGAAAGGCCGGGTGCCGGGCTGATGGCCATCAACACACTCCCCAACCAAACCTGCCCCTTATGCGGTGGCCTCAACCAATGCGTGCCGGCACAATCCGGCTCGTTTGATCAGCCGTGCTGGTGTACCCAGGCAACATTCAGCGCCGAACTACTGGCACGTGTACCACCCGAGCAAGGCCAGCAGTCCTGCATTTGCCCAAGCTGTGCGGCAAAGCCGGCACAGGCAGGCCGCGGCTGATCGTACAGAACAAAAAACCGTTATCATCACGCTCTTTCTGCTCAACTCGCCCATGCCCGTCTCCGCCTTTCATGTTCGCAATGCCACGCTGGATGACCTGCCTGCACTCAGCCGCTTGTTTGATGCTTACCGTCAGTTTTATCAACAGCCGGCAGATTTAAACAAGGCAAAGGATTTCATGCTGGCACGTTTGGGCAACAAACAATCGGTGATTTATCTGGCAGAAGATGGCAACAGGCTCGCTGTTGGCTTTTGTCAGTTATACCCGAGCTTCTGTTCGGTGATCGCTGCACCGATTTACGTGTTGTACGATCTGTTTGTTGCACCCGAGGCACGCCAGTCGGGTGCGGCGCGCGAGCTGCTGGCGCGGGCGGAAGAAGATGCGCGGCAAGCAGGCTTTGCACGGCTGGATTTGACCACCGCCAAAACCAATCTGCCGGCGCAGGCGCTATATACATCGATGGGCTGGGTGCGGGATGAGGTTTTCTACACGTATAACCGTGATCTTGCCCCCCCCGGTGGCAACAATTAATACTCGGCGCCAGGCCCGTGCGGCCGGGCTTCAGCGTTTTTTTCAGAAAGAAGTCTGAATCATGTCAGCCGGAGACTGGAAAGATCTTTATGCCGCCGCGCAGTCGGGAGATCTGGCACGGGTAAGCTACCACATTGAAGCCGGTGTTAACCCTGATTACCAGCATCCGGAAATCCTCTGTACGCCGCTGGTGGCTGCACTGATCCACGGACACGATGCAGTGGCGCGCTATCTGCTGCGACATGGCACCGATATCAATCTGCTGTCCGAATTCGATCGTCTTACACCGCTCCAGGCCGCCAGAAAATACCGCCGTACCGAATTGGCGCAATGGCTGCTGCAACGAGGCGCCAAGGAAATGCGGCAGCCTTTCTGGTGGCGCTGGCTGCCGCTGTAAATGCCTCACAGGCCGATGCCACCGCTGTGCGGCACTCCAGACAATCAACGTGGCACGCAAATCTCGGCTACGTAACGCCCCCATTTGCCGGGGCCAATATAATCGCCATAGGCATACACCACCCCACGGGCATTGCGGAAAGCGCCGGTGCCGGCAACAATCACCGCCTGTTCGGTGGCGCCGCTAGTGCCCATCGAGCCGGCATCTGCGCTGAACAAGGTGCCAAATGGCGTCTTCAGTACCGTGCGCCCGGTAAACAGCTGCCGGGTCTGGGGGATCTGCGCACCGGCCGGCATCTGCGGCACGCCGCTTTCGAGTGCCATGGCAGGCGTAAAGGTTTGCCCTGCATCAGAGCCATACACCACCTCCGCAGTCAGGCCGGAGCTACCCTTGCCAAACCGCGTAAGCTCGGTGCTGAAGCAGGTATTTGGCACCTGCAGTGCGGCCAGATAGGCGTTGCCGGGATAGGCCTGGACAATGTTGCAGTCGGGGTCGGGCAGCAACTGGATGGCACCGGAAAAACTGCGGCAGGTTTCTGCCGCGCTGGCGGGCACGGCCAAACACACCAACACTGCGGCGCTAATAAAATGCTTCATGAAATGTTTCCTCTGGTGTTGTTATTGATGTCTGCTTCAGCTGCCCATGCATGCGTGAACACATAAGCAGCTGTGCAGCATAGGCAGCCCACAGATTGCGGCGCAAGCCCCGTCTGAAGCAGAATCCGGCAAGTTTGCCCGGTTTGGAAAAGGATACGGACAGCAAGTGCCGGAAAACCGGCAAGAATCCGGGCAATCCAGCTGCAAGCAACGTTGTTGCTGGAATCACACACATCGAGCCAGATCGGCTGGGCGGGGCGTGGGCGTGTATCCGCATGGATAACAACAGGGGCGCTTGCGCAACAAAAAGCCCCGCTTCAAGCGGGGCTTTTTGTTGCGGCCAGACAGGCCAGATGTGAAGCGACTTACTTCGATGCAGCAGTCATGTATTCAACCGCAGCGGCAAACTCGGCATCGGAGCCACTATAACCACCCTTTGGCGGCATCGCGTTCAGGCCTTTGATGCCACTGGCGACCAGTGCATCCATGCCCTTGCCGATACGCGGAGCCCAGGCTGCCTTGTCACCCATTTTCGGGGCACCGGCAGCGCCGGTGGCGTGGCAGGCAGCGCACATCTGGCCGTAGATTTCCTTGCCCTTGGTGGCCGGATCAACCTTGGCAACGGCGTCGGCGGCAGCACCAGCGACTTTAGGCTCGGCAAAACTGCCGCCCGATTTATTGGCCATATAGGCAACCGCACGGCCCACTTCGTCATCGGTCAGATCAGGTGCGCCACCACGAGCCGGCATGGCATTCAAGCCCTTGGTGGCACTGGTCATCAGCGCTGCCCAGCCCTTGCTGATACGTGCAGCCCAGCCAGCGTTGTCGCCAACTTTCGGCGCACCGGCAGCACCCGTTGCATGGCACGTGGCACAAATGGCAGTGTAAACCTGCTCACCCGTGCGTGCGCCCGGCGCAACCGGCTCGCTGGCTTTGGATACGCCCACCGGCTGGATACGTGCTTTTACTGCTTCAGCCGACATGGTCGGGCTACCCATATCAGCACTCGACGTGCTGGCGCTGCCCCATAGCTGCACCACAAAATAAGCCGAAGCCACCGGAATGGCGATTGCGCCCAAAACGGCAACCAGCGAGGTCTTATTGCTCATGCTGTCAATCCCTTAAATCAAATTATTGGTAATCAAACCGGCTGATTATACCCGCAAAGCCAGCGCGGAAGAACCTTCAGGCAAGACTTCCATAGACGCTGCAAAAAAAAGTCGCTATGCTTACGGCCTCTTCCGCACTGCGCCCGTGGTGAAACGGATATCATGTAGCCCTCCGAAGGCTAAGTTCCAAGTTCGATTCTTGGCGGGCGCGCCAGCTACTCTGTGCCTGCACCACTACATTTTCCCGCTCTTGGCAAACCGTAGACGCTGCCATTGATCTGCCCCAGAATACGCGGCTTGAATCACGCCGCAGATGGACACTACGATGGACTACCCTACCCCGAGTTTTGAAAACAAAGTTGTCAGCTTCGACCAACTGCGCGCTGCCGTCGCCAGACTGCCGCAGCCGGTGGTGTTCACCAATGGCTGTTTCGATATCCTGCACCGTGGGCATGTCACGTACCTGGCTCAGGCGCGCTCACTCGGGGCTTCGCTGGTGGTGGGCGTCAACTCCGATGCATCGGTGAAACGTCAGGGCAAGGGCGACGACCGCCCGATCAATAACGAAGCCAATCGCATGGCGGTGCTGGCAGCACTGGAAGCGGTGAGCCTGGTGGTGCTTTTTGACGAAGATACGCCAATCAGGCTGATTGAAGCCATACAGCCCGACGTGCTGGTAAAAGGTGGCGACTGGAGCGTTGACCGCATCGTCGGCGCCGACGTGGTCAAAGCCAAAGGGGGCAGCGTGCATTCGATCCCCTTCCTGTTTGATACCTCGACCACCGCCACACTCAAGAAAATCCGCGCAGGCGATTAGTTTTCCAGGGCAATGCGGCCCACTTGCATCCGCCGCATTGCCGCGCGGCGTCTGTTTGTCAGCATCTGACCATCAGAGTCATTCCTAAGGAAGCGCTGATTTATTGGCTGCGCGGGCGAATTGCTACGTACCACAGGCAGGCAATTCGCTAAGCAAGCTGTGCTTGCCAAGCTCGGTTGCACTCGCGCGGTGCTCGAAAGCTCGCCTACCTTCATGATATGTCTCGCTTGACCAGCCACTTGGCGGCTTGCCGCCCAGTGGAATGGCCATGCAACGCTCTGCGCGCCGGGCTCCTTGCACTTCATCCCGCTCGCAGAATAAATCAGCGCTTCCCTAAGTCACGCCAAATCCAGGCCACAGCCCCGGCCAAACATCCGCACACACATCCAATAACAATAATTCTCATTTACATTTTTATTTGGGCGAACTATATTGAGAACCATTCTCAACTAAAGCCGGCTGACAGCCCGATCAGGCTGCACAAACTGGCGCAGGCAAGGAGTGCAACACCATGACGAGCCCCCACGCTTCACAACAAATGCTGACCGGCACCCTGGCCATGCTGTTGCGCCATTGCCTGACCACTTGCCCAGCCAGCAGCATGCAGGCAGCGGGCCTGCTGGCAAGGCTGGCGGATGATCCAGCGCTGGACAGCGATCTGCGTGAATACTGCGAGCAGCTCAGCAGCCGCCTGTATCAACAAACGCAGGGGCAACGGGCATGAGTGGCAAGCCGCTGGATCAATCGCTGCAGCAGGCGTTTGGCCCGCAGTTTGATGCCAGCCCGCTGGCCTTCGTTCCGTTGCCGGTGTTGCGGCCACCGCCCAAAAGCAACAAGCCGGCCAGATTGTGGGAGCTGGATGACGCCTACCACTGCCCGATCATCGGCACCTGCATCGACGCCGGCGAACTGCAGCGGCTGGCAGACAAGCTGGGGTTTGGCGATGGCAGCAGGCAGGCGTTTACCCTGCACGTCAAGGCGGTGGGCCATTGTCGCCAGCGCGGGCCGGTGGCCGAAGGGCTGCAGAAATTCCTTGATCGCAAGTATGCCGACTGGCTGCAGCGATTCAGCCGGCTGCAAAGTGCCGATGCGCTACTGCAGACGTGGAAACAATGCCTGGACAATGGTGATGTGGCCGGGCCACTGTGGGCGGCTTTCACCCATCGACTCAGTGGCTCGGCACTGCGCCAGGTGCTGTTTTCCGACATGCACATGCTGTCGCATCAGGTGGGGGCCACGCAATCGGCAGACAAACGCCGGCTGGCAAGGCTGGAAACCGAAAATGCCCAGCTGCGGCACCTGGCCGATGGCCGTGAGTTGCGCCAGCAGCAACAACTGGGGCAACTGCGGCAGCAGATTGGCGAGCTGGAACGCCAGCTGGTGCAGGCGCAACAGCAATGGCAGCAGGCACAACAGCAGTTGCACAGGCTGGCACAGTTTGAATCCGGCCAGGTTTACGTGGAAATGGGGCAGCAACTCTTGCTGCAACAAGAAGCCAATCAGCAAATGCGCTGCAGCCTGCACAAGCAGCAACAACAATTGCAGCAACAGGCAGAGCTACAAACGCAATTGCGCCAATCGCAACAGCGCGAACAGCAGCTGGAAGCAGAACGCAGCGCACTGGAGCGACTGCTGCTGGGCGACACCGAAACAGCCGAAGCCTGCAGCAACTGCCCGCAGGCGCCGCGCAATATTCTGTATGTTGGCGGACGCAGCGCAATGGCCAGCCATTATCGCCAGCTGGCGGCGCGTATCGGCATCCGCCTGATTCACCACGACGGCGGGCAGGAAGAAGCGCTGTCGCGCCTGCCGGAGATGATTCAGGGTGTGGATGCGGTTTTATGCCCCACCGATTGCATCAGCCACTCGGCTTATTACCAGCTGAAGCAGCATTGCAAGCGGCATGGCACCCCCTGCCTGTTTTTCCGGGGCGCAGGCGTATCCAGCCTGGCGGCTGCCATGGAAAGGCTGGCGCGTGGCGAAATCAGCGTCGGCCAGCCATCGCCGGCAATCAATCCAGCCTCGCCGGCTGCCACTGCCCGTCAGGATTGAATCGCTGGATGGCGCCCGCCTGCTGCGCGGTTTTCGGGCCCAGATTACGCTGATAAACCACACCGTCCTGATTCACCATGAACGTCATCACGCCGCTATTGCCATAGGTGGCGGGCCACGCCAGCAGCGCAAAGCCGCCGATCATGCGGCCACCCAGCACGTAATCGCGCTCACCACCACTGGCAGCAGGGCCCTGGGCCTTGAGGATGCGGTAATAATAACCGTGATACGGTCGGCCAGCGCCCGTCACCTTGTAGCCGGCGGCCTGTGCCTGCGCCATTTGCGGCCCCATCGGGCTGGGCACATCGCTTTGTTGCGCAGGCCAGTACAAACCATCAAATTTGCCAGGCGTGGATACCAGCTGCTGCGCATATTGCGGCGAGCCCAAATGCTCGCGCGCCAGCAGGGCATAGTCGCGCTGCGCCTGCACGTAAGCCTGCATCACCTGCATGGTCGAACGCTCGTTGCGGCCCACGCGGCGATTGAGGATCTCCTTCTGGCCGGCGCCGGGGTCAAACACCCATTCGCCGTTAACCTGCAGCAGCGGAATCGGAAACACCCAGCTATCGTTGCCCATGCGCAAGGAGGCATGTTTGCCGTTGATATCGATCTGGTGTTGCTGGTTGAAGGCATCGCCAAACTGCTGGCGCAATTGTCTATCCTGTACGGCATCGCCCGAGCTGAGCAAGGCATCGGCATTTCGCCCGAGCATGGCCTGCAACGCACGGCTGTTGTTGCCGGTAACAGCCGCTGCCAGCGACAGCGCAGCGGCTTCCGGCGAATCAAAACGCTGCAACGCAGCGGCCGCACCAGAGCTGAGCAAGGCGCCCAGCAGCGCGCAACAAACGAGGTTAACTTGAGTTTTTTTCATATCGATTCCGTTCAGCGACGACCACCGCGCATACCACCGCCCATGCGTGCCCCGGTGCCAGCGCCGGCCCTTGAGCCGGCACCTGCCCTTGAGCCGGCGCTGCCGAGCGAGCTTGCGCCCCGCGCGCTGTCCATGCGCGCCGAAGCACCATTGCCCATACCGTCAAAGGCACCACCAGACGGGGCCTGCGAGCGATTATTCATCTCTGGCCGCGCCTCCATCGACTGCCGCGAAGCATAAGGATCGGACATCGGCGGCATGCCCGGATTGGTTCGGTCTTGCCGATTGTTGCGTGCATCCGGGGTGGCCGAGCCCACCCGCTCCTGCGCTGCGGCACGTTGCTCAGGGGTCATTGATGCGGATTTTTCCTGAAGCTGATCACGCGCGGCAGGCGACACCGAATTCATCGAACCGGCCGGACGGCCGGCATTATCGTAACCGCGATAATCCTGCTGGCGCGTGCTGGCGGCAGGTGCGGCACGGTCGTATTTGCTTTGCGTGGCGCGGTCAGCATAAGGCACGCTCTGCCGATGCTCCGGATTGTGCTGCCAGGTGCGCTGGCCACTCTGCGACTGAGCTTGTGGCGTAGCCGCGCCAGCCTGCCCCTTGGCATTGCTGTTGGCCGCCAGGCGCTGGTAATTCTGGTTGGTATACAACTCGGCACGCGGCCAGTTGGCAGCCACCACCATCCCGGCTGCCAGGCCATAACCAGCGCCATAATAAAAACCACTATACGGGTAATAAGGGTAATAACCCCAAGGATAATAGGTGTAGGGCGGATAGCCGGGATAGCCCCAGGTTCCGTACACCCAGGCGGTGTTATAAACCGGCACGTAGACGGTATCGACACTTGTCTGTTCAATGCGGATCACCTGCGTGCTGGCTGCGTTTTCGCTGATGATTTTCTGCTGCTCGCTGTCTTTCAGATTGCCGGCATCCAGCGCCTTCTTGCGCAAGGACTGAATGGTTGCCATTACCTGCGGCTGTTGCGCCAGAAAAGCATCACCCAGTTTCTGCGTCCATTCCAGCTTGTCGCTCAGCATTTGCAGCACCGACGGAATCTGCACCATCGCCTTCACGCTGGGATCCCAGCTTTGCTTGTTCAGCTCGGCGGTGAGTTTTTCGCCGGTGAGCTTGTCGTTCTGCTTTTGCCAGCGCGCCGCCTGCGAAATCTCCAGCGGATAGGTTGCAGCGGCCAGCGTCTGCATCAGCAGCGCATCCGGATACAGCGCAATCGGCGCCAGCATTTGCTCCAGCTCCTCCTGCTTGAACAGCGACTTGTCGGCCTTGGCAGCACCATCGGGCCTGGCTGCCTGGTCGGCCTGAACTGGCTTGGCGGCACCGGCAGCGGCCTTGGTATCGTCAGCCACGTCGGCGGACCAGGCAGCCGCCGGCAGCACCAGATTAACGGCCGCCGCGCAGGCGGCCGAAAGCAAAAATTGTTTCATGCAGATTCGCAATCAGAAAAAGAAATCAGAAACGCAGCCCGAGGCCGATATTGCCTTCCCACTGCGAAACCACGCCGCCCTGCAGGCGGGCGGCGCAAGCGCCGTTGACACACAGGATGCCGCTTTCGGATGTCACGATCACCCCGTTCCAGCGTGCCTCCAGCCGTGCGGCTAGTTTTTTGCCCAAGGGGATTTCCGCGCCGCCGTAAAAACCGATTGCCGGATACAGCTTGTCCGAGGTTTGCGGCAGCTTCACCTGGCCGCCGCCGATTACCCCACCGAAATAAGGCAGGATCGACGTGCCTGCGCTGGGAAAATATTTCACGCCGCCAATCATGGCATAGCTGACAGTCATATCGCCGCTATCCAGCGGGTCCAGGGAGTGCTTGCTTTGCGACAGATACAGCTCGACGGCGGTATCCGGATCCAGATCCGGCAGATTGCTGACGCTGACAGTGAGCGCGGCACTGGTGCCACTGCCCAGGCTCACGGTGTCGTAAGTGCAGCTACTGGTACAGCCCGGCGTGGTGGGCGCATTGCTCTCCACCTCTCCACCGCTGCGTGTGCCCACCGAGGCAAACACTGCGGTATCCGCCTGCGCCAGAGCAGGGGTCGCCATCAGGCAAGAAACCAGAGCCAGACGCTGCCACATCGTATTTCTCCACATTTTATTGAATGACCAGCACATTATGGCTCAAAGCCACACCAGCGGCAGCGGAATTCACCGGCAAGGGCTGCCGCGCCAGACAAGTCTGGTAGCGGCCATCCACCCGTTTGGCAAACCATTCGGTGGTCAGCTTGCGGGTAATTTTCGGGCTCACCAGCCGGATTTGCGGCATCACCTGCTGCGGCAAAGGGTGCCCTGCCTGCTGTGAGGCCAACTCAAACAAGCGCTTGAACAACTGTGTCTGGCTGAATGCCTCGGCCTTTTCCAGACGCAAATCACGCTCGATCTCCGCGCTGCTCAGGCCCAGTTTTGGCGCCAGTTGCAGCAGCCACTTCTGTGTGGTGCTCTGCTGGCGGCTGGGGCGGTCCTGCTGGTAGATCAGCAAATCGCCATCCAGCGCCATTTTCTGCTTGGCCAGCCGCACCAGCGCAGCCTGAAACGCCGCATTGCGGCTGCTGTAGCGGCCGGCGTTGAAATCGGCGAAGCGGTAAATCATCTGCGGATAATTCACCCGGTAATGCAGCAGATTGGCAATACCAAAATACAGCCCGCCACGGCGCGTAAACACCTCTTGCCGCACACTGCCCTTGTAGCTGTAGGGATACGGCCAGGCGCGCACATGCCCCTCGGCAAACTCCACACTCACCTGCATCGGCCCACCGGTGCGGATCGGGTTTTTCACATCCAGCGGCAATCCCAGCCTGGCGGCGTCGGCAACCATATCCTCGAACACCGCGTTCATCTGCTTTTCTGTCTGCAGGCTGTCGATGCGCGCCTTGTAGCTGCGGCCATCCGGCGACGGCTTGAGCAACGCCGCCTGCACCGCCACCAGCGGAATATGATACTTGTCGGCGCGTTTGCCGATTTCCTTCCACACCATCTTGTTCAGCCCCGGCACCGTCGGATCGCTCTGCCAGCTCGA
>JACCDG011959730.1_pt1 | contig 11142 bp, 15 predicted proteins | sample 7442471 | NCBI WGS metagenome assembly JACCDG01 (sample SAMN15323444, study PRJNA562643) | freshwater metagenome | isolation source: river surface water | place: USA:Blue River Watershed | collected 2017-08-17
CTGCGCATCTGAGTTCCGGATTCTCTTTTGTCCATTAGCTTACCGCGCCACTGCTCCTCTCAGGGTTTACTCAGTAAACCTTGAGCGGTGTAGTGGCGCACCCCCGAGCCGTCCGGTAGACGGAGATGGAGATCGTTTAGTATGGCACGTAGTCTTAGTGAGTTTCGTTTGGCGCGGGCCCTCGAGAAGCACGTCGAGGACCCTCACAACTCCGAAAACGCTCGGGAGTTTGCTCGGGCGTACGAGTTGTTGACCCCCGAGGAGCGCCGTGCATTTGAGGGCAAGACTCTGCCCACTGCCGAAGAACTCGTCACTGCTTTGGGGTTGACGTATCGGGCTGGTACGTACATCCTTACGTTGTGGCGAAAGTTCAAGGGCCTTTGAGGTAGAGCAGCGCCGCGCAAGAGCCGAGTACTCACGCTGGATGCGGGGTATTAGGCGTGCGCGCATATCGTTGTTTTACTTTTCCCTGTGCGCCACTAACCTGTCCCGTTCTCCCCTTCCAACCTGGAGAATTTCCATGGCCTTTCAGCCGTCTGAACAACAACTGGCGATTTGCGCCCACGCCAAGAAATCCCGCCCCCTTATGGTCATCGCGCGAGCGGGGACGGGTAAAAGCTCCACCCTCGAGATGCTTGCGCGAGCCATCCCCAAGGAACAAACGGTTCTGGCGTGCTGCTTCAACAAGGACATTCGTGCGGAGCTTGAGCGCCGTATGCCCCAGCACGTCAAGGTCAAGTCGTTTAACCAAATGGGCTTCGCTGCCTTGAGTGAAATGCGAAAGCCTATGCGCCTCAGCGTGGACGCGAACAAGCAGCGCCAAATTTTGCGTGACATCGTTCCGAAGGACCTGCGGGACAGCGTGGAGGGCCCGCTTCTCCGTCTTCTCGCGATGTGCATGGCGCGCGTCATCGAATCGCCCGAAGACATCGAGGCGACGATGGACGAGTTCGACTTCTATCCTCCTGACAACATCGAAGGCGCTACGCCTCAGCGCATGGTGGCGTGGGTACAAGACGCGCTCTACATCACGAGGCAGCCCTCGTCGGTCGTTTCCTACGACGACCAAGTGTACATTCCCGCGTACTACATCCGCACGATCAAGATGCCCAAGTTTGATCATGTGCTGGTGGACGAATACCAGGACGTGAACCCGGCGCAAAAGATTCTCATTCAGGCGTCTCTCAAACCGGGCGGCAAGCTGACGATGGTTGGAGATCCGGCTCAAGCCATCTACGCCTTCCGTGGTGCGATGTCGAGTGCGATGGAGACTACCTGCAAGGAGCTGAACGCAGAGGTTCTGCCTCTCAACTGTACGTACCGGTGTGCTCGCAAGATCGTGGAAGAGGCCAAGCGGTACGTCCCCGACTATCACGCCGCGCCCAACGCGCCTGAAGGGGTTGTTGACGCGGTGGACTACGAGGACGCGCTGGAAAAGGTTCGCGAAGGGGACTTCATCGTTTCGCGTACGAACGCCCCGCTGGTGACCGCTTGCCTCTCCCTTATGGCCAAGCGCCGCAAGGCTGTCATTCGTGGAAAAGACGTGGGAACGGGCCTCGCCAAACTGGTCACCCAGTCCAAGGCACAAACGATTCCCGATCTGGTGGAGTGGTGGAACACGTGGCGAGACCGAGAAGTACGGCGAGCTCTCGCCGTCGACAAGCCCAACCGCGCAGAGGAAGCCCACGACAAGGCTAACGCAGTACTCAGCTTGGCCGAGCACTGTGACACCGTAGGCGAGCTTCTGAAGCTTCTGGAAGACTTGTTCAAGGACAACACGCCCTCGAACAACGTCGTGCTTACGAGTACGCACAAGGCCAAGGGGTTGGAGGCCGATCGCGTGTGGATGTTCAATTGGACCTACCGCCCCCACAAGGGCGGGGAGGAGGCCAATCTCGCGTACGTCGCAATCACGCGAGCCAAGAAGGAACTTTACCTGGTAAACCCCCGTCCCGCTGACGCCCCCAAGGCTGAGAGCAAAACGCCCCCTGAAGAAACGCCGAAGCCCAAAAAGGTTCCGGTGCGGTCTGTTCCCGTTCGACGCGTATAAGGAGACAGTGCAAAAAATGGCCAATTCACACACTCTCGTTGAAGATTTTGCCGCCGGTAGGCCGTTTAGAAAGAGCCTTTCAAGCAGCACGTCTTACGGCGCTCTGCGGCTCTCCTACAACGAAACGTACTTCTACTCCTATCGAATGAAGTTGGCATACCGGGACCCCCAAGGAAACGTCATCATCAACGGTGACGGCGCCCCGTCTGTAACCACGCGAAAGCACCAGCGGCTCATTCGTATTCTCCCTGGACCCCAGATCCCCTTCTCGGTACTGGAGCGCCTGAACACACCAGTCGAAGAGATCCGGATCGTACACGCCAAGAGCGACTTTGTTCTTCCGCGCAAAGTCCTTTGTACGGGAACTGACGACAAGCCTTGTTGGCGCGAGAACCACGAGACGCACCACGGCCGCCTTTACCACTTTGTCGAAGAGCACTTTCTCGGGGAAACGCTTTTCGAACATGGAGGAGACCTGTACATCAGCGGCTTAGACCGAAATGAGCCTCCGCGGTCTCGCCATTTCTACGTAGTCCGTCTCCCCGCAGGTTGTGGAGCTAAAACGGTCGATGCGGGGCTGGAGGCGCTTCGCCCTTCGCACGTTCCTGAAAGCGCTCTGCGGCAAGGGGAGTGGTTTTTCGTCCCCACGGACCACAAGACCGCGGGGAAGTTGGTCAAATCCCTGCATCTCGTGGGCCCCTTGAAGGAGCACATTCACAAGTCAGTGCCCCTGGATGACCGCCCTGGGCGCCACGTCGTCAGTCAGCTGATTGCATCCGACGGGCGGCGCTTTGCCTCTGGCGTTGTTCGCGATCAACAGCACGCAACCCTCAAGCTTCCTGACGTGTGGCACGAGGTCGTACGAAACCTGTCTCGAGGAGGGTTTTCTATCGACGCTTCTAACCGCGTCAATGTCGACTAATACTTGTGGTTAAGCCATGAGTAACAAATGCGACAAGTGCGGCGCAACCTACACGCGACAACTCACCCTGGACCGCATTCGGGTGCGTAACGTGTGTAAATGCGAGATGAATAAGGCTTGCTCTAGAAGGGTTAAAGGTGCGACTCCGTGCGGCCTCACCGTGCAAGCCCGAATCGATTTAGATTGGGAAGTTGAAGCGTACTACTGCGTACGACACGGCGTTGAAGACGGCCCAAAAGAACTGGCGCCTTCCCCTGAGAAGCCCGCGGTAGAAAAGAAGCCGGTAGTTGTGGGGCCGTCTAAGCGCGAACTCGACAAGTACAACACGCGCTCTCTCGATGGCTTTATTGGATACGCCAAGGCCGTAGGTCTCCGCTCTAACTGCCGACGCTGCGGTAAGACAAACCCTACAGCAGCCAAGGTAACACTGAGAGACGGTATTCCGTTGCCCTTGTGTCCTGGCTGTTCGTCCCCTGAGTTTTATCTTGTGCCATGGCGGGCGCCTCCGCTACAATGAGGTATGCTCCAGCTTACCGCCAAGCAACTCGATGAGCTCGAAAACAGCGACGACCCGACGATTTGTCTTCTCGTCGGTGAAATTCGCACCATCGCAAAAGATGCGCTCTTTGACTACATGTCACGTATCTCGAAGACCTACTTGGACAGCACGTGGGACCCTGATCTCGAATACAGCTTGTGGCGAGCTGTGTCCGAAAAACCCACTCGCATGACCGATGAAGAGGTTAGAAAGCTTGAGTACTTGTCTGATAGGGCCGGCGGGTGGTGGCGCCTTGCACCTTCAGGCTTTGCTGAATTTGTCTCATTTGCCGATTGGAAAAAGTTGGTGGAAGACTATGAACTTGCTGCGCGAACTACGTGAGAGCGCCAAGCTGAGTCAGCGAGACTTGGCGGATAAGCTTGGCGTCACCGTCTCCTTCATCTCGTCCGTGGAGCGTGGCGTAAAGCCTCTGACGCCCGAGAGAATCGAGGCGGCGGCAGGCGCGCTTAAGCTCGATGATGACGAGCGCAAAGCCCTCTTCCTTAGCTTCAACAAGCTTCCCCCTCAACTCACTCAACACCTACTGGAGCACCCTGAGCTCTGGTAAGGAGACTCAATGCTCGACATTCGCTGCCAGGACTACTACGAGAAGGTGTGTAAGGAAGCGGAAGCGGCCGGAACAGGAGACGCCCTTCGCGCTGCCTTGAAAGACTTGGAGCGCCTAGCTAATGGGCGAGTTTGCAAGCTCTTTTCCGACAGGGCTCCTCGCAGTTTCTATTTTCACATGATGGCCAAAGACGGGGAGACGATCGCCTACAATGGCGGTGTCATCTTCTACGCCGGGTCTGAAAGCGGAGCTGGGGCACCGCAGTTTTCAGTGTCATTGGATACGAGCGGAAAGAGCCGCTGGGAGATTCACACGTGAAGGTCTACGTCACCAAGTGGAACAACGAGATCTGGGAGAGGTACAGTACAAACGCCAAGCCCACCGACAAGGGTGCGGTCACTGTGAACAAGCACAACGACAAGGATCGTTGGTATATCTACCCGCCCGACTACCACCTTACACTCGAGGCCGCGCAGGCTCGGGTGGCTGAAGTCAACAAGGGACGAATTGCTCGACTCAAGGCTGAAATCGAAAAGCTCGAAGAAGAAATTCGAGTGGGCGCCCCAGTGAAGACGGGATGGATGCCTAAGAAGGGGGATGAATGACGAGTTCGGCTTTACCGGGTAAATACCGTAGCTACCTTGCTACGATCACCCCGGAGCTCTTGGAGACCGTCACCCTCACCCCTCGCGCCCTCCAGCAGCTCTGCGACTTAGCCAAGATTCCCGCCGCGGCGGTAAAGGCGCTTGAAGGAAACAAAGAGGCGCTTGATCAGCTCTACCGTCGCAAAATCTCGGAGTGGCTGAAAAAGGCCCGGAACTCCAAACGGGTATTTAGAGTTTGCGAGGGCCGGGTGGCGGCTATCCTCCCGCCGACTACCCCACTCTACGACAATCGAGTCGTCGAAAAAGAGCTCGTAGAACAGGGATTCACCTCGGTGAAGATTGAACCGGATAGAGAGGTCCACTACTACAAGAATCCCCGCCACTGGATTCTCCTGGAATACTTCTCCAGCCCCCCCGCACGCTTTGGCGTAACGGGTCACGGCGCGATGTTTCAGCAGATTCTCACTCTCCCTTCCGATCCCGCCGACCTTAGGTACTGCGTCAACAAGGCGCTCGAAGAGTGTGAGGCAATGCAGCGGCGGATTGATTCTATGCAGTGGGACACGCTTGTTAGCGCCCCGTCACGTAAACGTGTTGCCAAAACCGCTACGCGAGGCAGACTAAGAGACTGGGCCCAAAGCTTGAGCTATGGCCCTATTGAGAATGCCCTGGACGCTGCGGACTGGGTCAATGAAGTCCTTCGGGCCAGGTATTAAAGAACCGCCATTTGCTGTCTTGGAAGGCGAATGGCGCGTCGTGCACGAAGGCCCCCCACGACCTTCAGAGATTAAACGCCCCTTGAAGTGGGGCGTATGGAAAGGGCGTAAAACGTGGGAGTACGTACATTCGCCCCTTCACATACCTGAGCCCCTGAAGCGTCTCTTGGGAAGAGCTCAACAGGCGACTACGCTCCCGTATCTAGAACGAGGGCCATCACCCTTCTTTCTTCGGGACACAGGGGAGTGGCGATCTAGGCTTCCCGATCCCGTGGCCTGCTACGCTCTCACCACGCTCATGCTGTCTCTTCGTGCGGCTTTGGAGCTGCGGCACATTCCACAGCGAGACGTCATTCACCCCGTTTACAATCGCGGGGGAAAGTGGCGGTTCAAAGCTGAGCGCCTGCAGCTTCCAAACCAGGCGGCGTCGAATAACCGGGGCGGGGCGAAGCTTCGGGGAGCCGCCGAAGAGTGCGCTCAGTACGAGCGCCCGCGCACGTACGCCGACTGCCTCCCGGGGGGGGTAAACGCAGCCCGACCTTGTCCCTGGGTCTCTTGTCGGTCCCACCTGTATCTGGTGATGTCGAAAAAAGGAAGCGTCAAACCCGCTTTACCCGGTAAAGCCGTGGAAGACCTGGAGATGAGTTGTCTTAACGACGTCATCGCCAAACACAAAGATGACATCACCATGGAGGACATCGGACAGGTTGTGGGCTTAACCCACCAACGAGTTAGTCAGATTCTCAAAAAAGTGCTGAAGAACCCGGAAATACGGGAGTTACTGAGGGAGCAGACGGAGGCGTGATTTTCGGGTATAAGGATAGTGCCCCAATGGCACAGAAAGGAGGTAGACCTTGATCTACCGTTTTAAGCAGGCATGGGGGCCGGGGGGAACAGACCCCTGGCTCGTTCTGCGCCGCGGGGACCAACTCCAGCTGTGGACCCCACGGTCGACGTGGGCGAGCGTGGAAGGGCGTGAGGCACCCTCGACACTCGTTCTTTCCTTGGCGCACGGTGTGGTGCCCGTCTTCGGGTATCACACCGTCGGCACCAAACTGATCGAGGCTGCGTCTTGGCAAGACGCGGCCTCTCGGTTTGGCGTCTCGGTTCCGGCGGTTATGGCCTTTTTCCGTAAGGAGGACCCCGCCCTGGCCGCCGACCTTGATGGTGTCGAAAACGACATCATCAAGGAGGACACCTCTCCCACCCGCGACGCGGTGTGGGTGCACTTCCACGGGGATGACAAGTCCCCCGCCGTCCCGGGCGCGCCGGGAGTAACACTGGCCTTCGGGCCCCCCACTAACGTGGGCATCGTGAACGGACAGGGCACTGTTCACGAGGTTAAGTTTGCCCCAGGGCGCAAGGGCGGGTACGTCGCCGCCCTTGTGACCATTAACTTCCGGACTGTCACCGTCGTCATCGACGACGAGACGGTCTGGGGGAGTGCTGAGGGCGACAATCGCCTAGACGCACAGAAGGCAGCCGACCATTGGCTGCTGGACGTATTCGGGTCCGATGATCGGGCCCGAAGGGCGTACTTGCGGAAGGACTGCCGCACGGCGGTCATTCGCTGGCCGGAAGGCCGGCCTTCTCCCAACGCCGCGGATTTCGCAGCGGTCAAGGAGCTGCTTCGTGCGGCCCCTTGAACCCGGAGATTTCCTACCGGCGCCTCCACGAACGCCGGTAGGAGCCTTCCACCAGAACCGCCTGGAGGGGCGAAAGCTCCTCCACTGGTGGGGCGGGGGAGTGTTTGACGGGTGGGGGCGATTTGAGGGCCCGCCCGTAAAGAACGGAGGCTCGTTCCGCGCTTCGGACTGTCGCCGTGGCGACGTCATTCTCTTCCAAGACACCCCCTGGGTAGTCTTGGAGGTCGTGCTACGGCGCGACCGAGGTTGCGAAACCGCGGCGTATTGCGCCGTCCTGGCCGAAGTGCGCAAGGAGGATAGGGACTTCCTCGAGTCGCTAGAGGCGGCGCGGAAGTTCCAGGAGCTACTCTACACGATATGGCGAATTATTCGCCAGTGAGCCCAGGCGCCGTCTCTTCGGAGGCGGCGCCTGTCTCGTTTCTTTTTGGCTTAGTAGAGGCCTAAACTAGGCGACGTGAACCAGCCGCTTTACCGAGTAAAGACCGCGAGAGCGCGCTCCGATGTAAAAGAACAACGTCGGGCTATGCAGTTACTGGCTGGCGGGCACGACTTTCACGGCAGTGGAAATCTTGGCGCTGTGGTATCTACCGGGGGGCTAGCCCAGGGTACGCGGAATTCTTTTGGTAGTGGCGTGTACTACACCCAAGACCGCCCGGCGTGGGAATACTGGCGAGACACCTTTGCTAATGGCCCTCGAGAAGGTGGGGTGGTTGTTCCAAGAGAAATTTCCGGGAGCGTGCCCGCCAAGCTGTTTAAGCCCGTACCTGGCGCGTACCGCGTGGGCCCAGATATCCCCCTTACCAAGGGTATCACCTTCGTAGCTGATAAAGCAAACCCCGCGGCGCTAGAAGCTCAACGGACGGCGCAGCGCCAGTTTGGTGTTCGGGCTATCTCGCTTCAAGCCCTAGAACAAGCTGCAGGCGCCGCCAGGAGCAGCACGTACCAGAAGCTGCTCCAAGCTAGTAAAAACAATCCGGGATTAGGCCGCGCATTGGCTCCGCTGGAGCGGTGGCTGTACGGCCTTAAAAATCTAGTCTCCTCGAGGTTTTGATGCTTTACCGAGTAAAGTCCGCCGACCTGAAAACCCCTCTTCAGCCGCACCAGCAGCGCGTCATCGACAAGCTGAAGGCCTCCGGCGGCTTGCTCGTGGCTCACGGTGTAGGTAGCGGAAAGACGCTTTCAGCCATCGCGGCTCAAGAAGCACTAGGTCTTCCAGCCGACGTGATTGTGCCCGCTCCTCTCGTGGCGAACTACGAAAAAGAGCTTGACAAGCACCTCACGGAAAGGCCTGACATTCGCATTCGATCCTACGAGAAGGCTGTACGGGATCGAGACGTCAACACCGATGGCCTGGTCGTGATGGACGAAGCCCATCGAGCTCGCAACGCCGGTACCCATATTGCCAAGGACGTTGCAGGTGCGGCGGCAAAGGCGAAAGCCCGTCTTCTTCTCACTGGTACGCCCGTTTACAACCAGCCGTATGACTTGGCCGTGCTGATGAATACGGCAGCGGGAAAGAAGGTGTTGCCGGATGATCCCGCGCTTTTCAAGAAGACGTTTGTAGGGGAGGAGACTATCCAGGCGCCTTTACTCGCGCGCATTAAGGGGCGGATTCTCGACCACCCGGTAGACACCGTTACCCGCGCGAAGCTCATCAACCGAAACTACCTCGTGAACGCAGTGAAGGGCTATGTGGACGTGCACGCTGGCGGGGGAGAGCACTTTCCTCGACGTGTGGATGAAGTGCATACCGTGGAAATGACGCCGGAGCAGCATCGCATCTACGAGTTCCACGCCAACCAGATGCCCTGGTACTTGAAGGCCAAGATTCGTGCGGGGTTGCCGTTGGATAAGCAGGAGTCCAAGGAACTCAACTCTTTCCAGGGCGCGCTGCGACAGGCGTCAAACACGCCGCGTCCTTACGTAGCTGGGATGACGGACGATGAAGAGCGCAAGCATACGTCCAAGATTCAGAAGATGGTCACGCATCTCCGGGACATGCGCGAGAAGGATCCCAACTTCCGCGGCCTCGTGTACTCCAACTATCTCGGCGCGGGGCTGGAGCCGATGAGCCGGGAGCTCAAGCGGCACGACATCCCGCACCACGTCTTTACCGGGGAAATCCCAAAGAAGCAGCGTGACGAGATGGTGCGAGACTACAACTCTGGCAAGGTGCCGGTTCTGCTTGTCTCCGGGGCTGGTTCCGAGGGCCTTGACCTCAAGGGGACAAAGGCTATCCAGCTGATGGAGCCGCACTGGAACGAGTCGCGGCTGAATCAGGTGATCGGTCGCGGAATCCGTTTCAAGAGCCACGAACACCTCCCGGAAGAGGAGCGGCAAGTCAAGGTGATGCGCTACATGTCGCAGCTTCCCCCCGGCATCGCGGACAAGATTGGTCTGACGTGGATGTCCGGGGCGAAGAAGCCGCAGAGCGTCGAAGAGTACATGAAGAACATGTCCGAGGAGAAGGACAGGTTCAGTCAGCAGCTTGCGGCGGCCCTTCAAGAGGCCAGCGATAGCGGCCCGCTGAAGAAGAAGGCAGAGCTTCCCACTCGTGACGATGATCTCATGATGGCCCTGGCCGATCGACTCAACGGGGCCGAGATCGCGAGGAAGAACCGAACCAAGACCCTCGACTATACGCATCCCACGGGGGTCGTACTGAAGAATCGGTACGACCCTGAGTTTGTGCGTGAGCAGATTGAAAGCAAGTTCAACGGTGATTTGGACGAGTACGCCTCACAAATCAACAACGACATGTTGGCGTCAGGGTATTCGGCTATTGGGGACGTAACGAAGAAGAATCAGCAACGGCTCAAGGCAAAGCAGCTCAACTGGATGGGGCACGGAGCTTCTTTGGGATTGCTTGGGGGTTACGTAGCTGACGAAGTCCTAGGCTATAAGCTTATCGATCGGCCTTTGCTGCGGCTGCTTACCATCCCCGCAACCCACCTCGGTGGGCCCATTCTCGGCGGCATGGCGGGCTTTCATCTGGCCAAGGCCTTCCACAAGCCCCTGTCGATTCAAGACATGGAGGCCAAGCAAGTCCACCCCCTGCTTGTGCCGCCTAAGGTCGTGAAGCAGAAGACGACGCTGGTGGTCAAGGAGTAGTTTCTCCGCGGGTAGAAAAGCAACAGGCGCCTAGGGGATAACCCAGGCGCCTGTTGCTTTTCTGGCTACTTGGAAAGGCTTCTACGCAGAGTAAAGCTCAGGAAAACTCCAAGGGGTTGCGGCGGGGGTTGCGGTACGCCGATGCCCCTTGAGGCGCGTGCGCGGGGTTGGTCATCTTCACCTCGTCCCCGTTCTCGAGCACCTTCATCACGACGCCCTTGTACTTGCGCGCCTTAAGGGCAGTGAGAGCCGAGGTGATGTCTTCGTAGCGCGGCGCGGTAGCGGCATTGGTCTTGCCGTCTTGAAGGTAGAAGTAGGAAGCGGGGCGCCAGTTTTCAACTGTTTCGCGGATAAGCGGCGGACCAGCATTGTAAGGCTTGCGGTAAGGGGGCATGTTTCGCAGCGTATGCGTTTCGCGGATAACCTCCAAGCGAAAAAACTTTGCGAGCTCAGAAACGCGGGGCGGGGGCGGGGGAAGGGGGATAGACGCAACACGACGGACCGCAACGACGTGGACCATGAGACCCTCCAGAGACAGTGGAGAGAGTAGGGTACACCAGATGGTTTAGGGTGTCAATAGAAAAAAGTTTACTGGGTAAAAACGGGGTTCAGAAACGCGGGGGGAAAGCTGGTATAAGGATGTGTCCCCAAATAGGCTCCGACAATTAAGTCGGCCTAATCAGTGGGGGCAGGAGATCGACCATGTCGATTCTCACCTGGTATCTCAAGGGCGCCTACGCTACTCCCTTCACCAAGGCCTTCAAGGAGGGTTTCGCCCTCCACGCCGTCACGCAGACGGTGGCCTTCGTCCTCTTCCCGGCGGCCCCCCGCCGGGTCCGGCTGGGGGTTGCCTACGGAGCGGCCACCCTCGCCCACACGGCCCTCCTCACCATCCGGGGGGCCCGCGAGGAGCGGTCCCTCGAAGTGCTGGTGTCGGAGGCCAACAAGCGGACGGCGGAGGGCGTCGTCTCCGCCCTCCACGCTGC
>JACCDG012043237.1_pt1 | contig 11140 bp, 15 predicted proteins | sample 7442471 | NCBI WGS metagenome assembly JACCDG01 (sample SAMN15323444, study PRJNA562643) | freshwater metagenome | isolation source: river surface water | place: USA:Blue River Watershed | collected 2017-08-17
TATTGCGACCTCATTGGGTTATCATCGAGACTTGAAGCCTGACTACAAGGACTTGACGATAGTCGTGGACTTGGAGACCAGTGGCTTTATTGTCAATATGGGCAACAAGCCTTCGTGTCAAGCGCTCCAGTTGGCGGCTCGTGTGCTCCAGACCCTGCCTGCTGCTGACAAGATTGGCTTTAATGAGTACATCAAGCTAGAGGCTGACAAGTACATCATCTGCAAGGAGGCCATGGCTGCACATGGTATCAACGAGGAAGTCTTGAAAAAGGCAGCTCCGTGGGCCACCGTCATGACCCGCTTGTGGGAGTGGATTCAACGCCTCTACGACCGCTGGAAACCAGAGACTGTGACTCTGATTGGCTACAGCAGCAGTCACTTTGACTCGCGCTTCATCATCAAAGGAGCAACGGAAGCCAAGCTCGCTATTCCCTCCTATCTGCAGTTTGCCGATGCTTACCATATCCTGCAGCAGTGGGTGCCTGAAAGGTTTCCCGAGCGCATGAGACGCAAACTAGCTTCCGTGTTCACCGAGTTTGTGGGTTATGAAGTGAATCCCAAGCTGCTCCATGAGGCATGGCCTGACACACTAGTCTTGACCGCCATTCTGCTAGCTGCCAATGCCATTGCACGCGTAGACTCTCGATCCCCTCTAGTACCCTTACTCAAAGCCAGTCATCAAAACCCCAGTGTGCAGTCTCTGTTGAAGTAAAATCAAATTTCAAAATGCAAGCACTGTTCGACACTCTTACTGAACGCAAACAACTCTCTTATTATGATCGCCATGCAGTTTCACTAGACAATGAACTCGTGGTAACAGGCTGCATTACAACACCTTTGTCTGTGTGGCGCATGAAGGATGCAACCCTTGCTCACACAGTGGACGGTCAATGGACAGTGTGGATATTTAGTCTCGCCATCTCCCCTGATAACAAGCTAGTGGCTCGGGGTGATGAAAATGGAAACACTGAGATACGAGATGTGGCCTCCAATTCCTTTGTGGCAAGTTTGTGCCATGGCAAGAACGCAATCACTGCTGTCGCCTTCTCACACGATGGCCAATTTTTGGCGACCGTGTCTGATCTTTGGAAAATTGCGGTCTGGGATCTACACACAAAGACACTCCTTCTTTCACAATCAGGAGAGATAGAGCAAACATGTAAAACAGTCACGTTCTCTCACGATAATTCGCTAGTGATCAGCGAATGGTCCTGTGGAACGATTCATGTTTGGAACTGGCGCCTAAACCAAGTGTGTCACCTTAAGAGACCCTCTGACGGTGTGCTTCGCGTGGACTGTCTCGTTGGGACCCAGTACATTGCCTGTCAGTCAGCACGTCAATGGGTGGAAGTGTGGGATCCTTATTCGAAGAGCTGTGTCGTGGCTGAACAGGGTATACGCTGCTACACCTACTTTACCACTGCTCTCAACCACTGCACAACACTTCCTTCGCCTCGTTTCTTGCTCTACTTTCTTTTGTCCAAGGGCCTCTGTTTGCCAGTGTCTCATCCATGGGCTTTATTTTTGAAAAGGGGCCTGTATGACCCCCGCTTGTGGCTCCAAGTGGCCGCCTTTTTGTGGTCTAGCGATTCAAAATCCGCTTGATGGTTTCCATGGCGTCTTGAGACCAATAAACAATGCGGCCGTCATCCACTATGGGCTTATCACCAAAGGCACGGATTTGAATGTACTGCTCTCGTTTGTCAGGGCGAATCGCGTAGATGGTCAGCTGACAAACAAAGTCGTCCTCTTTGACAGTGAAGTCGATCCCTGCTGCTCGTAGATCGGCCATCATCTGCTCGCGGTAAGCATTGCATTCCTTGACTTTCGCGTCGATTTGCTCTGGCGTCCATCTGTACCACAACGGCGAGAGGTGCAGTGGCATCTTTTGAATTTTGATTTTATTCAACTTTTGGTTTCGTGCGTTGCATCTTCTACAGTAAATACAGGAACTTCTTCATCTTCTTCCGAGGTAGCGTGTGTCACTGCAGGAGCAGGTTTGCACAATCCAATTGTCAATTGATAGCATCGTTGTAGAGCTTGACCCATGGGGATCACCAACTTCTTCAAAGACTTGCTGCCGCTCTTGTCTCCCCAAAGCCTTGTCAAGCACTTTGAATTGTCCCCTGAAGGTGTGGTGATTGCTGACATATCCGCTCTGGTCTACCATTTGGGCAAGTGCCTCCCAAAGGAGATGGGTTATCGGTTGTTGCACATGGTACCTACGAAGCAGATGCGGGGCAAATTCGTGTTTGTCTCAGACAATGACCAGTTGTCACTACCTCAGAAAGAGTTGACTCGTGCTAATCGACCCCGCCTTGAACGCATAGAGCATCGAATCATGCGTCTACAGGATCATGCATTTGAGCTCAGCGACAGTACTCTGCTCACCGAGCCCCTGGCAGCTACAGATGTGATGATTGCCAATCGGACCGCCTTGTTTTCCTACTTGAAAAAGTTCTTGAGCCGCGTCAGTATCGCCGACTCAGAGGTGGTGATCCAGATGCACCACGAATCGGATGCTCCAGAGGCCGACATTGCTATCGCCAATCGCATCGCTGAACACAAGGCCAGTTTTTACTTGATCCGCACAGATGATGCCGATGTCCCCGCACTCTTGTGCTGTCGCTTTCGGCAGCAGCTACTGCAAGACGACTTCAATATCGTGATTGACCGAGGCTCCAATCGACCCGAACGCTACGTAGTTGTGGGTCAGCTCGCAAAGGACCTGGAGCGGCGTCGAATCACCAACGACATGTTCCTTGGACTCTGCTTTTGTACGGGCACTGACTTTGTGTTCAAGCAGTGGCTCTCGCCTAAAGTAGGCACTCCTTGTATGATCGCCAGACTTCTCTGCAAGCGACACCTGCTAGAGGGCCTAAATTTACGCGATCCCCTTGATTTTGACACGTTTGTGAAGCATTTGACTCTGAAACCCGTGGACTCTAGGCAGCCCGTGGCTATGAAGCTGAAACGACTGATCACTACAGTGGTGCCATGGGACTACATTCAGTTTAATTTTGAGTATTGGTTGCCACAAACACCACCGACTCTCCCAAAACCTCGTCTTCAGCCACAATCTGAGGAAAAAGATCGGGCCATTCCGCCTTTAACTCTCCCTTTGACATGTACAGAGGTACCACGTGCTTCAAAGGCGCGCTTCTTGGAGCCAAGGTCGCCCGTTTTGTTGGAAGATTCAGATCTTGCAGCTTTGGGCAGCAACGATCAATAAACAACTGAGCCTGTTTCCGATCCACCTGCTCTTGTCTCGGCTCCAGTCTGACTTCTACTTGATCCACCAATTCATCCAGTGAGCAGCCCCACCATTCCCCCGTGAGGATGTGCCAAGAAGCGACTCCTGTGCGCTCAAACAACTGAGGCGAGTAAAGAGTCATAAACTTCTTGTAAAACGACTGGGCCCTGTACGACTTGTCCACAAAAGGATAGGAGCACTTGCGAGTCTCTCGGCCAAACAACTTGTCGTGCACCCAATTGGAGAACCAATCGTACGCTTGTTGCGATCTCTTGAACTCGGTTCGAGTCCTATCTGTGCTCTCCAGCACTAACACTGGTAGATCGTACATCTTGTCATAGTTAGGTTTGCGGTATTGCTGAGGCAGCCAGCGTTGATCCAGGGTGCACCAGGGAATGAGGACGCACATGGCATGCAGACCATCCTCTGAGCCAGAACCTCGTATGACTGTGTCTAGGGCACATGCACAGTATTTGCTTTTGAGGGGACACAGTTGCTGGGGGATTTGGGCAAAACACAAGAGCATCATGCGTGTCATATCCTCGCAATCGCCTTGCTTCTTTTCAAAGGGCTGTGCCAAGGGATTGTCAAACTCATCGCTGTCCTCCCACTCTTCGGTGTCGGGGTTCCACGATTGATCCTGCTGGTACTCCACTTGCCACGCGAGAAAACCCACTGTTTGGCCCAACACTTCTGGCTCGCTTTGAGTCCACTTGAGCGTATGTGTCTTGATAGTCTCAAAGATGCGAGGATCTATCTTGCAGTGCGAATGATCCAATCCCAAGAAGAAGACCCATCGTGGCACGGTGAGCCCGTATTGCTCTACTACAGGGTCCACAAACAAGAGGTCCTTTTGCCTGTAACTCAGGGTAACGCGGGGATTCACCAGAACCAAGTCCTTGTCTTTGGAGAAGCGAGGCAGCTTGGGATTCGGCGCGGGATCTGGCTGATCTCCACTCAAACACAGGCCATCCAGAGTCACTGGTTCTTTTTCCCCAGCAAAGTGCGCCGACTTGCATTGTCTGGTTTCGGGATCCCACGTGAACAGGGACTCGCCATCAAAAGACCGAGTCTGCATTCTTTGAAACCTCATTTTTCAATCTGTATACACAAGCGAGTGCACTCATGTCCCGTGATACGGCATGTTGGCATGAGATCAATAAATATCAGGGCGAATATCGGTTGACGGATTGGCACCCCGGCAAACACTTACCGCTTTCGTCTCGATATGAGAGGCTGACCCTAGAAGAAGTGCTTAAGCGATACCGCGCTCTGGCCTGCAACGACTGGCTTAGAATAGATTGCTACGGCTTGGCAGATTTGCCACCCATTATTCCCGACTGCAAAAATCTCTATCTTCAATTCGTCTACGATATAGACTGTGGAATTTTCGATTTCCCAGATGCCCTGCTTCGCATCCCCAGTCTGGAGTCGCTACGGGTGCCGTTGTTCACCCTTATCCAACGAATTCCGCCCTCGTTTCGAGTGAAGCATCTTGAGGTCCATTGTGTAGAAGCACCCTATTGGCTCCTGGAAACGACTAACCTGGAGAACACGTTGGTCAGGGGCTCTCACAATTGGCTGTATCAACTCCAAGACTTGCGTCAGCTCGTCCTTCAGGGCCTTGAGTGTCGGGGACCCTGGAAACGATGGCTGACTGAGGGCTTGTATGATCCTCGCTTGTTTGCTTTGATTCGTGACTTTCTACTTTAAAATTCAAAGTTCAACGATGGCCAAACGTTGCCCGTGTACTCACTATCTGATTCCACAAGGCGATGTGTATTCGTTCAGTCAGGATTGCTGTCATTCATTCAGCAAGCGGCCACTGATCGGATCCTTATCTACACTGATAAACAAGGTTAAAAGCAGAGGGTGCATCGAACGACTTCAGTTGTATCTTCTCTCTATGCATGACATGCCCTCTGATTTGCCGGATTGCAAACAGTTGATCTTGAAGACAAATGAACTCATCTATTTAGGTGATTTCCCAGATGCTGTGCTTCGCATCCCCAGCCTGGAAGAATTGGAAGTAGGCACGACTATTGTCTTCAAACGCATTCCGCCCTCTTTGCGAGCAAAGTTTAATAGACTGGTGTGTGAAGAAACACCTTATTGGCTGATGAACCCTCGCTCTTTTGTTCCTTGTATTGTGGTGGGCAAAGGTGCTACATGGCAACACGATCTTTTAAGCCTGTATGTACCCATTCTACACGGCCTTCAGTGTCAGGGACCCTGGAAACGATGGCTGACTGAGGGCTTGTATGATCCTCGCTTGTTTGCTTTGATTCGTGACTTTTTGCTTTAAAAATTCAAATTTCACACACTTGATGGACAATCTGCGTCGCGAACTGGATACTTTTGACCTGCAAGGCTCCTTCCTCGTGGACAATGGCTATCAAGTGTGGGTGTCGACCAACGGTCAAGTCACGATTACCTGGCTGCCTGCCCTCGGCTTCTACCTAGTGGATCCTATTGGCAGCGTGTTGCGCATGGGCCAAACTGCTCGAGATGCTGTCGCGAAAGCCAGACAATTTGCCAGATAACTGCTTGTAGTTACGGTAAACACGTTTACTCGAATCTATTGTTCGCCTTCCTCTTTGAAGCTCAAGTCATACAAGCTATTCAGTGAATCGGCTATCATCTTGGGGCTAGTCTTCACTTGCCCATTGATTCCAATAAGTTGAGCACGCACACACATGTTGTCGTTTTCATCCAGACATAAATTCAACAACTCCCAATGGTAGGCTACACTGTTCACTCGCAGGAAACCGTCGGAGTCGTATCGACACTCGATCTTGAGCTTCGAAAGCGAGTCACACAAGTCGCGCCAAGCTGCTGTAACAACCTCCCGGTGCTTTAAAAGCTCCTCTTTGGTGACAGACCCCGATGTAAAACCGAGCCTCATGCAATGCTCCACTATGCAATCCACATCAACTGTGGGAACACGTTCCTCCCGGCGGTCAGTACGAATGGCCACCATCTTGCCTTCTTTCCCGACGGAAACGTATTCGCCTGGTTGATCGTAAAGAAAGCATCCCATGCGAATGTGATGTGGTGCCAGTTTAGCTTCGATCAGCTTCTCTGCTAACCAGTACACCTTGTCGATGTGAGTCAGTCCACTCGATAGGACGGCGTCCATTTGAATTTTGTCTCAAAAATTCAAATTTCCGATGACCGAGCAGTGTGTTTGCGTTTATTACTTAAGTGTATCCTCCAGGGTGTCGTACCATGTGTCTCATCAAGCATGCTGGTCTCACCAGCAAAAGGAGTGGCTTGGTCGTCACACATCGCTAGTCGGTGTACTGGAAACATGTAAAGCCCTCGGAGTCATTGAACAACTCCACGTTGAGTGCATCAACTTCGAGGCTCTTCCGCCTGCGTTGCCCGACTGCAAGAACATGACAATGCATGTTGCATTCGGAGGCATCCACGACTTTCCCGACGTTCTGTTGCGTATCCCCAGCTTGGAGACGTTGACAGTTGATTCTTCAGTGACGTTGACCCACATCTCGCCTTCTTTGCGCCTGCGACATTTGAACGTTTGCTGCCAACAGCCCCCTTATTGGTACCTGACTCCGGGAGTATCGATCTATTGCCTTGTACGAGAGAAGCTTGACTGGCAATTTCATCTGGAAGATTTGTGCGCCCTCCTTACTCAAGGCCTGCTTTGCAAAGACGGAATGTTCAAGCGCTGGCTGACTCAAGGCTTGTATGACCCTCGCTTGTTCTTTTTCATAAGAGACATGTTGCTTTAAAATCCAAACCGATGAAACTACTGTTTATTACAATATCCCCGAGCATATATCGAGTTCACCAAAGATGTTCCTATGGTTACGATCCCCATGAAGCGAACCTGCGATTTGACACGTGGAACGAGGTCTTGCAGTTCTGCAAAGAAGCAGCACCGATCGACTTTCTGGAGATAGTGGTGTACATACGCGACCGTTTGCCTGTCGAGTTTCCAGATTGCCAAGAGCTTCAATTAGCTTGGAGATGGTTACCTTTCGAGACTTCGTGGTTCGATGGTCTTTCAAGAATACCTTCCTTGAAACGATTGCACGTCTTTAACATCAAATTTGATCGAGTACCTTCCTCTTTGCGTCTGAGACAGCTGACGCTGACTTGTCGCACGCCTCCTTATTGGATGCTGGAAAACACGGGTTTGAAAATCTACAGCGACGGAAACCGTGACTGGAGAGAAAGCCTTTGTACGTTACATGATCTCCTTACCACGTTCCTGGTGCGTCCCCAAACTCCGTTTGGACGCTGGCTGACGCGGGGCCTGTATGACCCTCGCTTGTTTGCTTTGATTCGTGACTTTTTGCTTTAAAAATTCAAATTTCAACCATGGATTCACCCAATATTTTTATGCTAAACTGTTATAACCAACAGTATGCATTGAGACGCGCGTATTATCATCGGAATGAGTTGATGGTCGGTGGTCGCCTTTCGTGGCTTGATCATGTTGATATCAAGAGACACTTCAAGTGGTTGCCGCCTGGAATCACGCTGCATATAGAGTGCGCGGATCTGAAGACCATACCCCCTGTGTTGCCTGATTGCAAGAAAGTGGTCATCCGAATGCGTCATCAGAACTTGAATGAGGACATCCCAGCGGCTCTGCTTCGCATGCCGAATCTCGAGTCACTCCATGTAAGTCTGAACGTGATCTTTACCCGCATTCCTGCGTCTCTGCAAGTCAAGCACTTGGAGGCGTCCTGTTGCGAAGCGCCGTACTGGCTTGCTGACTCTGATAGTAGCCGAGATGTTTACGTGAGAGGCTACAGAGGCTGGCAGAACCCCCTCAAGTGTCTAAAAAACCTTCTTCTGCAGGCCCTCTTACACCAACAGACTCCGTTCGGACGCTGGCTGACGCAGGGCCTATACGACCCTCGCTTGTTCCTTCTCATAAGAGGCTTTCTGTTGTAATTGTCACAATTCAAATGAACGATGTAGTGATCTTTATACAGGAGGATAACTTCCGGGTTCACAGAGGTGCCTCGTTTGATCCACCTTTACTGACAATTATTGAATGGGAAGATGTTCTAGAGCGATGTATTCAATTTGGCCGTATTCACGAGCTGTATCTGTACTTTCATGATGTGACTAGAATACCAGAGTCACTGCCTGACTGTGCTCACTTGTTCTTTATGTACCAAGGAGACGAGGAAGTAACAATACCTTTTCCCAAGGGGATTCTCAGCGTAAAATCGCTGTGTTACTTGGAAATAATGGGGAAGTTGAGGCTCCTATCAATCCATCCAGGCATCCGCAATGTCGGTGGCTACATGAACGTCGACAACTTCCCTTATTGGCTGTGCGACATGACACCCCCGGTGTTGTTACTGTACACAGACAATCTTCAGGGGAAACGAAATCTCGACAACCTCATCGCCATCCTCTGTCAGGGCCTTTCGCACTCAGGCCACTTCAACCAGTGGCTCACACAGGGCTTATATGATCCCCGCTTATTTTTTGAAATTCGTGACTTTTTGCTTTACAATTTCAAAAATGCAGTCCCTTCGGATTGAGGTCACCGATACAGGTGCACATGTCGTGTTCCGAATGAAGCCTGACGATAAATGGGATGGACCTGACCACCCTTATGACTCATATGCTCGGGTACTGCAGGAATTCTCTACATCCCAGCCCGTCGCGCATATGGTAATCATCGCAAATCTTACCTTTTTGGAAAACGCCCCTTTGCTTGATTGCGTATCGCTTGAAATATTCGACCCTGACACCGAGGCGATTGTGCCATTCCCCAAGCAAGTCGCCACACTGCGTAGCCTAAAGCTGTTGTGGATCTCCGGACCTGGCCGCGTTCAACGAATTCCGCCGTCGCTGTGCGTCGAAGAGTTGTTTGCTGATGTTGAAGAGTGTCCATACTGGTGGTGCGACCCTGCTCTCAAGAGGTGTTATACGGGCATCTCTGTGAGAGGCTCATCTGAATGGTGGATTCCTCTGCTGGACCTGCGCTATTTGGTGCGGCAAGGACTTCTCTCCGCTAACACTCTGTTCAAACAGTGGCTGACGCATGGCCTGTATGATCCTCGCTTGCTGTTTCCGCTGAGAGACTTTCTGCTTTAAAACTCAAATGGCTAATCCCCGAATGTCCCTTGTGCTTTCTTGTATGGATCAACGAAAAGCCACGACAGATAAAGAATGGCAGAGAACAGTGGACCACATACTAGACACCGGTGTAACGGTCTTTGATTTAGTACCTTTGCTCTACTTAAAAATTTTGGTCAGACAAGGTCTCACCTCGCCCCAGACTCCGTTCGGACGCTGGCTGACGCAGGGCTTGTATGATCCTCGCTTGCTGTTTCTGATAAGAGACTTTCTGTTTTAATCATTTCTCATCTAGAATGGCTAGTTCTGAAATGAAGCACTTGTTTTATCAATTGGGACGAGCACAGCGTCAAAAGCCTAAGAATGCATCCGATGCAGACCAAGTCACACGTCTCCTTGTGCGCTACTTGCATCATTGCAACGGAACTCCTGACCCCTCATTGGTGGACGATGTCAAGGCCTTGCTACTGCAGTGGGAACACTGCAGAGCGTGAATGCAGGGCAGCAAGCAAGCTACGGCCTCTTCGACGCTAGACACTGTAGCGATGATTTCCTTGTCTTGGCTGACTCGATAAATGACAAATTTGTTAATCAGAGACAAGCAATTGATTACAGCAGAAGCGTTGCGCCACGACAGCTCAGGGACTCCAGCTTGGGTCTGCGACATGGGCGTCACGAACTGGGGCGCGTAATTGGTCTGTTTCGAGAGAGCCTCTAGTAGAGCATGAGCTCGCTTGACTTCTTCACCTGCACTAGTTGCAGTCCTGTGCTGATCAATCATGGCTAACTTGGAAGCCAGCACTCTCCAGATTGCATCACTTTGCTTGTGTTCACAATGACACTGCTCCAACAAAGCACACTTGTCACAAACAGGAGAGAAGCACACCTGACACACGGCAATCATTTGAAGAGTGGCACTTTTCAAAAGGATGGACAAGTACCAAGAGAGCAAGTGGTGCTTCGACACTGACGAAGACGCTCGGACTGCCATCACTGCTGCTGCCCTGAACAATGACTCTTTTTTGATCAAACATAATGGTTCAGTGAAGCATGCGCGCAAGATTGGCTCGGCTCGATTCGTCTGCGATTGTGTGGGTCCTGGCCGATACCAAGTTCGTCTGAGAGTGGTCACTCGTAATTGGGCGGATCCAATCCAGGCAGCCAATCCATTTGGCATCCCTTTGTTTGTGGTGCCTGACAGAGTCTACTCCACTAGTGTGTAACTGCAGCCAAATGAGGCACACTATGAGTTTACTAAAGCCTAGAATAGTCTCTGCAACAGTTGAAATACTCCCAACTCGTTAAATAGGCTACTCTGAGTATGCCAGCAACTACAGTAATCACAAGAGGTAGCAGCATGGAAGCGTCAGCCCAGTACTCAAAGCCCCACACCAGTACTGCGATAGAGAAGACAACACTAAAGGCAAACAGCAGACTGTCTTGGATCGTGTAGATGGCATCTCCCACGCATCTGAACACGAGTGTAGAAGTGGCTGCTGAAATCGCAAAGGAGAGAGCCAGCGAAATGACGGATCGCAAGTAGAAACAGGTTTTGGTCTCACAAGGCACGAGGGAGTGAGCGTAAAAGGCCAGAAAGATGGTAAAGGCTAGGATTGACCACCACACACGAGCCAAGCAGCTGCCTAACAAGACGATGACGAGTGCAAACACACTAGCCACTGCCAGAGGCACTAGAAACAAGCGATAGCCCTCGGCAATCGACGGCAAGTCTGTCACGTACCGATCCAGATCGTAGAAGAGGAACGCTAGCAAGCAAAACATGCAAAAGGTGAGCGCGGCCCACAGCAAGAACCA
>JACCDG010296484.1_pt1 | contig 11138 bp, 17 predicted proteins | sample 7442471 | NCBI WGS metagenome assembly JACCDG01 (sample SAMN15323444, study PRJNA562643) | freshwater metagenome | isolation source: river surface water | place: USA:Blue River Watershed | collected 2017-08-17
AGGTCTTTAATGCGTAGGCCCTGATCTTTACCAAAAAACTGATGTTGTTCTTTAACGCTTGCCGGCACTGTAAACAACTCACCAAAGCGGCTGTTCAGACGCTGCGCAATATCACGAGTAAATTCCAAGTGCTGCGACTGGTCATCGCCAACTGGCACATAGGTAGCACCATATAGCAGAATATCGGCCGCCATAAGTACTGGATAGTCAAACAGTCCTACGCTAATGCGTTCGTCACCAAGTTTGCTAGACTTATCTTTAAACTGCGTCATGCGACTCATCTCACCAAATCCAGTGAATGAATTCAGGATGATTGTTAACTCAGAATGAGCGGGCACATAGCTTTGGCGGTAGATGTGTACATCTGCATTATCGAGCGGCAAGCCAGCCGCCACGAATACGCGCAGGTTGTGCATAATCTGCGCATGTAAGGTGCTGTGGTCAATGGGCGTGGTAAAGCTATGCAGATCGGGCATGAACAAGTTGACCTGATAGCTACCGGCACGTTTTTTAGTCATGTCGATCATTGGCAGCAAGGCACCAAAATAGTTACCTATGTGCAGGTCGTTATTACCACGGATCCCAGTTAAGATTACTTGCTTACTCATATCTCTTCTCCTGGTAATTATACCGTTTTTCGCTTTTAAAACCATGGCAAGCCGCAAAGCCCACCGTTCGAGGTGTGCTATTAGCTCTGCCAGGCTATTTCCTGCTGGATGCGCGCAACGCTATCCAGCGATTTGTAGTCATCGGGCAATGTTGAACTGCCCGTTAATGTATAGTGCGTTGCAATTTCGATCAGTGTTCGCGGATCGCCAGGTGCAACTTCAATGTTGTGTGCTCGCAAAATTTGCGCAGCTTCGTTGGTATCTAATTCCATTTCGTTCTCCAGTTAGTATAGGCACGGCTCCATATAGTAGACCCGATAACCATAGATGTTGTGTTAAGTTCTAAGATTGTAATTGTGCCATTCGTGCATTGTAGAATGCACGTGGTGCGGTAAGGTCGAAAGGTACTGGTGGGTCAACAGGGCTTTGGGCATTGCTCATTTCGCTGGCGTAACCTGCCGCGGCATAGCCACTTTTTGCGAGTTCTAATGCGTGAGCGGTACTGCGTAGTTGACCTTCTACAGATTTTTCGAATTGTCCTGCTAGGTCGTGTGCCATCTCGGCACCGTGTGCCAGGTCGACGATCATTAGACCGCCGGTAGCTTCGTACGCCTTAATGAACTCTTTTTCCCAAGCTTGTGGAGTTTGCGCGTTGGCGCCCCCTCGGTACATAAGCACCACGGGAGCGGCACCGGGGCCACGTAACTCATTTAAACGCTCTACTTCGTCGAGCGTGGCAGTAATTTCACCGCTGAGCGGGTTTTTGACAGCTAATGGGAGTGACGGGTCGAATAAAGCGACCTCACTCTTGAAGTCTAGTTCGTCGTTACGACCACCAAACCACCCGAGCATGAGAAGTTTGCCGTAGCGCTGTACGTGACCGGGTAGCCCGATCTCTGCTGCGCCTTGGCCGTAGCGATTTGCTTGATCAACCATGAAAGCGTAGGTCGCAACGGGTGCGGTTGTTTCTTCTCCCCACCAGCTTTCTGGGTTGCTGCGGGGTTTCCAGAAACACTGCCGTTGACCACGCAGGTCGCCGTCCTGTGGCCGCGATTCGGCTGCGATCTGTTCAGCTTCAAGCGCGGTAATATCAAAGTGAGCTTCTACCAGTGAGCAGGCTCCGTTTAGGTTAACGCAGCCATCCATTTTTCCTGAAAGAATCAGACTGGCGGCTTGTCGATTGATAGCAACCTGAAGTTCTCCGGCTCTTTCAAGTGGAAAGCGCTCTGCGAGTTCGATGGTGCTGGATTGTTGTAGTGGTTGTTGCATAGTGGGTGCCTATTTATGTACTAATGTTAATGAATGTCTCAATAGCATTAGGCAAAATAGGCGTGATGATCGGGTCGTTGTAGTGGTACACGTCCTACCATTGCGGCGGGATCGTCTGCGCCTTTGTGTACGATTGGTATATGCTGAACCTCTCTCGCCTCTGCTACGGGCTCTGTTTCTACAGTCGCTGCAATGACATCTGCTCCGGCTGGCAGGCCCCGACGGGGTTCGTCCCGCGCTTCACCTAGTGATGGTACTCTTGGTCGTTCCATTATTGTCTTCTCCTCTTTTGACATTAAAAAAACCGCCTGCTGGCGGTTTGCTGATCTTCTTTTGTGTAACTTATTGGTAAATAGAAGCAAAGCGCCATGCATATGACGGTGTAAACCAGAAGAAATAAAACTGATTCATAGCTTTACGTACCATAACGTACCTACCATACTCCCCAAGCGCGGGCCTGTCAAATGATAATTGCATAAATACTATAAAGATTGTAAAATACTATTATGGATACGCTTACTTCTGTTCAAGTTGCCGAGAGCATACCTGGCAGCCTAGCGCCGGGCGGCACTGAGGCCCAAACCGTCAAAGTTTGTGGCTCTGCATGTATAGACCGTGACGCGGTTGCATTAGCCTTGAGGCAAGCAGGGGTTGCTGTACAGCAAGACGGTTGCCACGGCACACGTGGTGGCTGCAGTCAGAACGGTATACTTTTTGAAGGCACGTACGCTACTGTGCCCGTTCGCGAAGAAACAGGTATAGTCCCTACTGAAGTCGTAGTGGTGCTAGCCCCTCTAACGCCGCCGCGTAAGTAGTTTGCTAATCCCAAAAGCTAGAGCAAGCATGATGAGCGCGTGAGCGATTGCTCGCAGCAGACCATAGCCGTTACCTACGATGATTGTCGTGGCTATCAGTAACATGTAGCCAGCTAAACGAAGTTTGTCTGTATGGGCAAGAAGAAGGATGCCGATAGTGCTTGGCAGGAATATCCAGAGATCAGAGGCGCGTATAAATGAATCAGGCATCGGTTACTATGGTAGCAATAAAGGGAGTAAACAAAAAAAAGAGCCGAAGCTCTTTTTTTGGTGTGCGTTGTTTTGATTAACGCTTGGTGAACTGGCGTTGCTTACGGGCGCCTTTAAGACCGAACTTCTTGCGTTCTTTTTCGCGTGGGTCACGACCCAGCATATCAGCACGCTTGAGAGTTTGCTTATAGTCTTCGTTAACAGCGACGAGTGACTTAGCAAGTGCTAATCGAATAGCAGCTGCTTGGCCGCTCATACCACCGCCTGAGACGATGACGGTCGCATCGAACTTGCCATTTTGTTCAAGAACATTGAATGGTCGTTGTAGTTCGAAAAGCAGTGACTTGCTGCCGGCGAAATACTCTTCGGCAGTCTTGCTGTTGATTGTAATGGCGCCTTTACCGCTTGTCAGTCGTACTCGAGCAGTTACGCTCTTGCGACGACCGAGTGCGTAAAAGTAATTGCCAGCCTTTTTGGTTGCAGTTTCAGCCATTATTTACCTTCCTTTTCTGTCTTGGCGGCAGACTTCAGAGTGTATACCTCTGGAGCCTGGGCAGCGTGATTGTGTTCACTGCCACCGTACACTTTGAGTCGAGCCAAGCGGCCTGGACGTAATTTGTTAGCTGGGATCATACCGCGTATAGCGTGTTCGATGACCTCAGCTACATTTTTTTCCATTTGCTCGGTAAGTGTGCGAGTTTTAAGGCCACCAGGAAAACCACTGTGACGGTAGTATTTTTTGTCAGCAAGCTTGTTACCAGTTACGACTAGATTGTCAGCGTTAATGACAATGACGTGATCGCCAGTATCAACGTGTGGGGTAAAGGTTGGCTTGCCTTTGCCAGTTAGCAGAGTAGCAACTTCTGTTGCGAGTCGGCCAAGTGGCGCAGTGCTGGCATCAACAACGTACCATTTTCGGGTTACGTCGGCTGGCTTAGCGCTAAATGTTTTTGCTTGACTCATTATTTCTTCTCCTTGGCTGCAGGTTTAGCGGCCGGCTTTTTAGCAACTGGTTTCGCAGGTGCAGCAGGCTTGGCTTCAGTTTTTGCAGCCGCTTTGGCGACAGGTGCGCCGTGTAGATCGTCAACAAAGCTTACACGTGCCATCTGGGCGTTGTCGCCGCGACGAGTGTCTAGCTTTTCGATGCGGACGTGTCCGCTGGTTCGGCCAGTAAGCTTAGGTGCGATTTGATCGACGAGCTTATGGCCGCTTTCTACAGTTTGTAATCCAGCAATCACCTGTCGACGATTGTGGAGGTCACCCTTTTTAGCTTTGGTGATCAGCTTTTCTATATATGGTACGAGTTCTTTGGCTTTCGGGAGAGTAGTCTTGATTGACTCGTCACGAATGAACGACTCAGCCAGACTTTTGATCAGCGCTCGGCGTTGATCGGTCTCGCGTCCAAATTTACGACCTTGATAACCGTGTCGATGCATCTTACAGCTCCAACTCGCTCATCTTATCTTTGACTTCGTCCAAAGCTTTGCTGCCAAAGCCCTTAAGATCACGAAGCTCAGCATCGCTCAGGCTAAATAGATCCTTGAGAGTGTGAATTTCGTTATTGATCAAAGCATTGGTAGTACGAGCTGAAAGATTAAGATCTTCGATAGAAGTCATCAGTTCAGCAGGTTCATCGCTGAGGTCACCAGTTGCTTCGCTTGTAGCAGTGGTTGTGCTAAGCGGCGCAGCAGCTTCGACGCGAGTCTGGCCAGCAAGTGCAGTGTATTGGTTAACTAAGATAGCAGCTGCCTCTTCAAAAGCGTCACGTGGTGTGATGGTTTCGTCGGTGTCGATGGTGATAGACAAACGGTCAAGGTCGGTCATCTGGCCAACACGAGTGTTCTCTACCTTGTATCGTACACGGAGAACAGGGCTAAAGACTGCATCAAGTGCGATCATGTCGCTATTCTTTTTCTGTGAAGATTCGTCGATAGTGCGGTAACCGCGGCCAGTTTCGACAACGAGGTCAACGGTGAATTTTGCCTTGTCATCGTCAAGTGTTGCAATGACGTGGTTTGGGTTAGCAACTTCAACATCAGCGTTTAGGGCGATGTCTTTAGCAGTAACTGTTCCCTTGCCGCTTTTAGTGATGCGAAGCTTTTGTGGCTCGTCGCTAAAGACGCGGAAACGAATGCCGCGTAGGTTAAGCATGATGTCGACGACATCTTCTTTTACGCCCTTAACGGTGGTGAACTCGTGGGTTGCGCCTTCGATTTTGAATGAAGTAACTGCAGCGCCAGCAATGCTTGAAAGCAATACGCGGCGGAGTGAGTTACCAAGTGTCATACCGTAGCCGGTATGTAGTGGCTCAATAACGAAAGTCGCTGAGCTCTTACCGTGGTCGTCAATATTGACGAGGGCTGGTGTGTGAATGGTTTTTGACATTAGTGCCGCCTCCCTTAGCGTGAGTAGTATTCTACGATTAGTTGCTCATTGATATCTGGTTCGGCTTCTTCGCGAGTTGGAACACCAGTGACTGAAATTTCAAACTTCTTGCGATCTGCTTTGAGCCATCCAGGAGTAGCGTCTGGGTTTGCAGGGCTAACTTCATCAATACGTTTGAAGTACTGATTAGATTTGCTGCTATCGCGCAAGACGATCTTGTCGCCAGCTGACAAACGAATTGATGGAATATCGACTCGTCGGCCGTTTAGCGTGAAGTGTCCGTGAGTAACAAGCTGACGAGCAGCACGTCGGCTTGGAGCCAGACCGCTACGGTAAACAGCGTTATCAAGACGTCGTTCAAGTAACTGCAGCAAGATTGTGCCAGACTGACCCTCTTTACGAGTGGCTTCAGCCATAAGGTTACTAAATTGCTTCTCGAGTAGACCGTACAAGCGCTTTACCTTCTGCTTCTCACGCAGTTGGAGACTGTATTGGCTTGGTTTGTTGCGCATGCCACGGCTGTTAGCAGCCTGTCCAGGCATTGTTGTGCGCTTTAGAAGTGCCTTGTGAGCTTTTGGATGAAGAGCATAGCCTTCACGTCGGCTCATCTTAACGATAGATTGTGTATCTCGTGCCATAAGTTTATACCCTTCGAGCTTTCTTAGGTCGTACGCCACCGTGAGCGACACCGGTTACATCACGAATGCTCTCGACAGCGATGCCAAGTGTATTGAGGGTTCGTACAGCTGAGTCTCGGCCAAGGCCAACACCCTTTACGAACACATCTGCTTTGCTAAAGCCGTACTGCTGCTTAGCAGCGTTACCAGCTTTTTCGCAGGCGATTTGGGCTGCATATGCAGTACCCTTTTTGCTGCCTCGGAAACCGCAAGCGCCAGAGCTGCTGGCTGTTAATGCGCCACCCTGAGGATCAGTAAAGCTAATGATAGTATTGTTGAAGCTGGCGTAAATGTGAACCTGACCAGTTGGTACAGATCGCTTTGCCTTCTTCTTTTTTGGAGTAGTAGTCGTTGCTTCTGCCATAATAATCCTTAAGTCTTAGACGCTACTTTCTTAGCGGTACCACCGACAGTTACTTTTTTACCGCGCCTGGTTCGGGCGTTGGTTTTGGTGCGCTGACCACGACTTGGCAGACTCTGTTTGTGACGAAGGCCACGGTATGAGTTGATATCCTTAAGTCGCTTGATGTTGGTGCTTACAATTCGCTGTAGTTCACCCTCGACAGTCAACTTGTCGTTGATGATGTCCTGGATGCCAGAAATCTCGGCATCAGTCAGGTTCTTTACGCGAACGGTTGGCTCAACCTTAGCAGCAGCGAGGATGTCGAGGCTGGTCTTGGGACCAATGCCGTAGACATAGGTAAGTGCAATCTGCACTTGTTTTTCACTTGGGATAGTTACACCCGAAATTCGTGCCATACTTCTAACCCTGCCTTTGCTTATGCTTTGGCTTTAATTTGTTGATAACGTAGATCCGGCCTTTGCGGCGGACTATCTTGTCGTCAGGACTAATTTTCTTGACGCTAGCACGTACTTTCATACGGATTATGCTCCTTTCAGGGGCGATAACACACTGCCTTAAATTTGATGAATTGTCCCTAGACTGCTCAGTAAGATGGTACATACAACCGGGTTACTGCAAATTTGCTTTGGCCCTTACCGTGTACACTCTTACTGTTAGTCTAGGATTTGCGATAGGTGATGCGACCCTTACTGAGATCGTAAGGAGTCAACTCGACCGTAACGCTGTCACCCGGCACAATTCGGATATAATGCTTCCGCATTTTGCCGGCAACGTGAGCTATAATCTTATGACCGTTTTCAAGTTCGACACGAAACTGAGTCCCCGGTAGAGTCTCTACAATGGTTCCCGTAAGTTCGATTACTTCCTTGTTTACTGCCATAAATATAACTAATAGACAATTATAGCAGCCTCAACCCCTGTTTGTAAAGGGTTATACGATCTATTTTTTGCGCCTGATTGCTGGCAGTGAAAAACGACGTTTCTTAACAGGTGCTTCTTCTGAGTCAGTAAAGAAATCGTCCTGTGAATATTGGTCATAAGTTGCCATGAGTGCTCGAGATTCAATCTGACGCAGGGTTTCGAGGGCGACGGATACCAAGATGAGAATACTGGTACCGCCGAGTGAGATATTGCTGGTAAGGAACTTCTGGCCAACAATTGGCAGTAGTGCCAAGAAGCCAAGTGCGAGAGCTCCAAACAGTGTAAGTCGGTTCACTACCTTTCCAAGATACTTTTCGGTTTGAGTACCGGCACGAACACCCTCGATGAAGCCGCCCTGCTTTTGTAGGCTTTCGGCTATTTCTTTGGTGTTAAAAGCGATGTTGGTATAGAAGAAGGTGAAGAGGAATACGAGGAAGAAGTAAACGATTGGGTATAGGTACGGTTCCCAGCCTGGTTGCTGGAAAGTTTGTGCAGATGGTGTTTGGAACAAATTAACAAGTTTGGTTCCGAGCTCCTGGAGACGCTCACTGTTCGAACCGGTCATGATCTGACCAGCAAAACTTGGGACACTCAAGAAAGCTACGGCAAAGATGATAGGCACTACACCGGCTGTAATTAGCTTAACTGGTAGGACGGTAGTGACACCGCCGTATGTGCGGTTCCCTTGAATACGCTTAGCGTAGTTAACGGTCAGACGACGCTGGGCTTCATTGAGCTTCACTATCAGAATAGTGACGAGCGTGACAATAACAATAATAAGTAGGCTAAACAAAAGACCGCGGCGATCGATCGGCAATTGTTGGCCAAGGATATTCCATTTTTCGTTTTCGTTGACAACGCTACTAACTAGCTGACCTACGGTTTGTGGCAAAGTACTCACAATACCAACGGTTATAAGTAAGGAAATACCGTTACCAACGCCCTCTTCGGTTATAAGTTCACCGAGCCACATTAGAATCATGGCGCCTCCAGTGAGGGCGGCTACCATGAGCACCCATTGCATGAACGAAGTATTCGCAGTGATGTCGCCCAAACCACCGAAGCTGGCTGCAGTTTGTCGAACGAGGTAAATTGCACCAATAGACTGCATGATGGCCAGTGGGAATGAAAGCAGTCGGGTGTACTGGTTAATCTTCTTGCGGCCAAATTCACCTTCTTTGTTGAGGGCTTCGAGCTTTGGAATAGCCTTTGTCAGCAACTGCATAATAATTGAGGCGTTAATGTATGGACCAAGCCCAACAAGCATAATCGAGAAGTTGGCTAGCGCCCCACCAGAAAGAACGTTAATAAAGCTAAATAGCTGTGGGCTGTCTTGAGAGGTAAAAATGCTTTCGAGAATTTGCTTGAGGGTTTGAGGATCAGCCAGTGGTACGGGAATGTGAGCTAAGATACGGAAAACGAATAGCATACCAATAACAGCAAGCAAACGCTTGCGCATGTCGGCACTTTTTAGTGAACTCCAGATTGTTTTCCAACTCATACTTTTGATTACCTTCACACAAGTATAACAGTTAATGGTAGTTTTGCGAGCCCAGGATAATTGTAATTTTGTATAACCAGCAATATACTTACGCTTATGGATAATTCACAAGACAACAACCAATCGTTCGGCCCAAATCAAAACCAAACACAAGACTCTTTACAGGATCCTGCGGGTCCACCACCGCAGCTGGATGCAACACCTCCGCCCACAGTAATTAGCCCGGAGCCGATGAAGTCCGGTTCAAAATCTAAGGTACTTGTTTTCGTAGCCGTATTCATTTTGGTCCTTGGATTAGGTTTTGCCGGGTATTTCCTTACGAAGAAAGATACCCCACAAGCAAATAATGGTGCGCCTACTAATTCGAATCAGAATACGGGTACAAAATCACTGTCAGAAATTATTGCCAGCATCAGTACTGAGATGCCAAAGATTAACGAAGACCTTGAAAAGGAAGAAATTAACACTGAATCCAACAGCTTTAAAGTTATAGAGTATCGCAACAAAGAAGACTACGTTTCTGGCGTATTGGCAGAGCCAGCGAACTCGATTTACTTTGAGAACACTAAACTTGATGGTGTTGCTCGAGCCAACCAGGGCCAAGCCGAAAATAAGCTGATCGTTGATACGATAAAAGCAAATGGCTTCACTGAGAGTAAAGAAAATCTTGGTGTCGATTACGACAGCTCCGATATACCACTGAATGTAATTTTCACTAACAGTGAATTCGTCTGCCAAGTAAGTCAACTGGATAAAGGTTTGCTAGACATAGGTTTGGGTTGTATTGCTAAAAGTAAGCTGACTGAACAGCTAGCCATGATTGACGAGTACTACACGGCAATTAGTGAAGGAAAACCAGAAACTGGTAGTAAGAACATTATTTATACATCGCCAACTCGTAAGGACAGTCAGACTGCCGGCTACAAGATTGGCAAAATCGGTGGACAGGTACCACAAGGCTCAGGTGGTGCATACTACCTGTACTACGGTAAGGACAAGACATGGAAAGTGGCTGCCTCTATTCAATGGGAGCTTGCATGTAATGACTTCGCCGGCAATGCCGATGCTATCCTTGCCTACAAGGGTGAAGAATGTTTTTCAGCAGATGGCACAACGAAGAGTAAGTTCTAGTAGCCAGACTACGAGACCATACAAAAAGCCGCTCGGATGAGCGGCTTTTCTTTTGCCCGACAGTGGTTTTTACTTGTCGGCTTTCTTGCATTTTTCGGTACGAGTTTTTGGTCGTCCAACTTGTGGGACAGCCTTAAATGAACCGCCAGCCTTTTCTACGGCTTTGATGGCAGTGGCACTTGCACCTTGTAAGCTAATAGCGTGCTTCTTGGTAACTTCGCCTTTCACAACCAACTTAACTTGCGTGTGGGCGTTACTTACTAAGCCAGCCTCTGCGAGGGTAGCATTTGTAATGGTGGCGCCTAATGCGTCGAGTTGACCAGTCTGAACATTCTCAACTACTGGCTTATGAGATTTGAAACCACGGAGTTTTGGAAAACGCTGGATAAGTGGGTTCTGTCCACCTTCAAAACCAGCTTTGGCGCTATAGCCTGTGCGTGACTTTTGACCTTTAGTACCACGGCCAGCAGTTTTACCCTGCCCGGCTGAAATACCACGACCAACACGCTTGGCAGCTTTTTTGCCTGTGATATTGAGTTTATCGTAGCTCATTATTTAGCCTCCGTCTTTTCGGCAGCTTGAGCGGGAGCTGGAACTGCCTTAGCGGCTTTCTTTGCTTCTGATTTAGCTACAGCACTTTTAGTCACCCAGTTTTTTGCTGGCTGAATGCTTTGCATTGCTGCAAGGGTAGCGTATGCGGTGTTGGTTTTGTTGGTTGAGCCAAGTGATTTGCTGAGAGCATTCTTTACACCGGCAACTTCAAGAACAGTACGCACAACACCACCGGCAATAAGACCGGTACCAGGTGCAGCTGGCTTGATGAGGATATTAGCTCCACCGACCTTTGCGCTTGATTCGTGTGGCAGTGTGTCTTTGTAAAGATGTACGGTAATCATGTTCTTTTTGGCAACATCCATAGCTTTGGCAACAGCACTGGTAACGTCAGCACCTTTAGCTGAACCAATACCAATTTTGTTTTTGCGATCACCAACAACAGCAAGAGCGCGGAAACGGAAACGTCGACCACCTTTTACTACACGAGCAACACGGTCGATATTGACAATTCTTTCGTCAAATAGCTTCTCTTCTGGTGCTTGGTCGCGTGCAGGACGACGATTGTTGCCACCAGGGCGTCCGCCTTGGCGGTTCTGTTGGCCACCGCGTTGCTGCGGGCCAGCTTGTGCTGGAGCAGCGGCTGGTGCGGCGGTTTGAGTCGGTTGAGTATCAGCCATATTAGAACTCCAGTCCATTCTTACG
>JACCDG012050194.1_pt1 | contig 11138 bp, 10 predicted proteins | sample 7442471 | NCBI WGS metagenome assembly JACCDG01 (sample SAMN15323444, study PRJNA562643) | freshwater metagenome | isolation source: river surface water | place: USA:Blue River Watershed | collected 2017-08-17
CAGGATGCCACGCGCCAGGGCCAAACGTTGCCGCTCGCCACCGGACAACGTCACACCCCGTTCCCGCACATCGGTATCAAGGCCGTTCGGCAACCGTTCAAGCACGCGATCAAAACAAGCGAGCCGTACCGCCTGCATCACATCTTCAGACGGGTATTCGATGCCAACCGTAATATTATACCTAATCGTGTTTTCAAAAACCTCGGGCTCCTGCGGGATCAGCGTCGTGATTTCAAATAGCGGCGCCAGCGTGGGCCAAGCCTCGCCATCGATATCAAGTTTGACATGTCCTGGTTCATACAACCCCCGTACAATCGCCATCAGAGATGATTTGCCCGATCCACTTTCCCCCACCAAAGCAACCCGATCCCCGCGCGTAAACGACAGCGCAATATTTTGCAATGTCTGTTTTCCGGGTTCATATTCAAAATTCAGGTCAGAGATCTGAATACGATCCCATATTTCAGGAGCAGATAATTTGGCAACCTCTTTCTCTCCGGCAACAAAGAGCGGCTTAGCAGCCTCATATTTTGTGTTCCAGTTGAGAACTTGTTGATATCCAGCGGCAATGCCGTGAAATGTATGGCTGAGCTGGCCAAGATACTGATACATCGCTACCAAGTTCCCTACCAAGATGACAGTTCCAGCAGCGTGTTGTGTTCCAATATAATAGAGCAGGATTGAAAGCTGCAAAAACAGAATGATAAAGCCGACTGTCGTCCATTTTACGCCGTTCACAATGCCTTCAGACCGTACATGGATATCATACCCCTTTTCGATCCTACGATCGATTTCGTGGGCGGTGTACTTACCCAAACGTAGGGTGATAATGGTTCTGATGTTGCTGATGTAATCAAATACCGCCGCCGCAACATAGTGCCGAATCTCATTTAAGTCATGATAGAGCTTGACCAGTTTCAAATCAAAATAATGAATCACGGCTATCGCAAAAATCGCCACAACAAAAGCGATCAGAGCTGCTTGCCAGCTCAAGAAACTAAGTGCGATAACAGGCCCCCAGAACATTACAAAGTACCCAATATAAGTATATTGGTCTTCCGTGAACTCCCTTAAGGCAGTCGCCGATGTATTCATTCGACTAATGGTATCGCCAGAATGGTGATCTGTGTGCCATTTAAGCGAGAGATTCGCGATCTTCTCATACTGTTTATTTATAAATTCTCGGTATATTCGATAGGAAACCTGAAACTCCAAGATACGCCCAAAACGGTGAAGAAAAGCATCAGATGTAAAAGCCACGACCCAAATAGCCATCCAGAACGCAATGTTCTGAAAAAGATGATCCCCACCGATCTGCACATTGTTTAGAATCTGCGCAAATATCAATGGTATGGTCAAAGCTCCAACATGCGAGAAGATGTGCAAGATAAAAAACAGAATGACCTTCCATCTGCACCCCGCCGCGTATCGCCACAATTCCTTAAAAAGTTTGATATAGACCATATCCAATATTTACCCTTCGTATTTAATGCGTAATATATTCATCTTAAGTTCTCCAATCGGTAAACCGATCCCTCAAACATCCTCTTCAATTTTTCTGTATCAAAATTCAGCTTCTGGCCATTGGCCGATATAATTGCCTGTTCGCCCATAAACCAAATGGTATGTAATAATCGATAAAATTCCAAACGGCGTTGGGCATTGAGATCGAGATATAGGAATCCTGCCCAGGCATCGGCGTATTCCGTATCATGACCGTCAATTTCCGATCCTGCATAGGTCAATGACAAGGTAAATAGTGGATCGCCGTAACAAATGTCATCCACATCAACAATCCCCACTAAGGCCCCGTCATGAATAATCACGTTTTTGACAGTGGTGTCCGGCATGAAGGGGCGTGGGCGGATTTTTAACAAACCTTCTTTGAGTGAGTCGAGTTCAGAAAAGGCGATCTCAACGACATCCTTGTCAAAAATCTGTGCCTTGTTAATCCGGTTTGAGGCCACATTCAAATCTTTGGCTAAAAAATCAACCCATGTGTCATGTGGGGGATCTGGCGTGTATCCATATTTGGAGCCATCTTGCAGGGCGCTCAATTTGGCATGAATATCCACCATCTGCTGCGCAATGGATTTCTTCTGTTCTGCCGTCAACGATGAATAGGCCTTACCAATATCGGCTCCTGCCAAACGTTTCATCAACAATGCCGGAAAGGGCGAATATTGACCGTCCAAATCCTGAGCGATGAACCTCGCAAGAGGCACCCCGAGTGAGATGAGCTGTTCCTGCCAAAATAAGGCACTCACAAATTTATCCCTAAATTTATGGGTCATCCGGATGACGTACGTGGACTGTTCGGTGTCCACGGCGTAGACGTAGTTCTGATTTCCCGTTGTCAGGCGCGAAACAGAGGTCACCGTTTCGCCTGTCAGGTGAGAGACCACGTGGGCGGCAAATTTTTCATCAGGCATAGAAAGATTTTCCATTACTTTACTTCCAACATTTTATTACCAGATGTGTAATTCCGCAAACCGCGATTAAAAATGATCGTGGCCAGAACCATATAAAAGGTCGCCGCGCACCCAATGATGATCATTTTTGATACGTCAAAGTTTCGTATCGCTTCAATGGGTAGGTACGCCACGAATCCGGCAGGAATAACAGTCAACAAGATAATGCGCACCGCCATCCCAAACCCATTATGGGGATAAGTTGAAATACAAATAAAACTCTCGATCAATTGATCCGTCACACGGTTCCCTTGGCCAGCAAAAAATGGCAGGCTGTTGATCGCGAGGGCGGTCGCCAAAATAATCATTCCTGAAAAAACGCCCAACATCACCAAAGCGCCCAGTTCAAGTGGACCGTAGTTCCCAAAATAAATCCACAAGAGTGGTCCTGTCACAATATCCCCCAGGCCTGCCACACGGCTTTCCCGGAACAGAATACCCATTAAAGGATGTCGTGGGCGACCCAGATAGATATCGAGTTCACCATCAACAATCGACCGTCCCAAATCTAGCGCTCCACCGCAGAACAGAAATGCCAGGCCGAAGGAAAAGGCGGCTAAACCATACATGGTCGCAACATCGGCAAGTTCCCACCCCCGAAGACTTGAGAAATTCGAAAAATAAATGACCCAGACCATAAAGAACATGATGTTTTGGATGAACATAAAAATGCTCAACGACAGAAATGCGGCTTTATTCTGGGTCGCAGCTTTTAACGATGCCGGGATCAGAAAGCTGGCATACCGTATATTTCTTTTAATACTTTGCCACATTTTAATAGCCTCTCTTCAGAATATGGCGGTATGCCAAATGCTGCACATAAATCGCGACGAAAATCATGGTTGCTAACCAAAAGATTTGAACACCAAAGCCAGACAACATATTTGTAAGATTTGGATCAAAGGCAATTTTCCCAGGAATATTCAACATCGCTGGGTAAGGTGTGAAGTTGGCCACCGTCTGCATCCACTCCGGGTAAAGTTGTAATGGCAAGATCAGACCGCCCAACAAGAACGCACATTTCTGGCTGATCCACATCGCCGGGCGTGCATAAGGCCCCCAAACCTCAATCAAGGCCAGCATGAAGTAAACAACTGTATAAATCAGGGTTGCAATATAAACCGAGAGAAGTAGCATCAGAAATTGAACAACTGAATACGGGATTTTATGGGTGAAAAGTAACCCCAAAGCAAACCCGCCCGCCAGAAAGACCGAAGCGCGGATCATATTCGCGCCCACCCAAGTCCAGATTTTCATCCTGAAATAAGATTTGGGACGTTGCAAACTGGCCGAGAATTGGCCGCCCAGAATTTCTCCTCGGATTTCATGGAAGTTCTGACCACCCCCTGCAAATGTAATCACCTCGGTCACGATAATATACCAGATCATGATGGTGGCGTTTAATACCATCGACGTCGGTAACTCATAAAATGGCGTGATTAGAAATACGCTCGCAAAAATAGCAATCAAAAGGGTATAGGTGACCAACTGAACAAGCATCACCGCGCGCTCTTGCAGCGCTTGTCGCCAGCCAAATGACACAAAAGCCGTATGTGCAGAAGATAATAAAGTCATGTTTTTTTCTCTATCTTAAAATCTTTCCATTCCTTGGGGGCTTGGCGCTTATAGCCCGCGAAAAGACGTCCTCCATAGCTATTCAAAACGTCTTCACCAATATTCCGAACGGCCAAAAAATCACCCTGATAGGCTTTCTCAAAGGCTATCTCAAAATTTCTCGAGAAATTTACATCGGCGCGGCGTAATAAACGTCCCAAGGATTTCCCATTCCCAGACCAGAGTCCTTTCCCTCGAAGATAGAGGTCACCAATTTGATGATATAGGTTCGATAAGGTTCCAAACCGCTCAAGCGCGGATCTGCCTTCATCAAGGTCATCTATACCATCAGTGATCAAATAACGGCGATCTTCGATTTCCGCGTTTGATAACGCAGGAGGACCGGAACGAATTATTTCGCTGGCCTTGAACTGTCTTTCTCTGGCTATTTCGTTTAATTCAGGCAAGGGAACACCATTTGCGATCATGTCCATCATAATGTACATGCCGCGTTTCCAGTCTTGCTCCATGAAATAGTCGTTAGCTTTTATATTATGAACAAAGAATTCAACTGGCCAGCCGTCCTCAATGACCGAATTGCGGTGTACATCCTCAAACCCATCATCATACATAACCACAATATCGATATCAGAGGTCGCCGTTTCTTGGCCACGTAACATGGATCCAGCAACAAAAGCACATTTGTACCCTGGATAGTGCTTATCAATTGCCTTTTGAGCCGTCTCTAAAAATGGTGGCTTTATCATTTTTCATCTCCATATAAATGACGAATAATCGTCTCAAGCGGCGCATTTTCAATCGAAATGTCCCGCACCGATAATGCCTGTAATGCCTGAGCAACAACCCGGTTGATGGGGTATTTCGCCTGATCGACCGACAACGTGATCCGGTGACGATCACGCCCGACGATTTCTGCCCCCTCCAGATCAATCTGGGGGTCTTCTTCATCGGTAATCAGTGTAATTTCCTTTTTGGTCAGAAATTCCGACCGTAAATCACGCAATGGTTTATCGAGTAAGATTTGGCCGTGGTTGATTAAAATTACACGGTCGCAGATTTCCTCGATGTCACCCGTGTCATGACTAGTGAGCATAATCGTGGTTTCTTCCGTATCAGCCAGATCTTTCAAATGTTCCCGCAGTAACGCCTTGGCGGTCACATCCAACCCAATCGTTGGCTCATCTAAAAACAAGATTTTCGGTTTGTGCAACAAACTGGCTGCGATTTCACACCGCATCCGCTGGCCCAAAGACAGGCTTTTGACGGTTTGGCCAACCAAATCGCTAATTTGTAGTACATCCACAATATGCCTAAGACGTTTTTGATAGTCTGTATCAGCGACATCATAAATCTTGCCGATCAGATCAAAACTGTCGCGCACGGGCAAGTGATACCAAAGCTGTGACCGTTGGCCGAAAACAATGCCGATTTCATAGGCCAGCTTTTGCCGTTGTTCCCACGGCGTAAACCCGGCAACGGTGGCCATACCGCCCGATGGATACAAAATCCCGGTCAACATTTTCAGCGTGGTTGATTTACCCGCCCCGTTCGGGCCGATAAAGGCCACCCGTTCCCCAGCCGCAATGGAGAAATTAATACCGTCCACCGCCGTAAAAGATTCACCCTTTTTACGGTCAAACGTTTTGGTTAAGTGTTTCACATCGACGATCATGGACTTAACTCCTTATTCAGTTTAATCGGCTGTTTCAGTATAGCAATCCGATACGACCCAATTTGGTTAAACCCAATCGCTTCATAGGCTTTGGCCGCTGCTGGGGTATCAGTAAACAAAACGGCCTTTTGAACGCCATTTCTTTGAGCCTCCTGCAACACGAGAGTTAATAAAGACCGCGCATAGCCTTTACCGCGATGCTCAGGCGGCGTGTACACGGAGCCAATCTGAACGCTGTCTGGCAACCGAGCATTAAAACCATTGACTGATACCGGACGGCCATCAATCTCCAGAATCCAGAAATCAGGCTCCACCATCATACGCTCGACACGCTTTTGCGTACGCTGCTTTAAAAGATCATTGTCTTCGGCCCCTAACGTTTCGATATCAAAGGCCTTCATCCAGACTTGCAGCGTCTCAGGACCTGCCTCGCGCGCAAATCTCATTTGCCAACTTGGATCAAGTTTTTCTGGAACCTTCATTTTGCTTAAATCAAGGGCATATAGTTTTTCAGGCGCACTATGCGCAAACTGATCATCTGAAAAACCAAGGCTTGATATCACCCGTACAGCTTGATGATCCGGGCCAATCACGCCCGCGACCGGGCGCGTGACAGCCTGGCGAAAGGCGCGGATTAAATCATCCAGAGCACCTTCATCTGGGGCCTGCATGATAATATTGCCGTTCCAATAGTGCGTCAGAATGCCATTGATTACGCCGCTGTCGGTAAATGAAGCGAAGTAGTTACCTTGGTATTGTTTGTCGTGGTACTCCAACCCGTTTAAAGGGATGTTTCCACGCAGAATCATGCTGCTTTCAGCGTGCTGCGCCAGAAATTGTTCTGCTAAACGCTCATCGCCGCTTTTTAAAGTTCTAATAGGCATTTTATCCGTTCCTCTTCTTTCAAGGGGCGGACAGAACTCTGGATTTTTAGGAGAGAGAACTGCCAGCCTGGTTGTTGGGGGCTGACAGTCGATGGGTCGAAAGATCAGCCGAGTGGGGTCTGGTCCCCGGTTACAAGAATTGAGCCAGTAACGGCTTTCGTTCCTTTGGCGGGCACATGAACAAGCTTAGCCGCCGGATCATTCGATACGGTCGGAACAAAGGAGCAAGTGCTCATGTTTAGGCGTTGGTTCACGGTAATCTCCATCTTATATAGCTATATAGCCATAAAATTTGTATTTTTCCAAGTTATTTTTGATCATGACTCTAGATTTGTAGGACAATCCCACCGATACACCTGAAATTTGATATTGACAAAATAGTCTAAATTAGACTATATAGTCTATATCAACTTAACCGCAGAAGAATCAAAAACAAGAAAATGCGTCTTGAATTGAAGAACAGTGTACCGATTGCCGAGGCCTTTGCCCGTCTGCTCCACCCCTTTGCCGAGGTGGTTATTCATGATTTGAGCAAAGATCGGATCGAGGCTATTTATAATCCGTTCTCGCGCCGTGAAGTGGGCGATAGTTCATATCTCGACCGCTGGGATTTTACGGTTGATCCCCAAGAAAACATTATTGGCCCCTATGAGAAAATCAATTTTGATGGTCGCCGTCTAAAGTCCATCAGTCTGGTTTTGCGCAATGACAAAGGGAAAGCGGTGGGCTTTCTTTGTGTGAATATGGACATTTCTGTTTTTGAGACCTACCGCGACACATTGCAAATATTTTTGTCCAATAATGACGGGACGATTTCAAAAGCGAAGCAAAGTCTCTTTAAGGATGATCTGTACGAACAGATTAATATGTTCGTACAAAATTACTGTCGCGAGCGGCACCTCAGTCTTGACGCCCTCACACGAGAGGAAAAACAAGCCCTCACACTCAAGCTTAAAGAAAAAGGTGCTTTTAACGGCAAGAACGCGACCAATTACATCGCCCGCATCCTGAATATCAGCCGCGCCTCCGTTTACAATTATTTGAAAGATTAGGCTAATAACAAGGAGACAAAAAGATGACACAAAGTTTGAAGTTCTGGCAGGTTGATTCCTTTGCTCAAGAACCCTTCACAGGTAACCCTGCTGCGGTCTTTGTACTACATGAGGAGTTAGATAATCGTCTGATGCAAAATATTGCGGTTGAAATGAATCTATCCGAAACCGCTTTTATCTTGCTTCGTGATGGTCAAAATCCATTACTTCGCTGGTTCACGCCAATGTTTGAAATTGATTTATGCGGGCATGCCACACTCGCTTCCGCGCATATTTATCTCACCGAAATTTGTCCTGATCTAAAAGAAGTTACGTTTGATACAAAATTTGTAGGTCCACTACAGGTTCAGAAAAAAGAACTGGGATATACGATGGACTTTCCATCTCGACCAGGCGAGAAAATAGATATTCAAGATATTCCTGCTTCAGTCTTGGCAGGTCTTGGGACACATTCCAAACCAATGGAGGCGTATAAAGCACGTGATCTTATGCTGGTTTATGAGAATGATAAAATCATTCAAGATATCAAACCAAATTTCAATATTCTAACCGAATACGATGATTTTATCATTGTGACCGCCAAGTCTTCGGATAAAAGGTATGATTTTATTTCACGTTTCTTTTGTGCCGATGATGGCATCGCGGAAGATCCCGTGACTGGATCCTCTCATTGCACTTTGACTCCTTATTGGTCTGCCAAACTGGGCAAGAAGAAATTGAGCGCATATCAAGCTTCAAAACGCGGCGGTGAACTCAATTTAGAAATCGTTGGAGATCGCATTCTTATTTCAGGAAGCGCTCTAACCGTTATTGAAGGAAATATGAGGGTATAAATGAATTTATTACACGACATTGAAACCGCTGAAACACGCATTCTGCCTTATATTTATGAAACACCGTTAGAGGAAAGTTTTATTCTGTCGGAACTGACAGGTGCGCACGTCTTTTTAAAATGTGAGCATTTGCAAAGAACGGGCTCCTTTAAATTTAGGGGAGCCTTGAACAAAATATTGTCTTTATCTGAAGCAGAACGAGCCAAAGGTGTGATCGCCGCCTCAACGGGGAATCATGGCCAGGGTGTGGCTCTTGCGGCGAAGATTGTCGGTATTTCGGCAACCATTTACGTTCCCCATGACGCCTCGTCGATGAAACTAAAATCGATCCAGTTTTTAGGCGCACAGGTGGAAGTTTGTAACGGCGATTGCCTTGCGGCTGAAATCCAAGCTCGAAAAGTAGCAGAAAATGAAGGACGCGTTTTTATCTCGCCCTATAATGATCAAACTGTGATCGCTGGCCAAGGGACAATTGGGTTGGAATTATTCCGACAAAACAAAGATCTTGATGCGGTCTTTGTATCGGTTGGAGGCGGTGGGTTGATTTCCGGGATTGCCTCTTATCTGAAGCAGAAAAGCCCAAATATCCAAATTATTGGCTGTTATCCTGAAAACGCGCCAATCATGTATCAATGTATCAAGGCAGGAAAAATTGTCTCTGTGGCCGAACAACTAACCCTATCTGATGCCACAGCTGGTAATCTTGAAGAAAATTCGATCACATTCCCCTTATGTCGTGATTTGATTGATCACCATGTTTTGGTTTCAGAAGATGAAATTAAATCTGCGATAAAGCGTTTGGCCGAAACGGAACGTATGATCGTTGAGGGGGCCGCTGGGGTTGCGCTTGCCGCATTTCTAAAGATGGCAAGTTCATTGAGGGGGAAAAATGTGGCCATTATTTTATGTGGTCGAAATATCAACTTTTCTAAATTTATCGAGGTCGTCAAATGAAAATTTTCACTTTAGATGAAATCAAGGCACGCATTGACCTTCCAAAGATTATTGCCATGCAAGAAGATGGGTTTAAGGCCTATAGTGCTGGTCAGGTCGATGTCCCACCTGTGGGATATTTGAAACAACAGACCCCGCCTGGATCCTATCACATCAAATATGGCTTGATTGAGAACGATACCGTATGGGTGATTAAGATTGCTGGTGGCCCGAGCGGACTGCCTTCCAGCGGGATGATGATCGTTTTATCAACCGCAACCGGGAAACCAGAATTTTTGTTGCAAGATAACAGTTATCTAACCCATTTACGTACCGCCGTTGCCGGATTGATTGCGGCGAAGTACCTGGCCCCAAAAAACATCACAGCTATTGGTGTAATTGGTACAGGCGAGCAGGCCCGTATGCAGGTGGATTTATTGAAAGAATGGACAGATTGCCGTCAAGTTTACGTGTGGGGGCGTACTGCTGAAAAAGCCATAGCGTATAAACAGGCTATGGGAGAAAAGGGTTTTGTGGTTCATATCGCAAAATCTCCTGCCGAGGTGGCGCAGAACTGCAATTTGATTGTAACAACAACGTCTTCACGTGAACCGCTCTTAAAAGTTGAAGATATTCGACCAGGGACGCATATCACGGCCATGGGGGCTGATGCGCCGGGTAAGATTGAGCTTGATCCAGACATTATTGCGAACGCCGATATTGTGGTCGTCGACAGTAAATCCCAATGCATTGACCATGGAGAAATATATACGGCATATCACAAGAAATTGATCACAGATGACCGCCTAGTAGAACTCGGGGCTGTGATTGGCAATCCAGCTCTCGGGCGTTCGAATGAAAGCCAAATCACGGTTGTCGATTTAACGGGCGTTGCCGTTCAGGATATTCAGATTGCAAAAGCTATTGTTTTTGGGCAGTAGATAAAGGACAATGTGCCTATTATTGTAAAATAGTTGACAAATCATTAAAGTTTCCGTATTGTTTATCTCATTCCTTCTTTATCTGCTGTCCGACGTGCATTAAATTAGCCGCCGGGTGATCAAGAAGCCCAGAATTTTACAACGGATTGTATAAACAGGAGTGTGTCATGGTTGTGCGTGTTGTTCGAGAAGATGTGAAGGTTGGTTTTTTGGCAAAACGTGCCGCTGACCGTAATAAGGGATTTGCCGCGATGGCAGGTTCAGGTGTTTTAGTGCCCGAACATGTAGCGAATGGGGGTGATCTCAGCCCATCGTACTTCCCCTTGGATGAGGATGATATCCCCCCACCCAAGTACGAGATCGGCCAGCTGGTCGATAATAAAGGGGTGTATGTTGGCATCTGGCGCCCAGTTGACCGTGAAGGCCGTAAATTAAACGCCGAATTTAATGTGTTTGCGGCACCGAAAGACACGCGGTATTTAACCAATACAAAATCAGGCAAACTGGCAACCTATAACGATGATATCAAACGTATTGCCGGTTTGCGCGACATTTGTGGTCATGACGGCATCATGCTGGCGAACGACACCGAAATTTATGAGGCCGTACGCACCGGAAACTATGCGGCCCTGGCTAAATGGCACATGCCCGTCAAAGAGCTGGTTAATGGCCGCAATATTGACGGTGAAGATGTTCAACCGGATAACCTCTATGCCCATAAAGACAAAGGGGCCTTGAAAGGCACCTTTACGGATAAAGCAGGCTCAGACTTCGCCC
>JACCDG010505126.1_pt1 | contig 11136 bp, 16 predicted proteins | sample 7442471 | NCBI WGS metagenome assembly JACCDG01 (sample SAMN15323444, study PRJNA562643) | freshwater metagenome | isolation source: river surface water | place: USA:Blue River Watershed | collected 2017-08-17
CCAATACCTTGCGCACGCAAGCGAACTGCAAATTGCCGCAACTTCTTCGTTGCCAATTAAAATCAATGACAGGTATCTCTTGTTTCAAAACGACTCTATTTTTGTGCTGCAAGGACAAGAAATCATTCAAACCCTTCGAATCGACAAACCAATTACCGAAGATTACGATATTTACGTCTACGAAAAGTGGGTAAATATTTGTAACGGTGGACAAGACAATTGGGTGTATAGTTACTCGTATGAAAAGAACAAATTTCATCAACGAAAGACAGAAAAATGAATCAGACTTTATCCTAATTAGCTAGGGCGACACAAGCTATTACAATGAAAATACATAATAGGATATTGACTTTAACCATCATTTACTTTGTCCTAATTGCTTATTTAAGCGGTTTCGGACCTTTGTCTTTTGGTGCTGGCTTAGGTGGTTTAATGTATTTATTTCTCATCATTCTCTGGATCGTTGTTTTAGGGACTTACTTTCTGATCATTAGGTTAAAAAATATTGTTTTAAAACCAATTGTATCGCGTTTAATGATTGCTATAATGATTGGCTCATGTATATATTTAACTTTGGAATACACCTATTTAAGGGATGGATTGTATCCTTGGAATGGAAGTATTTTTTGATATGTCTATGAAAGCCGCTCATCGAAATAAATAAGTATTTATGAAACAACTAATCTATATAGCGACATTTCTAATTACAACAAGTTGCGGAGTTGCCAACCCTGAACTGAATTCCGATATACAAAAGTTAGAGGGATTTGAAAAAGCCACATTATTTGAATTGACCGACACAATAACGGCAGACTTTAACGGTGATGGTTTTTTAGACAATGCGATTTACAAAAAAGAGAACGGAACATCGGGAATCATCATCATTCACGGAAATACAAAAGAGCGAGTTAAGATTGGTTTTGGAAAGCAGTTTTCTCATTTGACAGAGTTCGATTGGGATTACTGGGGCCTTGTTGAAGACAAGGAAACAATTGAAGTAACGTTAACAGAAGAAGGCGACATTCTTGAAAGTATAACAGTAACGCTCAAAAATCCCTCCATCGCATTAGGGAATAACGATTTTGGTGGCGGACTGATCACATACAGAAATGGAAAATATGAATGGATACACCAAACTTGTTGAATATGAAGAGACTACTTTTGACAATTATTTTTACATTATTCTCTGGACTAAAAGTTTTTGCGACAGCTCAGTTTCCTGACAAAATAAATTACAATGGAAAAGAATATAACTTAAACAGCAATCCATTGGAAGTTTATTTTGAAAAGAATCCCAATAAAAGGCCAAAAAGTGAAGTTCGTTCGTCAGCGTTGTGGCGCGGATATGTTGCAACTTTTGAGATTATAGACAACCAATTATTTCTCAAAGACATTGAAATACAATACCGGGATACAACTTCAAAAGGGAGCAATAACTCCAATTGGAAAAGTGTTCTAAATGAAGTGTTTGATGACCAAAAAAACATTCAAGTTGATTGGTATACAGGGTTACTTGTATTACCGCAGGGCAAAGTTGTAAATTATGTACACATGGGCTACGGTTCAACATACCAGCATTATACAATTTTGGAATTAAACAAAGGTGTCTTGACACAGGAAAAACAATTTAAAAGCAAGGCATATGAAAAATTCAAAGAGAAACAGTTCCAAGTATTTAAACAAACTGAAGACTATAATAAAATGAAATCAGACCTTTTACAAAAAGGTAATTCAGAAGAATTTATTGATTCCTTTCTTAGGAGTTATGTGACTCAATATACGTCCAAAATATTGACAGATTGAAAAATGCGACCCGATCAAGCTCCTATATTCATTTTTATAGCAATTTTCATCTTTTTGATGTACAAGGAAATCACTTTGATTAAAATGTATTTTTTGTATCGGAAAAATGGCAAGCCAGCTATGTATTTTCCAAGTTTATTGGTATGGCTAATTTCAAAAATATGAATATGGAACACGATATTTCAAAAGCATTTCAAGGGCATCTTGACTCCAATGAAAAACTCATCTGGACTGGGCAACCAAAGAAAGGCATTGTATTTAGAACAGCAGACTTATTTTTAATTCCTTTCAGTCTGTTTTGGTGTGGATTTGCCATTTTTTGGTTTGTCTCGGCATTGCTTTCAGGAGTTCCGTTTTTCGCTTTATTCGGCGTTCCATTTGTCATCATCGGCCTCATTTTTGTTTTTGGCCGTTTCATCATAGATGCCAAACAAAGAGCCAACACTTTTTATGCTTTAACAGAGGAGCGAATCATCATTAAATCAGGAATCTACAAGATATCGATTAAATCTCTCAATCTGAAAACGCTCTCTGATATTGAACTAGAAGAAAAAAGCAATAGTAGCGGAACCATTAGCTTTGGACCAAAAAATCCTTTGATGTATTGGAGAAATGGACTGAATTGGATGCCCGGCGCAAATGAGACCCCTGAATTTCAACTCATTGAAGATGCGCGAAAGGTTTATAAATTGATTATTGATTTTCAGAAACCGCATTGATCAACTAATATAGCCACTAATGGGAGTAAGTATTGAAGTATATTTCATTTTGTTGATTCTCGGTGTTCCGAATTTTTTTCTTTGGCGCTGGTTGATCAAAAAGAAAATAAAAGTCGAAGAGACCAGGAAAATGGCAACTTGGACAGCTACCATTTTAACAACTCCACTTATTTACATTGGGCTTGTCACGCTTTGGTTATATAGCATGAACTATTACCCGACTAATGATTTTGACAGAGAAAAATGGTTTGCCAACGAGGAAAAACGATACGAACTTTCAGAAGATCTCATTGAGAGCAAAATGCTTATCGGTAAGACAAAATTACAAGTCCGTAAACTACTTGGTGACGAAGGTAATTTTGATGAATCTGACAACTGGAATTATTACCTGGGTCTTAAACCCGGTTTATTTTCCATTGACCCAGATATGCTTGAAATAATATTCAAAAATGGAAAAGTTATTCTTGTTCGTCAACGTGAAACATAATCGTATCAAATGAAAGAATTACTGCTAGAGATCTCCATAAATGCTATAGAATTAGGCACTGTGAACGCTGAATTGTCTCCAAAACAATTAGAAGCAAAGTGGCTAGGATTCGAACCTGCAACGAATGAAGCGATAAACCAACTCGAAAAGCGTTTAGGTATAGAATTACCAAGTGACTATAAAGCATTTATGCAGCTCACAAATGGATTCTTATTTGCGACAGGCGTAGATCCAAGTTTTTGTGCGTTGGAAAAAGTTACTTATTTGAAAAAATCAATCCCCGATTTAATCGAAATTTGGTCTGCGCCCGGAACAGCTGATATCGGAGAAAAATTAAAAACAGCCATTCAAGTTGGTGGTTTTGACGAAGAACAATATTTCTTTTTAATTCCACCGAGTAAGGAAAATCCAAATTGGGAGTATTGGGTTTTTTCATCCTGGGGACCCGGTGAAACGGTCTACCATAGCCTCGCAGACTACTTCAAAACTGTACTAGAATACACTGTTTATTTTATGGAGAAGGAATGAAAAAACCCTTTACATTAGCAATTAACTTCATCATCGGCCTGACTTTGTTTCTTTTCACTTCTTGCGGACAAGGACAAACAAAAATAACTGAGCAAACAATGACAAAATTTGAAGCATTTAAAAACAAAGAGAAGTTTCTACAAGACGACAAACAATTTTATCCAGGATTAAGTGACCCGAGCCTCAGACCGGTTTTGACCGAAAAAATAAATCTGGTGGCAGACGACTTTAAAAAACTTGCTGAAAAAGGAGCCGCAACAGACGAAGCATATCAAAATGCAATTCAAATAGGGCTTGACCGATTTGCCGATCTTTATTTACAACTCGATACCGAAGACAGAGAAAGAGTTTGCAGTTATATGGAAGAACTAATGGACATTGTTGGACTTGAAAGTTCAGGTGGACACTTGAACAACTTTATGTTTGGATTTGACATTAATTAAGCAACATGGACAATAATTCGTTTCTAACCAAAGCCAAATAACAGCCGAACGATGAAACACCTACTCCTCCTCCTTTTTTTGCAATGCATAACAAAGACTGTTTTTGCTTGGCCAATAGAACCGCAAACCCTGCGCAAATTAATCGAAAGTAGTGCGTACATCGTTATTGCAAAAGTCGATAATCAAGAACCAAAAAGAGGTAATATAATTTATTCTGAAGGAGGTGAAGGTCTCGCTAATCTATATATCAAAGAAACTTTGAAAGGTGATTTACACGCTAACCATATACAAGTTTTTTATGAAGCGGGAATGGTTTGTCCGGCACCACCAATATATCTGAATCAAAGTACAGTGCTTGCCTTCTTATATAAAAATGAGACTGGTTCAACTTTTTCAACCCAAGGCTTGTCATACGGTTCAAAAGTTATGTTGAGTGAAGCAGCGTTGAGTGCTTACCGAACTAGAATCATTGAGTACTTAGAGATTCTTAAAGTAGCTAATCCTCATCAAAGGAATGCGGCCACGGTAGAATGGTTAGTAAAGTGCAGTGAAAATAAATTCACCAGATGGGAAGGCGCCTATGAATTATCCAGAAAAGGCGACTTTATGTCTCATTATGACCGTTCAACTGACCCGCAATATTAGTTACGACGACAAGGGTAAAGAAGCGAAGCAAAAAATAATTATTGCTAAATTTATTTCAGTTGCTTCACAAAAGTAAAATGATTACCAAATTTAAATGACTGAAAAACAACGCTTCACCTCCAAAATCACAAAGGAATACTACTCAGAAAGAATAAGTAGATTTCTAGTGTTAATCATGATTATCGTTTTAGTTTTTTTTATTTTTCTTTTATATTCAGCAGATCAGGAGTCATTCTCGGAGCTCATTTTATCTCGGTATCCATTTGGAATTGGTATTTTGGCGTGTTTAGTCGTATTTCATTTTAGGGTGAAATATTTTGTTTATCAAATTGACATTTCACCTGAAAATATCATCTTGTGCCGATTAGCAATTAATAAAGAAGAAGTCATCAAGATAGATTATGAAAATTTAGAAGTTCAAGTTATTGAGTTAGTGCGGCAAAATTCTCTGAAGGCTGCTTGTTATGAATTGAGGTTCCTGACAAATGGAAAGAAATATAGCCTTAATGAAAATAACGAATGGTCTTTTAAACAAATCTATCAGATCATATCCGAATTAGAGAATGTGAGAATCCAGCAACCATTCAGAGTAGATGGCTTTCATTTTAAGAAAGATATTTTCGAGAGGATTTAATTCATTTTTGAAAAAATTATTTTCCAACATCAAGACCCCGTTGAAAAAGCAACTGACAGCAAAGCACAATTTTGTTAACGACACTATTTTTCGACTCAAAATAGCAGTGTTGACAGCAGCTCGTATTGTCAAGAATTTGCTGGGCCCGTCTAGAAAATTTAGCAAAACAAGTCTTTTGGTGCATGAACCTGTCATTGCCATTTCTGAAAGCGAGCTCTGGAATCCTTTTGACAACAAAGACAACTGGATTTTGACTGCGGGTAAAATCGAGAACTTGAGAATTGCTGTTCAAAAGTTAAATGGCCTTGAGGTTGGGGCAAATGAAGTGTTTAGCTTTTGGAAACACATTGGCAATCCAAACTATGGTCAAGGCTATGTGATTGGTAGAGAAATCAGAGAAGGATGTATTGTGCCAACAATTGCTGGCGGACTTTGCCAACTCTCAAATGCTTTGTATGATGCTGCGCTGCGGGCCAATTTTGAAATAGTGGAGAGGCACAAACACACTAAAGTCATTAAAGGTTCACTTGCCGAAAAAGACCGAGATGCGACCGTCAAATGGAATTACCTTGATTTGCGTTTCAAGTCTTCTTTTGATTTCAGAATTGAAATTGAGCTCACATCAGATCATTTGATAGTGGCTTTTAGGTGTCCGCAAAAGCAAGCAGAACCGGTTCAAGACAAATTGTCTTGGAAGGCATCCAGCAAACTCAATGATTGCTATTCATGCGGCAATATGGCTTGTTTTAAACATCCTGACAAGACAGGTGTGGAACAAGAAATCGCCACGACCACTTTTATCCTCGACGAAAAATGGCCAGAATACGACAAGTATGTAAGTCAAACCGCTACCAAAGCAGACCATTTCATTTTAGCCTTGAAGAAAAATCGATGGATCAAAACCAATAGATATAGCTGGGCTGCTGCACATCCACAAAAAACCAAAGCAACACAATTTCAGGGTCTTTTTAGAGCCCTTCAACTCAGGTTTGCGCCCAAGAATAATAACAATGTATTTGAATTGAGCCTGCAGCTTGACAAGAAAATCGCCAAGGCGGCAGCACGGCAAATTCCAATTGACGCAACACATGTGGTCATTGCTCAAAACTTACTGCCATACATTTATGAGACCGGAGCTCTAGGTGGCCGCACTTTTGATGTGTTCATGACCAGGCTGCCTTTTGAAAAGCTCCATGAAAGACTTGATTTAGCCTTTACGTTCCACAATGAAAGCCCGACGCTCAATGATTTCAGAGCAAGTAAAGAATTGATTGCACTCGAAAACAAAGCACTCACCAGCGCAAGAAAAATCATTACTCCGCATTCAGAACTTGCGGCTATTTTCAAAAACAAGGCAGTGAAGCTCGATTGGCAAATTCCAGCTATACCCAACGGACAGCCCAACGGAACTAAAGTGCTTTTCCCGGCTTCAGCTGTAGGAAGAAAAGGCGCATATGAAATGAGAAGGTTGGCAAAAGAACTGCAACTAGAGCTCGTCATTTCCGGACGAACAATTGAGACTGCCCATTTCTGGCAGGATTTGAAAATTGAAAAATTCAACGGTGACTGGCGTCAAATAGGTTTGGTTGTTTACCCAACTTATGTAGAGCACCAACCCAGACCGCTCCTGAAAGCTGTAGCTCAAGGCATCCCCGTCATTACCACAACTGCTTCCGGACTTGAGCCTTCAGCGCAAGTTGAAGTGCTAGAAATCAATAACTTTGAACAACTGAAAAATGCTGTGCACGCAGCGCTAATGATATGAGTAAAATAATCTTGACACTTTTGTTAACCTGTGGATGCCTCCTTCCAACAGGGGATATCTCCATGTATGGGTTAAAAATTCACGACAACCAAAATGTACTTTCCGACATCAAACTTACCGTAGTCGCCAAGGAAGCGCAAATGACAAAATTTCGGACCCAAAACGGTAACGACTTCTCGGTAACGACAGACAAAGGAAAGATTGTTTATTTGGAAAATGATTGGTTACAAGACCCCCAAAGCCGGCAGCCGTTGTTCTCTGAATTTTCTTTTGGAAAGACCACACTGAGCGATATCAGAAGCAAGTATGGGACCAATGGGTTTACATATAAAAGCAGAGGCCCCTTCAAGACGAATACCCATTTGATTATGTTCAATTGCTTTGAGTTTGACTCCCCAAACAATGAAATTCTTGTCACAATCACAAAAGTTGCCCTCAACGAAAACTTGACGGCCGAAAACTTGGCAAGTAAGTGCAAACTTGACGCGTTAATTATCGCAGACAAATCCTACTTAGACAAAACCTGGGGCAATGGTAAAGTGTTGGACAGAAATTATAAAAAAATTCAGCCATAATTCGAATCAGGACACATCACCACAATTGTTCATTTTAGAAAAGGAGCACTATTTATTAGAAGAACTTGATGGAGATAATAGGGTTTACAAAATTGCTGAATGAGTAATTTAGGAAGATTTAATTGTCTTATTCCTCGGAAATATCATGGTGCAATAGTCGTTAAGGTGTTGTGAAGCGTTTAATTGAGATGAAAATATACCAAATATTGGTATTTTTATTGAAAATTTAAATCATGGGAAAAAATACATCAATCACCTTAGGTAGCTATTTTGATCAGTTCATTCAAAGTACACTTAGTGCAGGACGGTATAAAAATGCAAGCGAAGTGGTTCGTGCCGGTTTACGTCTTCTCGAAGAGGAGGAACAAAAAATTCAAGCATTGCGTCTAGCAATTGAAGAAGGCATTAAAAGTGGCATTGCAGAAGACTTTGACCCAGAAGTGCATTTAAAGACTTTAAAAGCGAGTAGAAAATAAATGGCCAAGTTTAAGTTAACAAACAATGCCGTAAAAGATCTATCCGATATTTGGAACTATACTTTCGTCACTTGGTCTGAAAGTCAAGCAGATAAATATTACAAACTTCTATTAAACGCATGTGCAGCTATAGCTAAGCAGCCAAATCAAGGCAGAGTTTATGAAGAAATTTATACTGGTTTAAAAGGTGAAAAAATCTCAAAACACATTATTTTCTATCGAATTATGGCCGATCAATCGATTGAAATAGAAAGAATCCTACATGAAAGAATGGATCTAAAGAAAAAACTATTGTAATGTTTCAACTACTGAAATAACACATTGGACACAAAAGTCAACATATCAAAACTTTTGAATTGGACCTATTGTCTCATTCTTTTGCTATTTTTTTTTGATCAGCTGCCTCATTTTGACATCAAAAGCCAAGCCCTAAAATCTTTTGTTTATCTCGGATTACTGTTAGGCACTCCCGTTCTGCTTCTTTGGAATTATTTTGCCTTTACGCAGAGAAAACAACAACTCTTAGGAACACTTTATCCGTCAATTATTTTGATTTTCATTTTTGTGATTGATCCATTGGATGTGCTGTTTTCAAGCGGCTCATGGCATACCCAAACAGTTTTGTATCAGCATCGCACTTCGCGTTTTGAGCAAATTGAATTTCAACTGCAAGACAAAGGAGCTTTAGGCTACAATAAGCGTACAGTCCAAGTGTTCTACCTTACGCCCTTATTTACCTGGAGTAGCCCTGTTCCTAAAAACATCCATTTTGCCAAAGAATGGAAAAAGGTTAATTTAGACTGTAATGAACTTGGCTTGAAGATGCCATAAGCATATTACATTTTTAATTCCAATCTACCCCCATGCCTAAAAAACTCAAATTTATATCGATCATTTGTTGGATACTTTTTTCGCGTGGATTTGATGCTTATTGTACGATACAACACACGCCTGATTTGAGTAAGGAAGCCAATCCGTTGGTTACTGTATTGGGAATTTCGTCGTGGACCTTATTACTTGGGATAATTGGCTTATTGACGCTTTACATTTGCTTTGCATTTTATAAAAGTGTGTTTCACCCCATCTCTTTGGAACCGACTGAAAGAGGCTTAAATTTTCGAGAGTATGCGGCTTTTCTTTATCTAGGAGAGCGTACACATTGGTCTGCCATGTTGTATAAATATCCAAAAGATCTCAAGCGCTTACATCAGTATTTTGGTTCTGTTTTAACAGCTTGTTTAATTTATGCAGGCATCATTTCTACGGTGATGTGGTTACTCATTCAAAATGCTGAATGGTACCACGAAATCCATACCGCGGGTCGCGTATACTTCTTTCTAATTGGCGGCAGTATACAAATCATCATTACTTGGAATTGGCAGAAATATAAAATATATCGATCTTTAGCTCATTCATAAAGAATGTCAATCAATAACAATCTGTTCCACACATAATTAAATCATGAAAAAATCCATTTTACTGAGTTTCATCGCACTTCTTTTTGTAGGGAGCAATTGTTCAAGTTGGGCACAAAACAAATTGCAGCTCAACCTTCAGAAAGGAGTAGTGTACTCACAAAGTATGCAGTCAAAATATTTGACTACCACCACAGTTGAGGATGAACATATGGAGATGGAGGTTCAGGTATCCGGCGATATTGCATATGAAGTACTGGAAGTGCTCGATTCCAGTTATCAATTAGAGGTTTGGTATGAAAGCATGTCAATGAGCATAAAATCTCCAGAAGTGAGTATGAGTTTCGGTTCAGAATTAGAGCAAGAAAATGATATGCTTTCGAACATTCTAGGAGCAATGGTCATGGAGCCTTTTGAAGTAAAATTAAATAAACAAGGAAAGGTCCTCGAAGTAAAAAATATAGAAAATTTATTCAACTCGGCACTTGATGAAGCTGGTTTAGACCCCATTGATCGGGAGAATATCAAAGCACAATTGAAGCAGTCTTTTGGTGATGAATCTTTAAAAGGTAATATTGAAATGATCACGGCGATTTTTCCAAAAAATGACGTTGCAATTGGCGATAAATGGTCTGTGAAATCCAATATGAAATCTATTATTGAAGTAGGAGTAACGACTATTTATGAGTTAAAACAAGTCACCCCCGAAGAATATATCATTAAGGGCTATGCAAAAACTGATACTGAGAATAATCTTGAATACATCAAGATGAGAGATGTTTATACAAATTACAACATTTCAGGAACCACGGTATCAGAATTTAGAATAAATAGAAAGACAGGTTGGATGAATAGCGCTACAATGGACCAAGAAATCAATGGTATTGTAAAATCTAAAAAGGATCTAAAAAGTGCTGTACTGAATGTCATAAGAATCAAAATGAAAGGTCAAATTATAATGACTGGAAAAGCCTCATGACCCCAAGCCCTGAACACAACGCTAAAATTGCCAATCTGACCTTTGCACAAGTTTATCCGCTTTATGTAGCTAAAGTGGAACGCAAAGGACGCACAGAAGCAGAATTGCAGCAAGTGATTGAGTGGTTAACAGGTTTTGATTGGCCGCGTCAGCAAGCTTTGATTGCTGAAAACGTGAATTTTGAAGTGTTTTTTGACCGCGCACAATTGCATCCGAATGCGAGCTTAATCAAGGGGCTTATCTGTGGTTATCGTATTGAAGAACTAGAAAATGAACTCACTAGAAACGTCCGCTATTTAGATAAACTTGTAGATGAATTGGCTAAAGGTAAAGCGATGGAAAAGATAATGCGCGTACGATGAAAATCCTTTTTTTACTCTTCACTTTTTGTTGTGGGATTGCTCAGGCTCAGGTCAGCTTTTTAGGTTTTGATCGCGATTATTGCCCTGATCCGCTTTCGATCAGCTATACTTATGAGAATTTTAGTTTGCCTGGAGGCTCTTCTGCTCAGCATGGCTTTAGAATTTTCCGAGACGGCGTGCAGGTTTTTTCTCAGCAGGGGTCTATGAATAATAGCACTTCGTGTTTGGACCTTTATTTTGTGAATGACGCGGTTGGCTTTATTGTAATTCAGGCGCCGGGTGGAGGGAAGCAAGTGCTCAGAACA
>JACCDG010643295.1_pt1 | contig 11135 bp, 6 predicted proteins | sample 7442471 | NCBI WGS metagenome assembly JACCDG01 (sample SAMN15323444, study PRJNA562643) | freshwater metagenome | isolation source: river surface water | place: USA:Blue River Watershed | collected 2017-08-17
CGGTAGAACTCCACGGCAGGATGCCAGACGGGCGCTTCGTCCTTGCGGATGTTGACCTCGAACAAGGTTTCGATGATTTTGAACAGACCGGCCAGCACTTTGGGCGCGGTGAAGTACTCTTTGACCTCCTGCTCGCTGAAGCTGTAGCGCGCTTCCTTGAGCTTTTCGCTCAGGTAGGGGATGTCCCAGGCGTTGAGTGGGCCGCTCAGACCCAGTTCCTTGCGTGCGAATTCGCGCAGGTCGGCCATGTCTTTTTCGGCAAAGGGTTTGGCCTTGGCGGCGAGGTCTCGCAGGAAGGTGATGACCTTTTCGGGTGACTCGGCCATCTTGGGAACCACCGAGACCTGGGCAAAGTTGGCGTAGCCCAGCAGCTGCGCTTCTTCATGGCGCAGGGCGAGGATCTCGCTCATCAGGGCGGTGTTGTCGTATTTTTTGGCATCGCCCTCGGCCTGGTCAGAGGCGCGGGTGGTGTAGGCCCGGTACAGACGTTCGCGTAGCGCGCTGCTGTGCGCAAACTGCATGACGGGCAGGTAGCTTGGCAGCTTGAGGGTGAGTTTGGCTTGCCCGGTGTGGCCATCCTTGTCGGCAGCGGCGCAGGCGGCGTCGATCACGTCCTGCGGCACGCCGTCCAGCTCGGCAGGGGCCACGTACAGAGCAAAGCTGTCGGTGGCGTCCAGGGTGTTTTCGCTGAATTTTTGCGAGACCTCGGCCTGGCGCTCCTGAATGGCGGCGTAGCGTTCCTTGGCTGCACCTTGCAGTTCGGCACCGCCCAGCACAAAGCTGCGCAGCGCATTACTGTGGGCCTGGCGTTGTTCGGCGTTCAGGCTGGCGGGTGCGATGGCCTTGTATTTGGCGTAAAGCTGTTCGTTACTGCCCAGGCGCGTCCAGAACTCGGTCACGCGGGGTAGGGCGGCGTTGTAGGCGGCGCGCAGCTCGGGCGTGTCGGCCACGCTGTTGAGGTGACTCACAGCCCCCCAGGCGCGGCCCAGGCGTTCGGTGGCGACGTCCAGCACTTGGGCGATGCCGGTCCAGCTGGCCGGGAAGTCGTCTGCAGTGACGCGGGTGAGGGCGGCGTCGGCCTCGGCCAACAGCACGTCCATGGCAGGAGCCACATGTTCGGGCGCAATGCGGTCAAACAGCGGCAGGCCGGCGGTGTCGAGCAAGGGATTGTTCATGGCACTTATCTGGTGACGCGTTCTGCCGCTTCAAGGGTGTTGACCAGCAGCATGGTGATGGTCATCGGGCCAACGCCACCGGGCACCGGGGTGATGTGGCCGGCAACTTCCTTGACGCCTGCATAGTCCACATCGCCGCAGAGCTTGCCTTCGTCATTGCGGTTCATGCCCACGTCAAGCACCACCGCACCGGGCTTGACCATGTCGGCTGTCAGCACGTTGCGCTTGCCCACGGCGGCCACGATCACGTCGGCCTGCAGGGTCTGGGCTTTCAGGTCTTTCGTGCGCGAGTGGCAGATGGTCACGGTGGCGTCTTTTTGCAGCAGCATGAGCGCCATGGGCTTGCCCACGATGTTGCTGCGGCCAATCACCACGGCATGTTTGCCCTTGAGGTCGTAGCCAATGGATTCCAGCATCTTCATGCAGCCATACGGCGTGCAGGGCCAGAAGCCGGGCATGCCGGTCATCAAGGCGCCTGCGCTGGCGATGTGGAAACCGTCCACGTCCTTGGCCGGGCTGATCGCTTCGATCACTTTCTGGGCGTCAATGTGTTCCGGCAGGGGCAGCTGCACCAGGATGCCGTGGATGGCCGGGTCGTTGTTGAGCGCTTCCACGCGGGCCAGCAGGGCGGCTTCGCTCATGTCGGCATCGTATTTTTCGAGCACCGAATGCAGGCCGCTGTCTTCGCAGGCCTTGACCTTGTTGCGCACATAAACCTGGCTGGCCGGGTTGTCGCCCACCAGCACCACGGCCAGGCCAGGGGTGATGCCCTTCGCTTTGAGGGCTTGGGCGCGGTTGGCGACTTCGGTGCGCAGTTGTTTGGACAGGGCATTGCCATCAATCAGTTGGGCGGTCATAAGCGGCTCGTAAAAGTTTTAAGGTCTTGAAATGCAAAACGCCCGACAGGGACGGGCGTTTTGACTAGGGTTAAGGGGGTCAGGCCTTGGGTGCGTTTTGCCCAAGGGCAATCTTGAGCAGATCGGCCACGGTGTTGGCTCCCAGCTTTTCCATGATGTTGGCACGATGCGCTTCCACGGTCTTGATGCTGATGCCCAGGTCATCGGCGATTTGCTTGTTCAGGCGGCCCGCGACGATGCGCTCAAGCACTTGGGACTCGCGGCCAGTCAGCTTTGAAAGCAGGGCATCGCGGCTGGCTGCGCTCTGGTGTTCTGCAAAGGATTCGCGCGCATGGTCAAGCATGCGCTCGATCAGGTTCAGCAACTCGGGTTCATTGAAGGGCTTCTGGATGAAGTCCAAAGCGCCTTTTTTCATGGTGTTCACGGCCATGGGCACATCGCCGTGGCCTGTGATGATCACGATGGGCAGGGGAGACTTGCGTTCAATGAGCTTGTCTTGCAGCTCCAGACCCGTCATGCCGCCCATGCGGATGTCGGCAATCAGGCAAGCCACTTCGCGGGGGTCGTAGCGGCTGAGGAAAACCTCTGCAGACTCGAAACAGCGGACGCGATAGTCCTGCCCTTCGAGCAACCATTGCAACGAATCGCGCACGGCTTCGTCGTCATCGACCACATAGACCGTACCTTTTTTGGGAATCAGACTCATCAACTCGACCTTTGCAATGTTCTATTGTCAGTGCGTGCCCGGGACGGGCAACCAAAACGAGAAACGGCAACCCGTGATTTCCCCAGCATTGTAGAGGTTCTGGGCCTCGATCCTTCCCTGGTGCGATTCCACGATGGAGCGGCACAGGTTCAGGCCAATGCCCATGCCTTCGGCCTTGGTGGAGAAAAAGGCTTCGTAAACCTTGTCTATGGCCTCTGGAGGAAGTCCCTTGCCTGTGTCGGTGACGGAAAATTCAATGACCTGCTGCTCCCCAACCTGGCGGGGAACGACGCGCAGCTCCACATGGCGTTTGTCAGGTGTACGCTGGGCGTTGTCGATGGCTTCAGCGGAGTTTTTCATCAGATTGATCAGCACCTGTTCGATCAGGATCGGGTCCACGTTCAAACTCGGCAATCGAGCAGCAATGTAATGCGAGAGACGCACATTGCGGCGGCGCAGTTCAATCTCGGCCAGCTCCAGGGCTTCGCTGACAATGTGACCCACATCCGAGATGCTTCGGTTAGGCTCGCTTCGCTTGACAAAGCTTCGGATGCGATGGATGACCTGCCCAGCACGTTGCGCCTGGTGAGCGGTTTTTTCCAGCGCGCCAAGCAGGTCTTTTTCTTCGATCTGTTGCCGCTTGATGCGAGAGATCATGCCGTTGCAGTAATTGCTGATGGCAGCCAGTGGCTGATTAAGTTCGTGCGCGACGCTGGAGGCCATCTCGCCCATGGTGATCAGTCGGCTGGCGGTTTGCGCCCGATCCGCTTGCTGGGCAGCAAGTGCTTCGGCGCGGCGGCGCTGGGTGATATCGGTGGCAATCACCATCTGGGCCAAACGTCCGTCGGCCCAATTGATGTATCGAGAGCGGACTTCCAGCCATTTGTCCAGTTCAGCGACATAAATTTCAGAATTGCCCGATTGTGCAGAGGTCAACTCATCGGAGGGCAGGCCAGCCATATCGTCCGCGTCATCGGCGCCAGTGACCGTGTTTTCGTAGGCTCCCGCTTGAGCGACCAGGCGCAGGTGTCCGCTGCTGTCTGCACCGAACCACTGGCGATAGAGCTTGTTTGCAAACAGGAGCTCTTTGCTACCGAGAGGTGTCACAGATACAGAAGCATCCAAGGCTTCCAGCACAATGGTGAAGCGCTCGTAAGAGCCCGCCAGCTGATCACGAATCCTGTTTGGCTCGGTGATATCGGTCATCGACGTCATCCAGCCGGTTTGACGTCCGGAGGGGTCGATCAGCGGGGAGACATACATGCGTGCATCAAAGCGACTGCCGTCTTTTCGCTTGACGCGAACCTGAAACCCACCCGCGGTGTGTTTTCCACTGATTTCTTCTTCCAGCCGTTTGGTGAGTTGTTCAATGTCTTCTTCGGGCCAGTAAGGAAAAGGTGCCACAGCATTGACCAGCTCAGCCTCGGACCAACCTGTCATTTGACAAAAAGCCGGGTTGACGTAGGTGATGCGACCTTTCAGGTCCAAAGCACGCATGCCAGTGAGCATGGAGTTTTCCATGGCCCGGCGGAAATTGGTTTCAGCCATCAGGGCGTTTTGAGCTTGCAGCCGCCTGCGGGTGTGTCGCCAGTTGCCAATCAGCATCCAGGAGGTCATGACACTGAGGGCACCAACAAGCCAAAACAGAGCGCTCCCGATCAAACCCTGTGAAGTGCGCCATACCTGCATTTGAAGAACCAGACTGTTGCCAACAGGCGGAACCGTCACGCTTTGGCTGTGAGGTCTGCGACTGATAAATGGCAGCTGTTCCGCCAGATCTTCTCTTTCGGGGATGCTTTGTCCCGCAAGAATGCGACGGTGTTCGTCTTGAAATGACACGGCGTACGAAGTCAGGATGTCCGGCGGCACGCTGTTACGCAGCAGGCTGTCCAGGGCGTACTCTGTCAAAACAACGCCATGAAAGCGCTTCTTTTTGTCGATGATGGGGGTCAAAAGTTGCAGGGTAGGCCTGCTGTTTTGCAAGTTTGGCCTTGTACGCACCATGGCGTATATCGGCTGCTGGAATTCCTGGACCAGGCTGAAGTGGTTGTCGATCTCGCTGATGTCCAGGCTGCTGCCCGGTAGATAAATCGTACTGGGCATGAAGCTGTACGTGTTGTGCGAGGCGATGATCCGACGGTTGGCATCTATCCACGTCAGGCTCAGCAATTCAGGATAGAGGTCGATCAGCTGCTGTGTTTTACCCTTGAATTGCGCTGTCGCGATCGAGTTGGCTGCCAAATTGTTGGCCAATTGCGTAAGTTGCTCTTGTCGCTCAAGCATGCGCAAGCGAATACGCTGTTGCGCGTATTCCACATCTCGCTTGATGCTTTCTTCCTCCCTGCGTATTTCCTCATTGCGCAGGTACCAGAACGAAATCATGATGGCTGCCAGAAACAGTGCCACAGCTGCCAAGGGCGCGAGGTTGGCGAATCTGTCTTGCCGGACAGGGGATTGCTGGTTCCACCATTGCTTCCACCAGGACCAAGGGCTGGCGGAATTGGTCGTTTTCGTCTTGGCTTGCATGGACATGGCTTGAGTTTAGGGCTTTTGCTTGTCTCCCTCCTTTTAGGCCAGGTGCGCAAAGTTACATTCAGATTCGCTCATATATTTCATAATGAGAAATGCAACTGCGCTATTTGAAAATTGGAAAAAAATGTGACACACTACGGAAATTCATAAACAGGCACAAACAAGGAGACACCTATGTCAGCCGCCACTCCGAACCAGCCGGGACACGATCTCGACCGTCAGGAAACACGTGAATGGATGGACGCACTGTCCGCCGTGATCGAGAAGGAGGGCGGTGAACGCGCCCACTTCCTGCTTGAACAACTGCTTGAACATGCCCGGGAAAACAGCATCGACATGCCGTTTTCGGCCAACACCGGCTATGTGAACACCATCGAGCCCCAGCAGGAAGCCCGCTGCCCCGGCAACATTGAAATCGAAGAGCGCCTGCGCGCCTACATGCGCTGGAACGCCATGGCCATGGTGGTCAAGGCCAACCGCCATAACCCTGAAGATGGTGGCGATCTGGGTGGCCACATCGGCTCCTTTGCTTCCCTGGCTCACATGTTTGGTGCCGGCTTCAACCACTTCTGGCACGCCGAAAGCGAAAACCACGGTGGTGACTGCCTCTACATCCAGGGCCACGTTGCGCCTGGCGTGTATGCCCGCGCTTTCCTGGAAGGCCGTTTGACCGAAGAGCAGTTGCTCAACTTCCGCCAGGAAGTGGACGGCAAAGGCTTGTCCAGCTACCCGCACCCCAAGCTGATGCCGGAGTTCTGGCAGTTTCCCACGGTGTCCATGGGCCTGGGCCCGCTGATGGCCATCTACCAGGCGCGTTTCCTCAAGTACCTGCACGCACGTGGCATCGCCAACACCGAGAACCGCAAGGTCTGGGTGTTCTGCGGCGACGGCGAGATGGACGAAGTCGAATCGCTGGGCGCCATTGGTTTGGCAGCACGTGAAAACCTGGACAACCTGATCTTTGTGGTCAACTGCAACCTGCAGCGTCTGGATGGCCCGGTGCGCGGCAATGGCAAGATCATTCAAGAGCTGGAAGGCGAGTTCCGTGGCTCGGGCTGGAACGTCATCAAGTGTCTGTGGGGCTCCAACTGGGACCCGCTCTTGGCGCGTGACAAGGATGGTGCGCTGCGCAAGATCATGATGGACACGCTCGACGGCGACTACCAGGCCTTCAAGGCCAACGACGGCGCCTATGTGCGCAAGCATTTCTTTGGCCGCGACCCCAAGGTGCTGGAGATGGTCGCCCACATGAGCGATGACGACATCTGGAACCTGCGCCGCGGTGGCCACGACCCGCAAAAGGTGTATGCCGCTTACCAGGAAGCCGTGAACCACAAGGGTCAGCCCACCGTGTTGCTGATCAAGACCGTCAAGGGTTTTGGCATGGGCAAAGCCGGCGAGGGCAAGAACACCGTCCACCAGACCAAGAAGCTGACCGACGAAGACATCAAGTACTTCCGCGACCGCTTCAATATCCCGATTCCGGACAGCGAGTTGCCCAAGATTCCGTTCTACAAGCCGGCCGACGACACTCCGGAAATGAAGTACCTGCACGAGCGCCGCAAAGCGCTGGGTGGCTACTTGCCGCACCGCCGCACCAAGGCCGATGAGAGCTTCACCGTTCCTTCGCTGGAGACGTTCAAGTCGGTCATGGAGCCAACCGCCGAAGGCCGTGAAATCTCGACCACGCAAGCCTATGTGCGTTTCCTGACCCAGTTGCTGCGCGACCAGGCCCTGGGCCCGCGCGTGGTGCCGATTCTGGTGGATGAGGCGCGCACCTTTGGTATGGAAGGCTTGTTCCGTCAGATTGGTATCTACAACCCCGCAGGCCAGCAGTACACCCCGGTCGACAAGGACCAGGTCATGTACTACAAGGAAGACAAGGCAGGTCAGATCCTGCAGGAAGGCATCAACGAAGCCGGTGGCATGTCCAGCTGGATTGCTGCGGCCACCAGCTACAGCACGAGCAACCGGATCATGGTGCCGTTCTATGTGTACTACTCGATGTTCGGCTTCCAGCGCATTGGCGATCTGGCCTGGGCGGCCGGTGACATGCAAGCGCGTGGCTTCCTGTTGGGTGGCACTTCGGGCCGCACCACGCTCAACGGCGAAGGCTTGCAGCACGAAGACGGCCACAGCCACATCCTGGCCGGAACCATCCCGAACTGCATTTCTTACGACCCCACCTTCGCGCACGAAGTCGGCGTCATTCTGCACCACGGCCTCAAGCGCATGGTCGAGAAGCAAGACAACGTCTTCTACTACTTGACCTTACTCAACGAAAACTACGCCATGCCTGGCCTGACCGCGGGCACGGAGGAGCAGATCATCAAGGGCATGTACCTGTGCAAGCCCGGCGCAGAGGGCAAGAACCGTGTTCAGCTGCTGGGCTCGGGCACCATCCTGCGTGAGTCGATTGCAGCCCAAACCCTGCTGGCCACCGACTGGGGTATCCAGGCCGATGTGTGGAGCTGCCCAAGCTTTAATGAACTGACCCGCGACGGTCAGGACTGCGAACGCTGGAACCTGCTGCACCCGACAGACTCGCAACGCGTACCCTTTGTGGCCCAGCAGTTGGAAAAGCATGCCGGTCCAGTGGTGGCATCGACCGACTACATGAAGAACTATGCCGAGCAGATTCGCCCCTTCATCCCCAAGGGCCGCAGCTACAAGGTGCTTGGAACTGACGGTTTTGGCCGCTCGGACTTCCGTAGCAAGCTGCGCGAGCACTTTGAGATCAACCGCCACTACATCGTGATCGCCGCGCTCAAATCGCTGGCAGACGAAGGCGCGATTCCCGCTGCCAAGGTGCTTGATGCCATCAAGAAGTACGGCATCAAGACGGACAAAGTGAACCCCCTGTACGCATAAATTCCGGAGACAAACATGGCACTGGTAGAAGTAAAAGTCCCGGACATCGGGGATTTCGACGAAGTGGCCGTCATCGAGTTGCTGGTCAAGCCCGGCGACAGCGTGAAGGCCGAACAATCGCTCATCACCGTGGAGTCCGACAAGGCCTCCATGGAGATCCCGTCGAGCCACGCAGGCGTGGTGAAAGAGCTCAAAGTCGCTTTGGGCGACAAGGTCAGCGAAGGCTCGGTGGTCTTGCTGATCGAGGCCGAAGGCGAGGGTGCTGTGGCGGCGCCAGCTGCTGCTGCGGCTCCCACATCGGCACCTGTAGCAGCGCCTGTGGCTGCCCCTGCAGCTTCGGCTGCAACAGGCCTCATTGATGTGCATGTCCCTGACATTGGCGACTTCAAGGATGTGGCCGTCATTGAAGTGTTCGTCAAGCCGGGCGACACCATCAAGCTCGAACAAAGCCTGATCACGGTCGAGTCCGACAAGGCCTCGATGGAAATCCCGTCAAGCGCTGCAGGTGTGCTCAAGGAGCTCAAGGTCAAAGTGGGCGACACCGTCAACATTGGTGATCTGCTGGCGATTGTGGAAGGCGCCACTGCGGCTGCACCGGCTGCCGCGGCCTCTATGCCTGCGCCTGCTGCGACATCAGCCCCCACGGCTACTGCACCTGCGGCTGTTACCGTACCAGCTGCCGCCAGCGCTGCCCCCGCCCACAACCCCACCACCACGCCGGCCGTCGGCCTGCCGCACGCATCGCCCTCGGTGCGCAAGTTCGCCCGCGAACTGGGCGTGCCGCTGGACGAGGTCAAGGGCTCGGGCCAGAAGGGCCGCATCACGGCCGAAGACATCCAGAAATTCACCCAGTCCGTCATGAGCGGCGCCATCCAGACCCAAGCCCAGGCCGCCAAAGCGCCTGCGGGTGGTGGTGGTTCCGAGCTGGGCCTGATCCCCTGGCCCAAGGTCGACTTTGCCAAGTTCGGTCCGGTCGAGCGCAAGGAGATGAGCCGCATCAAAAAGATCAGCGGCGCCAACCTGCTGCGCAACGCGATCATGATTCCCGCCGTCACCAACCACGACGACGCCGACATCACCGAGCTCGAAGCTTTCCGCGTTTCCACCAACAAGGAAAACGAGAAGAGTGGCGTCAAGGTCACCATGCTGGCTTTCCTGATCAAGGCCTGTGTGGCAGCGCTGAAAAAATTCCCCGAGTTCAACAGCAGCCTGTACGGCGATGCGCTGATCTACAAGCAGTATTGGCACATCGGCTTTGCTGCCGATACGCCCAATGGCCTGGTGGTGCCCGTCATCAAGGACGCCGACCAGAAAGGCGTGCTGCAGATCAGCCAGGAAATGGGTGAACTGGCCAAGAAAGCCCGCGACGGCAAGCTCGGCCCCGCCGACATGTCGGGTGCGACTTTCACCATCTCCAGCCTGGGTGGCATCGGTGGCCGTTACTTCACGCCCATCATCAACGCCCCTGAAGTCGCCATCCTGGGCGTCTGCAAGAGCCAGATGGAGCCGGTGTGGGACGGCAAGCAGTTTGTGCCGCGCCTGATGCTGCCGCTGTCGCTGACGTGGGACCACCGCGTGATCGATGGCGCTGCGGCTGCGCGCTTCAATGCCTACTTGGGCCAGATCCTCAGCGACTTCCGTCGCGTACTTCTCTAAGGAGCGCACGATGGCATTGGTTGATATCAAGGTCCCTGATATTGGTGACTTCGACGAAGTGGCGGTGATCGAGTTGCTGGTCAAACCCGGCGACACCATCAAGCCCGAACAAAGCCTGATCACGGTCGAATCCGACAAGGCCTCGATGGAAATTCCGTCGAGCCACGGCGGCGTGGTCAAGGAACTCAAGGTCAAGCTTGGCGACAAGGTCAGCGAAGGCTCGGTGGTGCTGGTGCTCGAAGCCAGCGAAGGCGCTGCTGCGCCTGCGGCCGCACCTGCCGCTGCACCGGCCCCGGTGGCCGCAGCGGCTGCTGCGCCGGTGGTGGCACCGACCGCCGCCAGCTTTGGTGGCAGCGCCGACCTCGAGTGCGACGTGCTCGTGCTCGGTGGTGGCCCCGGCGGCTATTCGGCGGCCTTTCGCGCAGCCGACCTCGGCCTCAAGGTCGTGGTGGTTGAGCGCTACAGCACCCTGGGCGGCGTCTGCCTGAACGTGGGTTGCATCCCCTCCAAGGCGCTGCTGCACGTGGCCGCCGTGATGGACGAGGTGGCTCACCTGAGCGATCTGGGCGTCGAGTTCGGCAAGCCCGTGGTCACCGTCGACAAGCTGCGTGGCCACAAGGAAAAAGTGATCGCCAAGCTGACCGGTGGCCTCGGCGCCATGGCCAAGATGCGCAAGGTCACGATCGTGCGCGGCTATGGGCATTTTGTCGGCGCCAACCACCTCGAGGTCGAAGAGACCACCGGCACTGGCCAGGACAAGACCGGCAGCAAGAAGGTCGTGGCTTTCAAGCGCGCCATCATTGCGGCCGGCTCGCAGGCCGTGCGCCTGCCCTTCATGCCCGATGACCCGCGCGTGGTCGACTCGACCGGCGCCCTGGCCCTGGCCGGTGTGCCCAAGAAGATGCTGATTGTGGGCGGCGGCATCATCGGCCTGGAAATGGGCACTGTCTACAGCACGCTGGGCGCACGCCTCGACGTCGTCGAGATGATGGACGGCCTGATGCAAGGTGCCGACCGCGACCTGGTCAAGGTCTGGGAAAAGATGAACAAGGGCCGCTTCGACAACATCCTGTTGAAGACCAAGACCGTGGGCGCACAAGCCACGCCCGAGGGCATCAAGGTCCAGTTCGAAGGTCTGGACGGCACCAAGTCTGAAGGCACTTACGACCTGGTGTTGCAGGCCGTGGGCCGCACGCCCAACGGCAAGAAGATCGCTGCTGACAAGGCCGGTGTGGCCGTGACGGACCGTGGTTTCATCAACGTCGACATCCAGATGCGCACCAACGTGCCGCACATCTTCGCCATTGGCGATGTGGTGGGTCAGCCCATGGGCTGACC
>JACCDG010757387.1_pt1 | contig 11134 bp, 11 predicted proteins | sample 7442471 | NCBI WGS metagenome assembly JACCDG01 (sample SAMN15323444, study PRJNA562643) | freshwater metagenome | isolation source: river surface water | place: USA:Blue River Watershed | collected 2017-08-17
AGTTTGGAAGACTTCTGTAGACATTGCAACAATTATGTCTAATGGTTTTAGATGGCAAGATGTGGATGCTCTAACTGCTGGCAAAGCTCGTATCTGGGATTGGATGAGTCGTCTTGGAACTATCGATCCCTCCAAAGCAAATATTCGTCAAGGAGTACAAGATGCTTTTGGTGCTGGTTCTGCTATGGAAACTGCTATTCTGCCCCATTTTAAACGTAATGCTACAGTGGCAGAAAAACTATTTGCTAATGGAACTGGGTCAGATGCCCAACCTGCAAGGGTGAATGATCGAGCAATTGGACAAATTACTTATCAAGAAGTTGAGGATGCAAGGAACCGATAATGGCAACTGTAACAATTAATTATGCAAGTAAAGTAGCATTTACCATTGGTCTTCATTCTACTCCTCTAGCTACAAGTTCTACTTTTGTGGCTGGAAGAGAATCTTCTCAAATTGATAATACTACTAATAAATATGATGATGCTTTAGTCCAAGGGAAAGTTACTGTTGGAACCTCCCCCACTTCTTCAACCCAAATCCAATGCTGGGTATGGGGAAGTGATACTGATATTACTTCAACCAACTTAGATACTTTAGATGGCACTGATTCAGATGAAACACTTACCTCTACTGGAATTCGAGATGGACTTCTTAAACTTGGAGCAATTGTTTCTGTAGATTCAACTACATCAAACAGGACTTATTATATTGGAGCATTTAGTGTGGCCCAATTATTCGGTGGAAATATGCCAAAATATTGGGGAATTTGGGTTACTCATAATACTGGAGTATCACTAAACTCTACTTCGTCTAATCACGAATTTACTTATACTGGTATTAAGTACGACGTTGCCTAATGGCTGTCTTCTTACAAAATCAATGGAGTAGACGGAATCGTCCTGATTATCCATTAGAATTAAATTATAGTCACCCTTCTAATAAAGATTGGTTGAGATTTTGGGAATTTGGTTCTACATGGGATCCAAGAGATATTGCCACTCGTAAAATTGTCACTTGGACCAGGGCTACTAATTATACTGGTAGAACCAGAACAGGGTATGGTATGTGTGGTTATACTGGAGGGGGAGCATTCGATGCTGGTGGTATCTACAGTTCTGATAATGCCTTTAGAACAGATCTTGGCACAGCTTTTACAGCCATGGTTTTATATATGCCAGCATCTAGCACTAATCCTGATTTTATCTTCGGCAATACACAAGTAAGAGTTGGTGGAGATTATAACTGGGGAATTTATAGAGCGCACTCAAATTCTGGATATTCTGTATATCATCAAAATTCTTCACTTACCAAAGTTAATGTAACTGCGGGGTCAAACACTGCTCCATTAACAACAATTAAATTAGTAACATTGACTTATGACGGATCTAATGTGTTAATTTATGTTGATGGTGATAATATGGCCTCAGTAGCCCAAACTGGATCTACTTACACAGGTTCATATGAAATAACTTTTAATGAATGGGCAAATCCAGGTGCCGGAATTGCAACCCAAGCAGGTTGGGTTTTTTATGCCGGAATAGCATCGCGAGTTTGGTCTGCCGCTGAAATTAAAGCATTATCTAAAAACTATTGGCAATTATTTAAGAAACCAGTTTCCCCAATTTTTTATAGTTTTAATTCTTCTTCTACAGATGTAAATATTTCTCTAACTGGTCAAAATTCAAGTTTTAGTTACGGAACTTTAACACATACACATACTGTTCCATTATCTGGAAATTCGAGTTCTGCGTTATATGGAACACTTAGTAATACTCATACGATTCCCTTAACTGGGAGATCAATGTCCGCATCGTATGGAACTATTTCTCCATTTATTGGGATTTCTGTAAATCTAACTGGACAAAGTTTTACTGGTACTACTGGATCATTAAAAGCAGACTTAGCAGTATCTCTTCTGGGGCAATCTGTTACATCTTCTTATGGAACACTTGTACCCAGCATTGCTGGAAATGTTTCCGTTAATCTGTCGGGCTTAAGTGCTCTATTATCTCGTGGAACTCTTACTGCAAGTCTTGGCAATCCACCAGAAACTTTAGAATTTTCTTGGGCAAACAAGAAAGCCAAATTTTCTTTTAAACCTCGTTCAATGATCTTTATCTTCGATTAATGTCACAATACACTCAAGGATTAGCTTACGATTTAAATCCACAGACATTTATTAATCAGGCTTTTCCACATCTTCCAGAATCTATTCCTGTATCAGTTACAAATGTGGCATATGATTCTGGGGCCGGAGCAGTAGTCAATTCATCTATAGTAAGTGGAATTGTTTATAATTCAGATTTTGGGATTAACCCAAATGATTTTGCAGTTTATTTTACTTTAAGATTAACTTCTGGAGGATTTCCAGGAACTCAAATAGCTTCCTTAGCTAGAGTTTTAGGGTTTGTAAATTCTGATGGACTAACTATTGGTGAAATTTCTCTTGGAACTTGGTCTGATTTTGTAGATTATGTTGGAGCAGATGGTAATGTTTATTTAGCACCAACCTCCATAGTTACTCCAGTTCAATACAATACTTGTAATTATCATTGGAAATTTCCAGCTCCATTTACACAAGGTTCAAAATTAACGATTTTCGACACTTTCCCGATTTTTGATATTACAATTCCATATTTAGTAATGTGCAAAGCAAACACAGTAAATGGAATTAAAATTTATATGAATGGAACTCTTGTATCAATGGGAAATGCAGGAAATTTTGGTGGTGGGGCATCTTCTGTAATTCAACAACTTAAAGTTTTTCATTTTGTAAATAATTTGTATAATCCTGGAAGTGTTCAATTATCTCAATTAAGTATTTTCAGTACAGCAAGTCAAATGGATTATTCCAGTATGGTTACTACAACACCATCATCTGGAATTTTACCAACTTCATTTACTTCTGGAACAACTAAACTTAGAAAATATTTTATTACTTCCGGCTCTCCAGCACCATCACCAAATGTTAATTTATCCGGAATTGAGGCCAGATTTGATCAACATCGATTTTATTATCCTCGTCCTAACAAAATGAGTTTCACCCTTAGAGGAGGCAGTAATGGATAAAGTAGTGGGTGGAACCACCGCCTATTTAACTGTAAATTTTAAAGATCAATACGGGGATCCTGCCATTCCCTCTACAGTTTCATACACTGTAACAAGTCTCACTTTAGGCACAGTAATTACGGCTTCAACTTCTGTAACTCCATCTTCATCTGTAGAAATTACTTTGGATCAAGATACTGATACTGCTTCTCCAGATTCAGATTATACTTATGAAACTCGTAGAGTAACAGTAACAGCAACTTATTCTGGTGGAGGACAAGTTGTAGATTATTTTGATTATGTTGTTATTAGTCCCACTACAGCATAATGATTAAAAGAACACATTATGTTCCTGGAGATTGGAACGCAATCTGCGATGTTTGTGGGTTTAAATTTAAAGCTTCCCAGCTTATGAAAAGATGGGATGGACTAATGGTTTGTCGTGAAGATTTTGAGACTCGTCATCCACAAGATTTCATGAGACCTATTAAAGAAAATATAGCAGTGCCCTGGACAAGGCCACGGCCGGAGGGCGACACAATTACTGATGAAGTAGTAACAGCCGCAGATTTATTTCCTCCCACTTTTAATAGTGAAACTTTATGAATGATAATGAAACACAGAGACTCTTAGGAGAACTTCATGGTAAACTGGATCAATTTATGTTGGAAAGTAAAGAAGATCTTAAAGAACTTAGGGCCGAGCTTGTGGATCTTAAAAAGAGCCATACAGTTCTTCAAAACGAAATTTCACTTTATAAAACAATCGTTAAAATCATTAGGGCGTTACTCCTTACAATTGTGTCAGTATTGGCGTTCAAGTTTGGAGATATATCTAGTTATTGGCATGGCTTTTTTGATGGGAAGTAATTATGGCAACTTCTGGTAATTTTGAACTTAAAACAAGTCGCAATTTAATTCTGGAAGATGCTGCAGAAGTTGGCGGAATCTTAGATCCAGAAGGAGGCACTCTTAATAAATCACAGTATACTCGTCTTACTCGATATTTAAATAATATGATTAAGACTTGGCAAGCTGATGGGATGCAAGTCTGGACTAGAAAGAAAATTGGAATTGTTTTAGATTCAGGAGTTTCAAGTTATTCTTTTAATAATCTTGGCACAACAGATACTGGATGTTTTCAAGTCAGTTGCATTCAAACCACTTTAACTTCGGGAACTACTACCGCTATTGTGGTTGCTTCTACTACTGGAATGTCCGCTACTTCAACTTCTACTGGAAATCCAACTTATTTGGGAATTGAAAAAACTAACGGAACATTCTTTTGGGATACTATTACTTCAATTGATTCTTCTACTGGAATTACTCTAACTACCGGTGGAACTAGCTATTTAACTGGTGGAAAAGTATATTATTATTCTGACCCTGCCCCAAGACCTCTTAGAGTTTTGGATGGATACATGAGAAGTTCTACTGGGAATGATACTCCGATTAAAGTTTTGACTCAAGAAGAATATAATCGATTTGGAGTTAAAACTACTCCAGGACACAGCACACAAGTATATTATGATATGCAATGGCCTTCTGGCACAGTTTATCTATACCCCACAGTAAATCAGACTGGAGATGTTCTTTATCTAGAAGTTGAATATCCATTCCAAGTGTTTAAAGACTCTCAAGATTTACCAGACTTTCCAGAAGAATTTCAAAATGCTCTTATTTATGGATTAGCAGAAGAGATTGGATTCAGATATGGGATGGACGAAAAACGTCTAAAAGAAGTTCAAGTGAAAGCTAAATACTTTAAAGAGCTTGCTCTTGGAATGTCTCAAGAAAACTCAATTTACCTTCAACCAACTCATAATATGTATGGCCAAAAGTAATCTTATTGATCTTTCATGGAAAACTGCCAGATCCCCATTTATTGGGGTCTTAAATAATCGGGCTACTGGAACAAAAGATCAGCGATATGTTAATACTTATATTGATAGACTTGAGAATACCGATGGAAATGGGGCACGATTTTATGTTACTAAAAGACCGGGTTTAGACGAGTTTTCAAGGCCTTCTGCTGGTGATGCTGTTGGTAGAGGGATCTATACATGGAACTCATCTCTTTATACTGTGGCCGGAAACAAGATCTATAAAAATACTTCCCAACTTTCTGTGACTATGGGAACAACTACTGGACAAGTAGCTTTTTCAGAAACTTCTGCTATTGCTAGTACACGATATCTTGCTATTAATGATGGAACAGCATTATATCTAATTGCTACAGATGATACTGTGACTACGATTAAATCTGGGCAAGTTCAATCAATTGAGGTGACTGCTGGAGGCACCAGTTATGCATCTGCTCCCACTGTAGTATTTACTGGGGGTGGAGGTTCTGGTGCTGCTGCAACAGCCACTGTTAATGCTGGTGCAGTAACATCTATTACAATGACAAATAGAGGTACTGGATATACCTCTCTTCCCACAATCAGTTTTACTGGTGGCGGTGGTTCAGGAGCGACAGCAACAGCCGATTTAAGTGGGCTTCCTTCCTCAATGTTGCCACAATTGGAGTTTTTAAATGGATACATGATTGTAGCAACTTCGTCCGGAAAAATCTATAATAGTGAAAACGAAGATCCTACAATTTGGCAGGATTCTGACTACATTCAAGCTCAAAGCTTTCCTGATGACCTTGTGGCCATTACTCGTCAGAGTGATACTATTATGGCTCTTGGCACAAATTCAGTGGAGTTCTTTGTGGATGTGGCTGGAACATCCCCTGGTTCTTTTATGGGGAAACTAGAACAAGGAACATTACAACTTGGATGTGCCTCCACTTTCTCTGTTGTTCATCCAGAAAACAATATCTACTGGGTTGCTAATTCTGATACTGGTGGTTTTACTGTACAGAAACTTGATGGTCTGGTTGGATTAAAAAAGATTTCAAATGAAGTTATAGAAAGATTCTTAAATGATGAAGGAGCAAACATCTCAGATTGCTATGCTTATCCTTTAAGGACTGCCGGACATTATTTTTATGTATTAACTCTTCCGATCGCAGATAGAACTTTCGTATACGACATCGAAGAAGACAGATGGACAGAATGGCAATCTGGAGAAAGCGGTGCTTTTGATTATATTTCTAGCACACAATATCAAGGCTATCCATATCTACAACACGTTTCTTCTGGGTTTATTTATAAGATGGATCCCAATGTCTATATGGATGGAGATGATGATATTATAGTTATACTTCAAACTGCACTTGTTGACTATGATACCATGAATCGTAAATTCTATCGTTCTTTTGAACTGTATGGAGATCTGAGTAATAATGAATCTGACTTTACTCTAGAATATACAGATGATGATTATAGAACTTGGTCTAATGAACGCCCATTTACAAACTCTTTTAGAATGTTAGTTTTACAATTAGGACAGGCTAGACGTAGAGCATGGAGAGTAAAACATCAAAATAATTATCCAATGAGACTTGAAGGATTTGAAGTTTCGTATCAAGAAGGAAGTTTCTAATGGCAAGAACAGTTCAACCAGTTCCTCTTCAGGATATAAAGAACTTACCAATTTCATATCAGAGATGGTTAGATAAATTAAAAACTCTTTTAGAAGATCAGATTACTGGGATTGTATCATGGACCCAAGTAAGTAAGTCCGGAGCAAATATTACAGATATTCCTAGTAGAGCCCATAATGATTTAACCGCTTTTGATGGTGGTACATCCGGACAAAGATATCATTTAACCTCGGCCCAACATGCCTCAATTTCCACATTAAATACATACACTTCTGATCAAACACTTACATCTGCCAATGGATATATACTATGTGATGCTGCTTCAGGAAATATCACCCTCACTCTTCCTGCTGCTTCTTCTAGAAAAAAATTTCATATTAAAAAAATCGACTCGTCAGTTAACACAGTCTCCATCGCAAGAGATGGATCAGATACAATAGAAGGAAATACTTCTTTATCTTTAGCTGCCCAATACGAATCCCATACATTATATAGTGATGGGGTTTCAACTTGGTACATTGAAGGAACTACATAATGGCTGGAACACAATACTTTACTGGACAAAAAGGATTCACAGGACTTAATAAAAGCGAAGCATTTGGGAATACTCCTGGCTCTTCTGCTTTATGGTCATTTAATGATAATGGATCTACTAAATATTTTCTTCCAGAAACTTATGCTGCAGGAAATAACTGGAGTGGAGCACAAGCAAATACTGACTATTTAAAATCTATTGGTGGAAGAGAATATACGACTCCTACCTATATGGAGAATATGAACGAAGGTAACCCTTTTGCTTATACTGGCCAGGGCCAGAAACAGCAGGGAGGAGCAAGAGGATATGTATTTGATTCACTTCCAGACTTTGCTGGAATAGAACAAAATTCAAGTTTTCTTCCAGGACAAGGATCTAATGGATCTATTTGGGGGGATGGAATGTTGGGAGATGTTGCCCTTAAGATGGGCACTGCTATGGGCCTTGGTGCCGGACTCTCCTCAATGGCTGGCGCTGGAACAATTGGTTCTGGGGGAGGAACCATTACTGCTGCTGGCCAAGCTCCTGGTGGAGCATTAATGGCAGGTGGTGCCGGATCTACTGCTCCTGCTTTGGGAGTAATGGATGCAGGTGCTGGAGCACTTGCTGGAGCCGGATCTTCTACAGTTCCAGCTTTTGGTGGAATGGCCGGATCTGCTGCCCCTTTTTCTATTTATGGGTCAGTACCGGCTTCAAGTTCATTTTTAGATTCTCTTTCTGGCGGACTTGGTTCAATCGGAGACAAGATTAGTAATATGTCTAGGAGAGATTGGCTTGGTGTTGGAGATCTTGGTGCAAGACTCTGGCAAATGAACCAAATGAATAATATTGCAGAAGAGGCTGCCAATAAAGGAGATGCCCTTTCTCAACCACAACGTATTCCTTATCAGAAACTTTTAAGTGATTATTTAACTGGAAATCAAGATATTACTGAGCAACCATATGTAAAATCAAATATGGATTTCGCAATGAAACAGGCCCGAGCCAACATGGCGAAGAAAGGAACTACAGGGGCTGGTGGTGCTGAGAGAGAGCTTCTTGACTATGCAAACAATGCATATAATTCTACTGCTCTTCCTTATCTACAACAACTATCTGGCATGGCTGGGTTTGGCTTTGGTCCAGGATATGCTGGAAACCTATATGGACAATATGCAAGTCAGGCTTCTGCCGCTCCTTCTATGATTCTAAATGATATCGGAAGGCTTTATGGTTATAACCAAAACAATCAACCCTCATGGCAAAGTAAAGCCAAGAATGCTCAAATTCAACTTGAAGGTCTCGGACCAGGAATGAATACTCCTGTTTATTAAGGAAATATTATGAGTGAATATCTTAATCCAACTTCTATTGCTGGAATGTTTAATGTAACAAAAGACAATGGAATGCCTGGGGCTGGTTATGGGGGATTTCAAGGCTTTCTAGAAGGGCAAGCAGCCAGACAAGCAGAAGATTTTCTGGATATGTCTAAAGCTAAAGCGGCACAAGATTTTGTAAAGACACAATGGGATAATCAAACTAAGTTCGAAGATCGCCCCTTTGAGATACAGAAAAGAGAAGAAGATTTGAAAGGGACTCAAGTAACCCGTCAAAAAACAGAACTTGAAAATAAAAAAATGGAAAAGATTCTCCAGCAATTGGAAGAAGGACGGCACATGGATGCTGTCCGACATTATGGGTCTGCTCATAAGTCTTTTCTTGGAGCAAAATCTCCTTTAGAACAAAAGCAACTTTGGGATTATTACACTGGCAGACATAAAGCTCTGGGATATCCCACTGATGAATCTATTAATTATGACGGTTCATCAAAAAGTTGGAATCATATTCTAAAAACCTCAGAATTAGCATCACAAATTGCTTCATACTCTGATAAGATTGCTGCTGAACGTGCAATGAAAACAGAGGGTGAGGCCGGATCTACTTCTAGAAATACTGAAGATAATGCTACCCAACTTGAGATTACTAATCGAAATAATGCTGCTGCTCGGGCTAGAGCCAAGATTAATGCTGAAGCACATGTAGCAGCCCAATCTGGAACAAATGGATGGAATCAATATAGGGCAGCAATTGCTGAAAAAGCAGAGAAAGCACTAATTAAACTTTATCAAAAACAACCATTAACTCCTGAAGAAGAAGCCTATATTGACCAACATACCAGAGTCAATTCTGCAACTTGGGCCGGTAATCAAGATAAAATGGATCCACAAAAACAGGGAGCAGTATCTGCTGCCAAGAAGGGGGGAGAACTTCGTGGAGTTCTTGATACTATTCATAATGTACAAGAATCTCCTGAATCTTTTGCTGGACAATCTCAACCACAACAAACAGATCCAACTGATCTTCGGTCTAGACTTAATCGGTATATTAAATAATGAATTATCAAGAAATTGAACAGGCATTTATCAAAGCCGATGATCTTGCTCAGAAAGGAGATAAGCAAGCTTTTGAGGATGCTCAATATTTTGCACAAATTCTTCATTCAAGGCTAAAAGAACAAGAACCTTCTATGTTGGCCACAGCAGGGAAGAATCTTGTTGGTGGAGCAGCGGCTGCTGGAGATTTCTTTGCCAATATGATTCCAGATGCCATCTCCGGAGTTGGGGGATTGGCTACTGGGGCATTTGATGCTGCAACTTCAGATAGGTCTTTTTTGGATTCTGCAGCAGATATGACTAGAGAAATTCAGAACTCCCCAGCAATGTCTGCTATGAGAAATGGTCTTGGAAAACTCTCTGGAACTGAACAATCTGGTGGATATAAAGCCGCCACTGAGGCTTTAGAAATTCCTGCAATTTTAGGAAAGAAAGCCATTCAAGGATGGCAAGCTCTCGGAAGACTGCCAATTGAAGGACTTGATTCAACAGTTAACAAGCTTCAGAATCCTGAAGCAGATCCTCTAGGACATGTAGTTGCTGAAGCAGGTGGACCATTACTTGGATATCCTCTTGTTGGAAAGGGGATGAAAAAGCCTTTTGAAAAACTGGCAGAGAATTCTATAGAATCTACTTATAAAAAACCAGAACCTCTTCCTTCTTATAAACAAGAAGAATCTACATGGCCAATTAAATCTCTTGAGCCAGATAGAGAATCTAATAGAACTCTTACTGATATTGAATATCCAAGAAAGGATTTAAAAGGAGAATTAAAAGAAGGAGAAGATCCAACTGCTTTTTATCCTGAGGGCATGGATCAACCCACTGGCTCTTTTCTATCAGAAGAAGGGATTCCATTTGAACCTTCTGAGGGAGCTTCTTGGGGTAAAAGAGAGCTAGAAAGACCCACCTCGTCTACTCTACTAAAAGATTCTGCTGCCCGAGCCAAAAGACGGCACTCTGAAAGAGATCGAATGAATGCTTGGGAAAAAGATGCTAATGAGAATCGGTATCCTGATAACATTGATACCCCATTAGAATATGGACTCTCTCTTGAAGAAACTCCTCTCAGAGAAGAAATTCGTCAATCTGATAATGATAAAATTACTAGAGACAGAGAAAATTTTCCCACTGTAGATATTGATCTTCTTCCAGAACGAGTTTCTAGGGATACTGTTGTAAAGGGAATGATTACCCAGTGGAATAATACTCAATCACGTCTAAGAGAAATTTATCAAAAAGCCAATGAACTTGGTTTAGAAGGAACTCGTGTTCGCTCTGGAGAACTTGGAACTACTAAAAAGTCCAAAACTCAAATTAATTCTCTGAGAGAACAAATCACCACTCTTGAAACAAAACTTAATAATATCGCAAAACAACTTCAACGTAGAATGGAAGTTAAACACAACTTTGTTTACGATGAAGGATGGACAGGAGCACCGCTTTATTCTGGAGCAAAAACACATCCTAAAACTGGAACTGAAACTGGGGTATTTTCAGATGTACCTCCTTCGGTTAAAGGTCCCGCAGAAAGAACTACTGGGCTGGAAGTAGAAAAGAGTACCACTCCTAATATGCAACGGTCACCAGACGCTAATGTAACTGGTGCAGAGATGGTTTCTAAAACTAAGAACCATCCATTAGGAGGCGTTGGAAAGAAACAGGGCGGAGCCATTGATCCTACAA
>JACCDG010322184.1_pt1 | contig 11131 bp, 9 predicted proteins | sample 7442471 | NCBI WGS metagenome assembly JACCDG01 (sample SAMN15323444, study PRJNA562643) | freshwater metagenome | isolation source: river surface water | place: USA:Blue River Watershed | collected 2017-08-17
ATTTATTAATCGTTTCGATCATGTGGACGGGAATTCGAATAGTCCGAGCCTGGTCTGCGATCGCGCGGGTAATCGCCTGGCGAATCCACCAGGTGGCGTAGGTCGAAAACTTAAACCCTTTGCGATAATCAAATTTTTTCACGGCACGGAACAACCCAATGTTTCCTTCTTGAATTAAATCCAAAAGGGAAAGTTGCTTGCCCACAAACTTTTTCGCAATCGACACCACCAAACGCAAGTTGGCTTCGATCATGCGGCGTTCTGCCTCTCGGTCTCCGCGTTCTTTGCGTTTTGCGAGTGAAATCTCGTCTTCGGCATTAAGAAGTGGGATCTTGCCGATTTCACGCAAATACATTTGAATCGAATCTTGTGAAATACTACCCAAGTCAAACTCACCCTCAACATCCGGCTGCTTGCCACGCAAACTTGAGAGCATTTCTTTTTTCTGCGTTGTATTACCAAGGAGTCCCCCACCGGTTTCTGCCACAGACACACCATTTTTTTCAAGAGCATCAAGAAACACCTCATAGAGTGGCAGGTATCGTTCGATAAATGGAAACACTCGAATCACTTCGGTTTCGGTAATAAACCCACGACTTCGCCCTTTTTCAACTAATTTTAACAGAACATCGTCAATAGGTGGTTCAAAACTTGGCGCAGGTTCAACCGCTTGCATTTCTCTATGCGAACGTATCTGCCGCGATATTTTTTTTACCTCCGGTACTCGTTTTTTTACCGATTTTGCCAGCTGCCCAGATTTTGACTTACTGGCTATATCCTTTTTGATCGTACCGATTTTTTTAACCGCGCGTTTTACCCGTGACGCAAAATGAGCCACTTTTTTCTTTTTCGGCTTCATGGAAAAAAAATAAATGAACAAAACCACCTATGTACCAATGTTTATTGAAGCGCCTGAAACGCCTGAAGATGCGCCATTTCGGCAGCGATATCTCCGCGTTTGTGGGCTTCTTGAATCGCCTGCAAGAGCTTCTGCCGACGTAATTTTTTCCATTCGGCAGCAATGTGGGTACCTAACACGTTCAGGTCTCGGGGTGCGTCACCAACCGATGTACCCTGAAAGTCGAGCTCACTTTTCATGATTAAGCGAGCAATGAGTGAGGAGAGGTTCTCCTCGGAAGGAACTGGAAGGGGTCTCCCAGGAGTAAAATCAGGACTAGCATACACGGTTTTTAGCCACTCGTAAAGAGGGGCGTAGGGTGTTGTGGACAACCACATACCATCGAGTTCCATGAGGGCTTTTTTTCCTACCGCTGGAAATCGTAATTGTAATTCAAAAAACTGCTCAAGAAGTTGGTCAAAACGAGTTTGCGGTTCAGTGACTACCGGTGTTTGTTGAGTGGCGTTTTGCGATGACGGTGTTGATTTGGTTGACTTTGTGCCCTCTTTTCCGTAACGACGCATGTCTTCTTTTAAAACATCAATATCAACCCCAAGAGCGAGTGAAAACTCTCGTAGCCAATGATCGCGTTCCACCGCAAATGGTATACGAGCAATTTCAGGTAACATCGCGTTTGCCGCCTCTTGTTTTGCTTTGGGATGAGAGAGGTCTTTACCGAGAAGCGCGCGATTCATGTACCAACGCATAATGTCTTCCGCGTCACGCACGGCTTGCTTCCACACTTCGGGATTTTTTTTCACACACTCGTCAGGGTCTTTCCCTGCACCCTCCGGAATACGAATGACGCGAATATTCATGCCCTCGCCAAGTGCCACATCAATACCACGCTTGGCCGCGGCCTGCCCGGCCGCATCCGCATCAAAGGCAATGGCCAGGTTTTTTGTGTAGCGCGCCAGAAGTTGAATTTGGAACTCGGTCATAGCAGTACCGCTCGTCGCGACCACATTTTCCATACCTGCCTGATGACAGGCAATCACATCCATTTGCCCTTCAACAAGCACTGCCAAATCATGTTCTCGAATTGCCTGCTTAGCCTTGTTTAGTCCAAACACAATGCGTGATTTATCGTAGAGTGGTGTTTGAGGCGTATTGACGTATTTCCCTCCAGAGTGCTCGGTCTCCACAAGCACACGCCCGGTAAAACCGACTACTGACCCGTGCACGTCCCAAATCGGAAACATAATACGCCCACGAAATCTATCGTAAAACCCACGTGAACTTCCGGCCACCGCGCCATCACGTTGAATCGTCATGCCCGCCACTACAAGATCATCTACTCCGTACCCTTTTTTAAGCAAATATTTTGTGAGCAGATCCCATTGATCAGGAATAAAGCCAATCTGCCACACCTCAATGGTGTTTTCGGTAAGCCCGCGCTCTTTCAGATACGCGCGCGCTCCTTCTGCCTGTGGTAATTCGGTCAGTACTTTGTGATAAAAACGCGCAGCCTCACTTACAATATCTTTCAGACGCTGTTTTTGCCCCACCTCTTTGGGGTTCTGTCGTGTATTCGTGAGCTCCACACCGGCTTTTTGCGCTAATAGTTTTAGTGCTTCGACAAAATCTATTCCTTCAATTTCTTGTACAAACGAAAAAATATCTCCGCCTTTCGAACAACCAAAACAATGCCAGCTTTGACGCTCGCGATTCACCATAAACGACGGTGACTTTTCCCTGTGAAAAGGACAAAGCCCCTTATGGTTCACACCCGCAGGTTTGAGTTGTACATACTCACCAACGAGGTTAACAATATCTAATTTGTCTTTTATGAGTTGGGTGTCTGACATAAAATTCGGTGCAGTGCTCGGATGAAGGTGGGTCGCGAGCACTGCGTCTGAGTCAACCAAAACTGTTATGAGTTCAGCTCAAGTAGTGGCTCAAGATGTGCACGCAGCTCACAGAGGAGTCTTTTTATCTTGGCCCAGTCTTCTTGCCCCCCACCCAAAAGAAATTCACGAAAATCTTGATACACTGAGCTGCTTATTGGCTGATCCGTCTTGATATCACGAACCCAGAGATGGTGTATCTGCACAAAACGCCTAAGCCGATTACGAACACGGGCAAACTCACCTTCGTCGATAAGCCGTATAGTAACATCAAGATGGTCTAAGAAATCTGGAGATGATCTTACCATGAGACCATCACACAATTTTGCCTCTTCATAAGGGAGGTGTTTTTTCGCAATTTCCCCCATGCGAACCAGTAGTCTGAGAAAGACGGCGAAGTCCTTTCTTCCTGGACCGTTGGCCACCTCAACACACAGCTCCGCGAGTTGTTGCAGACTATCCATGATTTCCTCCTATCGGACCAAAACTTTCTCTGGCCCGTAACAACCCTAGTCTGCCACAGCCACCTCGTATTCGCAAGCGCTACTCTATCGTACGATAGATGCGATAAATTACCCCTGCATGATCATCCGACACAAACATTTCCCCTCCCGGACGCACAATAATGTCGACCGGCCGACCAAGCGCACGATTATCCTTCGTTAAAAAGCCAAACAGAAAATCTTCAGTGCCCTTATAGTTTCCTTTCGCATCGAGAATCACCCGCACAATCTTATATCCTACCGGTTCTTTTTTATTCCACGAGCCGTGTTCCGCAACGAATAGGTTATACCAATACTCTTCAGGCCACCCTTCTTCAGGAATGAAAGCAAGTCCGAGTGGTGCTACATGTGCCGGCAAGTCAATATGGGCAGGTATTTCAAAAGGACTCATGCAGGGATTTCGAATATACGTATTTTTATCAAACACCGTATCGTGAATATTTTGCCCATAGCAAATTGGCCAGCCATAATTTCCACCGTTTGTAATGATATTAATTTCATCGGGCGGCGTATCATCACCTAAGCCGTCACGCCCCATTTCTGTTGCCCACATGCGTCCGTCAACATAGCTCCAGGTAAAAAATACTGAATTGCGTAACCCGCGCGCTTCTTCACGCCAGTCACTGCCATCGGGTTTCATGGAAAATATTTTCGCACGCAACTCATTTTTTTCAGTACACACATCACACGACGAACCGATAGACACATACAATCGCCCGTCTGGACCAAACTCAATCGTACGTGTTTTATGACGCACCGTGCCACCAGTTGGGGTAAGATCTTTTACGTTCACAGGAAGTATGGCCGACGAAAGCGCGAGTGATATATTTACCTGCTCTATGTCTGACATAGGGGAAGGTGTTGCGTCTGGAGCGCTCATATTCCGACGAATTGGTGCCAGTGAAATCTTGTCTTCTTCAGCAGTGTAAAGAATGTCGGCCTGCGCAGTTTCATCACGTCGTATCGCGAGTCCGTGTGGGCTGTTCAGTTTGGTAAAGATATCTTTTTGTGCAACCACCTTTCCATCTTCAATATCATAAAAAGTAACAGTACCTTTTGAGGTACGCGACACCCACAAATCACCGTGACTATCAAAGGCCATAACACGAGCGCCTGGTGCATCTTTCACAAGTACTTCTATGCCAAACCCCGGTGGCAGCGTGAGAGGAAAATCTGTCGCAAGGCCGCTTCCAGGTTTTGGCGTAATAGCGACAGATGATGTGTTCTCTGAAGCTTGCCCCGATAACTGATCTTGATTATGTGCTTCAATAATATCAGCAATATTTTCTGGTGGACGCGTGATAACAGGTTTTATACCCTGATAGCGGGGCATAATAAACGCAGCAGCTCCAATAATTATTGTGCTCATCGCTATGCATATTCCTACAATAATTTTTTTCATACAAAAAGGAAAGAATGAGTGGTCTTGAGGTAGTATACCACAATATTTTTTTACAAAAGACAACAAAAAAACACCTTTAGAAAGATGTTTTTTTGAATTTGGAGGACGTGGCGCGCGATGCACACACGCACGTCCCCCGTGATGCTCACCCAGCGAACAGCGCGACTGCCTTACTGGGTAACATCATCAGGGCTGGGAAGGCCGTACTTGTCGACCCATCCCTGCCACTCCTCCTTGGTGACTCCGAACGTCCGAAGTGAATCGGGCAGCTGCCCACCCAAAACACCGGTGATGTGCACGAGCTTCCAGAACAGCATCATCTTTTCGAGCCCGGCTTGACCAGCCTCGTCAGAGCCAAGTAGCTCCGGTTCTTGCTGCTTGCGCAGTTCACCGAGCATGTGACTGATAGCACCACCCTCCCCGATCTCATCTTCCATTGTCTCTCCTGTCGTGCGTTTCAGCCATCTGAAACGGTCCTTGAAGCTTTTCACGGACACGAAAGTATAGCACAAAAAACACCTTTTGTCAAGGTGTTTTTTACTGTTACCCGTGTCTCTTTTCTTTACGCTCGCAACCGCCACCCAATTGAGAACAAATACCACACCAGGGCACCCAAAACCACAATAAGACCGCCGATAATGCCAAGCCCCACAACCGTATTCGCCTCATGAACGCCAATCATGGAGTACCGTAACCCGTCAACAAAATAGAAAAAAGGATTGAGACGAACAACCCACTGCACCTTTTCAGGCATCATGGTAATAGAATTGAATACGCCGCCCAAAAACGTGAGTGGAGTTATGAGAAACGTATTTAAAACTGTAAGTTGCTCAAAGTTATTTGCCCACAACCCAACGAGTAACCCAAGTAAGGCGAAAATAATCGCCACAGCGACCGTATAAAACAAAAACCACCACACATGGGTAATGGTCGCAGCGCGAAAAAGAATTGCCACCAGGTAAATACCTGCCGACACAATCAGTCCGCGAATAACAGAACTTACGACAAATCCAATCACCATTTCCAAATACGACAAAGGCGCCACGAGAATTTCTTCAAGTGATTTGGTCCAGCGACCCATGTATAGTGAAGTTGAACTATGTGAAAACGCCGAGCCAATAAGGTTAAGCATCAACACACCAGGAAGAACAAACTCAATATACCGCACGCCATTAAAATCTCCAATGCGCGACCCAACCACAAATCCAAAAATCAGAATATAAAGCACCGCGTTGATAATGGGTGAAAAAATAGTTTGAACGTAGACCCGTGTCAGGCGCTGTGTTTCACGAGCAATAAATGTATATAAGCCGATGGTATTCATATTACGATTTTTTGGTAAGTGAAAGGTAGGTTTGTTCAAGTTTTTTTCCACCTTCAGTGAATTCCGCCTTACTCCCCATAGCCACCACTTTTCCTTTGGCGATAATGCCAATGCGTTCGCATAAATACTCTACCTCTTCTAAATAATGTGAGGTGAGAATAATCGTTTTTCCACGACTATTCATTTCTTTTAGATACCGCCACAAATCGTGACGAAGTTCCACATCTACCCCAGCGGTAGGTTCGTCTAAAATGAGCAGTTTTGGATCATGCACCATGGCGCGCGCGAGCATGGCACGACGTTTTAAACCACCCGAAAGTTGCATAAATGGCTTATGCTTATGTTCGTTCAAGTCAAAAATGGTTAGTAGCTCAGGAATGCGCGCCAAGCGTTCGGCTCGTGACATACCATAATAGCCCCCTACAAACCACAAGATTTTTTCAACCGGGGCAAAGATATCAACATTAAAATCTTGTGGAGAAAGACCGATGAGTTTTCGCGCTTCACGATATTCTTTCGCGACATCCTTTCCAAAGACTGAAATAATTCCGCTCGTGATTTGAGCAATACCGGTAGTCATGTGAATCGTCGTTGTTTTCCCGGCCCCATTTGGACCAAGAAACCCAAAAAACTCACCTTCTTCAACTGAAAAAGAAATATCATTCACCGCAATATTCTCACCGTATTTTTTTACCAAATGTTCAATAGACAATGCATGCATAGCAAATATACGAGACGATTTATTTCGTGCTTTTTTCTACGAGTTCTCGCAAACGGCGCACTTCTTCGACAAGTTCTCGTATCTCACGCTCGGCTTTTCGGTTTACCGCGTAATCATATTTGGCAGTGAGCCTGTCACGTTCTGTTTGGCGATTTTGACTCATCAAAATAACCGGGGCTTGAAGCGCGGCCACGCACGACAAGGTAAGGTTAAGCAAAATAAATGGATACGGATCCCACCCTTCAAACCACGCAAACACATTAAACGCGATCCAAAGAACAAGGTACACAAGAAAGCCAATAATAAAATGCCAGCTTCCCATTTTTTCTGTTAACAGATCGGCAGCTTTTTGGCCTACAGACCGACTAGAGCGATCGGTAAGTGGATGTACGAGTTCGCCATTTCCATGCTCTCCACGCGGGGTTGAAGTATGTTGCATAAATACACATGAACATTATTTTTTTTCTGCGAGATAGTGAAGGGCACTGTCAAACCCTTTATCTTTGTGTTCTTCGCCAACGCGTGCTGTTGAGGTTGGGTAAGTCGGATCCGTATACATATCTTTTACCTCAATATCGGGTAAAATACCGGTTTTATCAATTTGATTGCCGAGCGGGGTAAACCACTTCGCGATGGTAATTTTCACCGCAGAGCCATCAGGAAGCGGACCAAAGTCCTGCACCGACCCCTTACCGAATGTTTTTATCCCCATCACCGTCGCGACGTTGTAGTCTTTGAGCGCGCCAGCCACAATTTCTGATCCTGACGCTGAACCATCGTCAACAAGTACTACCGTTGGCACTCCGGCCAAGCGATGCGACCCAACCGTATCATGCACCACTTCAGCGCCTTTACTATTTTTTTCACGCACAATCACCCCTTTTGGAATCCATTCACTTGCCACTTGAATCGCGGTTTCTAAATACCCACCAGGGTTACCTCGCATATCTAAAATCACACCTGTGGCATTTTGTTTTTTTGCCTCCTTCACAGCTTTGTCAAATATTGGCCAGGTATCGTCGTTAAACTGATTCAAACGAATATAGGCCACACTTCCTTTCATACTATATTCAACGGAAGGAACAACAATGGTGTCGCGAACGATAGTATAATCGTTAATGTCTTTAGTCGAAGGACGATATATCGACAGCGTGACCGAAGTACCTCCCTTTCCACGAATTTTCGTTACCGCCTGACCAAGCGACATACCGGTCGTTTCTTCGCCATCGATCTTCAAAATACGGTCCCCTGATTTTAACCCTACTTTTTCGGCAGGACTTTGCGCGAGTGGCGCGACAATAATAAGCTCTTTTCCTTCATACCCCACCTCGGCACCAATACCCTCAAACTCGCCGGCCAAACTCGCGGCAAACTCTTTTGCTTCTTGCGGTGGGAAGTACATGGAGTACGGGTCGTTCAACCCTGATACCAGCCCCTGAATAGCGCCATAAAATAATTTCACCTCGTCAACCGGCTGATCAACATAATTTTCTTTGACCAAGTTCCAAATATCCCAAAACTGATCGAAGCTTACGCTCGTCGACCGGCTTTTTCCATACATGTTAATCACCTGCTGAATAGGAACATCGGTACTCACTTCACTTGAACGCATGGCTTTAACCTCCCATGCCCGGCCCGACACGACGCCGAGACCAAAAATAACAATCAGAAGGACAATGCGATGAAATAGCGTTGTCCGTGACTGGCGTTCTTCCATAAACAAATAAAATTATGGTTCACGAATAATACGTACGCCGATTGACTGTAATCGACCAACCACGTCTTCGTATGCCCGCTCAATCGGGCCAGCATTACGAAGCACTGACTTTCCCTTGGCCGCGATCATGGCAATGAGAATCGCCATACCCGGGCGAATGCCCGGCGGACAAACGACTTCATTTGCCAAAAGCGCGGTGGGGCCGGTCACCAGCGCGCGGTGTGGATCCATAAGCATCACATTGGCACCAAGTTTTTGTAACTCTACGTAATAAATGGCGCGATTTTCAAACATCCAGTCGTGAACAAGCGTGGTACCACGCGCGCGAGTAAGTATCGGCAAAAAAAGAGGAATATTGTCAGCGTTGATGCCGGGGTATGGAATCGCATGCAACTTGTCAGGAAGAGCCTTGAGTGTTGCGCTTGGGTGCATGGTAATATCACATACCCGAAACTTGCCAGTCCCCCCTTTACGCATGTTACGAAGCGTGAACGTCTGCCCCATAATGGATAGTTGTTCAAGCTCAAGAGTGAGAAAATCGTATGCGCAATTTTTAACGGTAAGTTCAGACTTGGTTGTTACCGCCAAAGAAATCCAGGCCATCGCATCGACCGGGTCGGGCATAAACTCGTACTCCTTGACCGTCTTAAGAGCGTTCACACCACGAATAGTGAGTGTGCTCGTGCCAATGCCGTCAATGTTTGCTCCTGCCGCGACCAAAAAATGACACAGATCTTGCACCATGTAGTTGGCCGACGCAAAACGAATTGTGGACGTTCCCGGCGCGAGTACAGCACCTAAAATAGCATTTTCTGTAGCCGTATCCCCTGCCTCACTCATCACAATATCGGCCGCTTTAAGCGGTTCATTCGTGACAGCATAGTGTGTGGCCAAAGATTCGACATGAACCCCGAACCTTGAAAGCGCGTGAAGGTGAGGGCGCACCGTGCGATTACCAAGTCGACACCCACCACTTTTGTACAACTTGTAGCGTTTTTCACGTCCGGCAAGTGCCCCTAAAAATAAAAGAGAGATGCGCAATTTCGCGCACGTTTTTTGATCAATGGTATCAAGGTGTAATGGACCAGACGTGTCCACCATAAGACTATCCTTTGTTGTCCATTCATACGTGACACCGATACTCTTCAACAAGGAGAGTACCCCCTCAACCTCACTAATATGAGGCATGTACTTAAACGTGGCCTTTCCACGTAAAAGAAGGGTTGCGCAAAGAATTGCGATCGGCGAGTTTTTTCCTGCTCCCACTGAAATGGAACCATGAAGCTTTTTTCCTCCTTCCACGACAAACGTACTCATATGTTCTTGAGAAGACAGCCGTTATTTGTTAGTATGTAATACATCGTAGTATAGCAGTTAAACGACAAAAAAGCAATGTATGAGCTATCCTGTTATTTTTCTCACACGACCATGGCGACGGGCTATTTTAGTAGGACTTATCACCCTTTTTTTTGTCATTTCTCCGATCGTCATTTTTTATACCGCCGGATACCGGTACGATTGGAAAACACACCGTGTGCGGGCAACGGGTATCATAAGTATTGACGTGTCCCCGCCTGACACGACCATCACCTTAAACGGAACGCCTATTACTGAACCAGTATCGAATCTTCCCTTTTTTTCGCGCGACATCGCCTCGTACGAGTTGAAAAATCGTGCTCCGGGCACATACACGCTTAGTCTTAACCGATCCGGGTATCACGCATGGACAAAAGACATTCGTGTCGAAAGTAACCAAACAACCTATATCCGCGATGTACGCCTTATTCCACAAACACTTCCAATACGATTAACGCACATTGACGGTGGTGTTTCAGAAGCAAAAGTGTCTCCTTCAGGGCGTTACATTTTTCTTATTGGGTCACACGATGAACTGTCTAGCGCGTATCTCTATGACACAAAAAAAGAGCGAGTTGAACCGATTATTCGCGATACCGTGCGAATCCAAGACGCTGCATGGTCTCCTCTGTTCGACGATCTCCTCGTAACACTGCACGCAAGCTCATCAAAGCGCGTCGTGCTTCTTTCAGAAAAAAATACTTTTATTCCACATACTGTTTTTCACACCACGAGCACTACCGCAACGGTTCGTTGGCCGAGCATTGACGACCGCACCCGTGATCATTTTTTCGCCTCTGAACGAGGTGTTCTTCTTTCAATCACCAATGGCGTAACAAGCTCACTTGGAACTCACACCGACGATTCGTGGTATGTCGACGCACAAAATGACGTATGGCGTATTCACGATAACACGCTTACGCGCAGTCAAAACGATACCATCGTAGAGCGAATTCCACTGCCGGCGCTCGATATTGAACACATTGTTGCTGTAAAACCATCATTTGTGCTTGCCCGGAAACAACACACTCTTTTTCTCGTGACACGAACTGACACAACCTCAAAAACATTTATTGATGTTTCTGAAATCGCACCGGACAAAGCTAGTACTGGTTTCTATATAACAAGTGGTAGTGAACTATGGTATATAAACGCGGAGGGCACACCGGTGCTTATCACCCGTCTTGGCACAACCATTGAAAGCGTTATACCGTTACCACGATTTGCAAGTATTGCTACCTATGCGGGTAAACAAATTACCACTATCCGCAAAGACGATTTGGTGCACACGCCTCTTTTTACCGAAACCATCTCTTCACCCCTCTTTTTAACGCATGATGGCACGCATCTTTCTTTTCTCCTG
>JACCDG010640386.1_pt1 | contig 11128 bp, 13 predicted proteins | sample 7442471 | NCBI WGS metagenome assembly JACCDG01 (sample SAMN15323444, study PRJNA562643) | freshwater metagenome | isolation source: river surface water | place: USA:Blue River Watershed | collected 2017-08-17
ATGCTTCGGAGGCAATAGACTCACATTCTGCCAGAAGCTTGTTTGCTTCTTTTAGTTTGTCTGATAATACTTTTTCGCTTTCAACAGCTTTCTGAAGCCAGTTGATAACATCTTCCTTGGGAATGTTTTTCTCTTGTAACCACGTTTCCAAACTCATCTCATAATAGTCGCCCCAAATTTCAGTAAGAGGCTCTCCTGAGATAATTTTGTTCAATAGATAGGCGTAGTTACCATAGCTACAAAAGAATCTAGAAAATGCTCTTTGTGTTTTCTCGTCCATTAGCAATTCCTTGAGGAGGTATACCAATAACCTCCAACATTGGTCTGTTTGTATTCAAATTCAGTATCGCAAATATTTAAATCAAAAGTAAGCTTGTGGGTATTTGCCAAATTTTCACAAATTCTAATCAATTTTTTAATCTCCTCTAAAGTACTTTGTATTTGTCCTCCCACTTGGCGTGATTTAAAGTGGGTTTCTACTTTTTCTAAAACCTCTTCCAACGAGAAACCCGCTTCATATAAGGCCCCTTCACCGACTGAGTTGAGCTTCCTGTCGACGCTGTTGCGAACGTCTTCTTCAGTAAATTCAGAGAGCGACTCATACCAGTTCGACATAATTTGGGCTTTTCTTATTTCCGCAACTTCCCTTAAAAAATCTTCATCAGAAATGTTATTAATTTGCAAGAATTTTAGTAGTTCCTGGACGGTCCGTTTAGCAATGTTGGCTTTGTATGCAGTTTCACCATACCGATCAAAGCCGTCAGGTAGTTTATCCGGTTGTGCAAGAAACACGTCTTTGTTTTGTAGTAATTTCATATAGTAGCCTGCCCAGCTACTTACATATTGTTCGATAGAGGTTTTTTGTTCGTTTGTCATGTTACCAACACTTGTCCGAAGATTCCCACGCTTCTTTCATACTCTCGTACTCATTAATAGGCACGAGAACAAACTTTTTAGCTACAACAGCTTTTCCTTCTCCGATTTTGGCAGCTTCCTCATTATAGGATTTTAGTAGCTCCTCAATTTCTGACAATTTCTTGTTCAAATCAACCATTCGTTTTCTCCTTGATCATGGTTAAAATTTCTTCTCTGGTTTTTTCAATACCTTGCTGTTTATAAAGTTCGACACAATCATTTAAAAGTTCTTCAATTTTGGAAGACTGTTCAGCCAATTTTTTTAATGACTCTCTTGGATTCATAGATGTTTTATACCAAGACAAATGATTAAAATTTCACTACACTCCTTGTATGGATACTGTAGCTAAATACCTTCGATTACGTTGTTTTCTAGAAGGTGTTGAGGTTCCTGTCATAGGAGCCGTAGTACAAATGACTATTAACTTTCCTGCCGTAGCATCTATTCAAGTAGTACCAACGGATCAGGCCCAAGATCTTATTTCTGGAATGACCGTACATCTTTTCTTCTACGACTTTTTAGAAGAGGGCGTAGTTGAGTCAACTGATTTTAAGAGATACAAACTACTATTTTGCGGACAACTAACAGGGTACTCTCACACAATAGCGTCTATAGGAAGATCTGCCGTACTTCAATGTACTGATTTTACCTCTGCCTGGCAACGCTGTTATCAGTACATGATTACATACGGACCTAATGGAAACTTCATTACTCCAGAGGCTAGTAACTATGCAGCGGGAAGCGGCAAATTAAATAACATCGTCGACGGGCATCTAGCTGTTCTTAGTGGATATTTAAACAGCCGTCCTCGATCCCCTGGGTTAAGGGGTATGAAAGGACTTCTTGGCGGTATTATTACGCTCATTGAACAATTTGGAGGCGTCGTCGGACATACAAGAGGAGTTAATGACTGGTTTACTTATACTGAGCTTAAATATAAAACGATGCAGCAAGTTACTGCCGAGGAAGATGACAACACTGCTCAGTTACTTTTCGACGCCAAAGAGTTCTATGAATGGTTAGAAAATGGTATTGTCTCCCTCGGAGAATTATGTTCTGTGTGGGATATGATCAGATTACTGTTTCAATATATTTACTATGAAGCCTCTCCCAATACGTGTGCTTATTATTCTAAAGGTACAGAGGCTGATAAGTTCTCCGACACAGAAAAAATTAATAACCTTCTCAAGGCTGTTTCTGCATCCTTATATGATAATAAAGATTTCACAGATATAAAACTCAGGTCTGTAGACTCCGTTGAGAAGTTAGGTATTGTGAAGTCTTACGTCGGTGTGACCAAAGACCAAGTAAAAAATGTTGAGTTAGCTATTAGTACTCTTCAGAAATTGCAAGAGAAGGCCCAATACGACAAGACCGTTACTAAATCTTTAGCTACGGCAAAAAAGTATGTAGACTCCTCAATAGTCACGCTGAGTAGAGTGGAACAGAAAAGCCTTAAAGTAGATCGTCTAGCCTCAGTAATATTTAAGCCTGAGTGTTATTTCGTAGCGCCGCCGAGATGTAGTGTCGTGTTCCCTGAACAAAACACGCAAATAAACTTCACAAGAAACTTTCTACAAGAATACACCCGTCTCAGACTTCAATCAGGTATGTTGTTCAATATTGATAGTGAGAAACTTCTAGCTGACTTTTCTTACGCACCTTCGGGACAAGTTGTTAGAGAGTATGCTAAAAAGAACGGCTTTGGTGGAGGATTCTCATCCGTTCTTCCTTGGGAAAAGAATTTAGGTATTCTACCTAAATTTGAATACATCCAAGAGATTAACTACGTATCAAGTAAGAAAGGTAAAGAAGAACAGAAGAAGATTCAAGGTGTTGCTAAGTCCTACAAACAGAAAGCGGCCAACTATAACTTCTATAAATATAGATTCATGTCTCGTCAGATAACAGGATCTTGTAGATTCAACCCAATGCTTGTAATTGGGTTTCCTATGGTCGTTATTAGCAAACCATTTAACGTAGATAGACAAAAGTTAATCGATATTGCCCGTCGAAGAGGTGTTGATATTGATAAAATCACGTCTCAAGATATTATCAACAACATTCAGGATTTCGCTGTTGAGCTAGGCGCCCCTTATCAGTTCATTGGTTATACCACCAACATTTCTCATTCTATAGATCAACAAGGAGCAACAACTTCGTTTTCATGTACTCATGCTCGCCCCCACAGAACCACTAACGACGACCTTTTGCTCCTCCTAAAGAATAGTATTATCGACGACAAAAAAACTACCGTAACAAAAAGAACAGTATTGGACTTAGATACTATTTTAAAGAACGAAGATAAAAAAGCTCTTAAGTATCTAATCCAGTTAACGAATCAATCTCCTCCGGCGCCGGAGAAAAAGGGAACAGTAAAAGAAACAAAACCAAAGATCAAACTAACTGGATTTGAAGTATTTGACTCTTCTTTAAGAAACTTACCAAGAGAAGTAACTACAGAGTTTAGAGGTCCAACAGAAGATGCTGAATTTAACTCCAGTACTGTTAGATTTCCCAAACAGTATGGTGACTTACAAATAGGAAACAAAGGGCCTTTAGGAACAATTTCGGCCATACAAATAGTCAACGATCTTGTAAAACAAGTAGATTTTGAAAATAAAAAAGCTTACGCATGGAAGACTCTCATTGTGTATGAAGACGTAGAAGAAGCTGTTAAGAAACAACTACCTATAGAATATATTCTAAGACCTTCTTGGTTCTCTCCTTTGTACTCTAATTCCAGTATCGGTAAGAAGATATATGGGAATTTTTTTGGTTGTGGATCTGTAGTCGATGAACTCGTATATTCAAATAATGGAGATTTATCAATTCAGGCGGCAGGAAAAACCTCCAATCAAATATTAGATTCTTTAAGTAGTTCTACAAGTCTGCAAGAAGACGTAGAGAAGTTACAACAAGAAAATAATACAGATATAGTAAGTGTAGAGAACGCCATTGATATTTTGGCTTTCCAATATGGAGAGGCTCTTAAACTAGGATTAGATGTTAATAAGTTCGTTAATGATTACACGTACCGTCCAATAGCTACTATGGAAGATATTTTAGGTAGTGAGGATTTAGAGTACGAACAAATTGGTAATGAGTTAAAAACAAAGCAAGGTAAGTCAGGTTTTCACTCTATTGCTGTCGCTGGAATTGATAATCTAACAGGACTTCTATCAGATCCGGATTTGCCACTACCAAATAGAACCAACAGTAAAACACTACCAAGAGCAATTGATAATAGAAAAGAATTAAAAGAAAGTGCTCAGAAGTATAAAGACAGTTTAAAAATTAATGAGGGAGAAGTTATCGGTCTACAAGGATAAAGAGAGGCATCGGTATCCTCTCTAGGAACACTAGCTCTTCGCCCTCCACAGCTCACGGTATTCTTGAGTTGTGTTGTCGCTTCGGTTCAAGATAGTGCCGTCTCGCAGGAGTATATCAACGGTATTATGAGACCCTTCCGAGATGGCGACGATCTCGGAGCACCGGATACCGTTGATATCTCCGATATCGTGTGGCCTCCTGCCGGGAAATCTCGGAATCGGTGGCAGTTCGGATGGTTTGTCCGTCTTTGGACGCGGCTCCGGTTTGCAGCCCATCTTTGGTGCATGCTTCGCACATTCCGCACGCATCAAACACGATTACTCCGTTAGAAAGCTCCACTGCGTTTGGTTGGTACAGGCAATTGGATTCAAACTCGATTGCTCGATCTTTTGTGGTCATCTGTGTGGCCGCTCTCCGTTGAGTTGACTTAGGACAGCCTCGAAGGGCGTCACGGAATTAACCAAGTCAGTTCCTTCGGACTCCCTCACGAAGAGAGTACACCCTGCTTCGTGATCTTGAACCTCTAGGATGTCGGTTGACGGGACTGCGCGTCGATAGTAGGCTTCTCTGCCCTCGTACTGACAGAGAAATGTGATGAACTTCATTATCTCACTCCTTGTTGTATTACAACAATCAGTAGTATTACCAAGGCCAGGGCAAACATAATACCGAGAGCCACGAGGATAGTAAGTGCGACCTTACCTACCTCCGTCAACTCTGTTCTATACTCTTGCGAGTCTCCGTTGCTGATCAGGCTCTTGAGCCCAACCACTGCCAGGAATAGGATCACAAGAACCACTACTCCTGGGATATGTATTAGTGACCACATATTACTTCCTCCTTAGTATTATTATACCAATTTTTCTTCCTTTTTATTCTTCAGACACGCTAAAATATTGATATGACAAAATTAGCTATTTCTCTTCTAGGAACCATGCTCTTAGAAAAGAATGCAGGACTATTTACTAGAAAGATCCCTATTAAGGAAACTCTCGACGCTACTCACCACACTATTCATATTCCTAAAGGTTCTGGAAAAACTTTAGGCATGCTTGGACTAGGGGGAGCACTTGGATGGAAGGCCAACGAAGCTTCTCAAGATATGAATATGGGACAACAGATTCGTCGACAGCAGGGCATGTAATATGAATCTTTTCCTGTTTGTTAAATACGCCATCGATATAAGAGCAACTCAGAATATGTCTAGATTGGGAGAGAAGTCTTTAGGACTTACTAGAAAATCTCCTGGGTTAAATCTTTTGTCGGCGCAAAATACAGGAAAACAATTAAAGCCCGTATTCTCCTCGACAAAGCCGGCTCAACTACCTTTACTTGGACCGACAGGGCCTAAAAGTACTCCTAACAATAGTAATTTCCCCTATATGAAACCTACTAACTCCGTCGGGACACGTACTATTAGTAACCCGCTTCCTTCTACTTCAGTAAGAACAGTACCAAATCAATAGAATTTTATTTGGTACAATTTGATATAATCTTTTTATGTCGTTAGAAAATATCCTACAAAAATTTGCCGCTAAGAATGACCCCACTCAGATATGGCAAATATGGAAAAATAACAAAGAGCACCCAGACCACTTTCCTCCTTTACTGAATCACTTTCAAAAAGATATTAAGAATACCGTTAATAAATTTTCGGCCAATCAATATGTTAGTAAATTTGCCATAGAAAAAAATGTTATGGATAACTTCTTAAAAGCTTGTCAAACATATAGACCTGGAGAAGCTGCTTTAAGAACACATGTTATCAACTATCTACAGAAAACTTCTAGATTCGTTGGTGATCAATCAAATACAGGATACATACCTGAGCCTCGTCGGTATCTTGTTGGACAATACGAACGATCTCTAGGCAGTTTGAAAGAATCTCTCGGACGAGAACCAGTATTAACAGAAGTAGTAAATCATATGAATGAGACAATGGTTTCCGAGGGAAAGAGACCAGTAAGTGTTTCAACAATTCAGCTTCTAAAGTCTGAGAGAAAGAAAGATGTTCATGAGTCTCAAGCATTAAATGAAGCAGAGATTCCAGAGGGTGGTGCTGAGCATACAGCCATTCTTACCATGTATCACTCGACTCCTGTTAAAGCTGGCGAAAAGCATCAATATAGATTGACTCCTGATGAACACATCATTTTTAGAAATCTTTTTCCTCTAACTGAAGACGGTGCGCTTGATTACAAGGGAGCATTGAAGCCAAAACAAATCGCACTCAAAACTGGATATAGTCAGCCAAAGGTAAGTAGATCAGTCAAGTCGATAGCTAAAAAGCTAAAGAATACTATTACATTACTTAGTTAGAGTTTACCTATCACTCTATGTAATTGTCTGTCGAGCATAAGAAGCTCAAATAGAAGTACCGCCACCTTTTTATACGCCGCCTTTTTTACTACCCTGGGTCTAACACAGCCTTCTTTATGGCCGTCACATAATATCGAGGCACCACACGGACAGTTAGTTTTTTCAAGTAACTTGTTATACGCCGTTGTTAAACTTTGAATTTTTTCTTTTAGTGTGGTGTATTCTAATAGAATACTGTTGCTGTCTGCCATGCAAACATTATACCTTTCTTGCTCTCTATAATTTCAGTATGATTGAGTCATGCCTATCGTCAACATTAACCTAAAAACAGATGCCGCTATTCCAACAGGCATCGTAGGTGCCTCAGTAGGTGTGTATACTACGGGAGCTATTTTTGTAACTAGTGGAATCACCGACGGCACTGGACTGGTTAGTTTTTCTCTTCCCGTCGCACAATACAGAGTATATGTATATAAACAAGGAGTATCTCTTGTCCAGCCTCAGATACTAAATGTTGTTACAGCGACGACAATTACTTATGATCTTACGGCGCATGAAAAAATACTACCAGAGACATTAGATCCAGAACTAACTAGAATATCTGGATATATAAATGAATCTTCTGGCGCGGCGAAAAAAGAACTAACTTTGACGTTCTATCACGAATACACACAACTAAACGGCAACACAATTATATCCTCTACTCCTGTTACAGTGATGTCAGATAAGAAAGGTTATTTCGAGTTCGACTTATATAGAAACATGAAATACTGTACACCATATCTAACAGAACGCCCTCTATACAAAGTAATTACTCCAGATAGACCTTCTATTAAATTAACAGAACTACTTTTTCAAGTTCCTGTACTATTAACAACTCCGTCGCTGAGTTACACTGTTACAGTAAACAATACCATTCAGATTCCCTATACACTTACTTGGTCTGACTATGTAAACAACAGAGGATATCAATCTTCTTGGGCCGAATTAATTTGGTCCAGCAGCAATGCCAATATTTCCGTCGTTGTAACAACAGAAAATATAGAAATAACAGGACTTCAACCAGGAGTAGCTACCTTTACTTTTGATCGTAACTTCTTAAACGACCTTGTATGGAAAAATCCCCCACCATTCATTTCTCCGACGCTGACAATAACAGTGACCTAAAATAAAAAGTACTACAAATATTACGCTGCTACTGCTTCTTTTAATAGAGACAGTACTTCAATATTTTCTTTCAACTTATTCAACTCTTTTCCGGCCCCAAAAATAACCTTCATGGCCATCTCACCAAGTAGAAACATACTATTTTCTTTGAGGAGTTTAACTATAAAATCAATCTTATCTTTATGAGATTCTCCCAGAATAAAGGGAATAAGTTCAACCAACAAAGCACTTAGAAGAGCATCTCCAACAGAAGTATTTAGAAGCTCTACAATATTTTTGTCCTTAATGTACATATCTGAAATAATTTTGCGCAAAGAAGAAATACTCTCTTTGATTACCCCAAGATACAAACCATGTTTATAGTCTTCAATACGCTTCTGATTTTCACTAGGTTTTTCTGGTTCAGCGGGAGAAGTATCTTTCTCTGCAAGAACTTCTTTTGGAGGATCTTCATATAGTACGTCTTTTACAGTAACTACTTCAGCAGGAGGTATTGTATTTACTATATGAGTAGTGACAACAAATTCTTCCTCTTTTTCAACGTCCTCTACCAGTTTTTGAAGAGTCTCCTCTTCACTCTTTTTCCAAAGGTCGTACTCTTCACGTAACCCTACTTGACACATTGAATTTGAGACAAATTGAACTACTTTAAACAGCTCTTTTAATCTTTTTGGATTGTTAATATCTCTTATAAAATTTGCTAAATTACTCGTATAACCACCGACTGTAAATTTACCTTCTATTAGCTCCCTTGAGGCATAGCTAGATATAAATGTTTGAGGTATCGTACTATATCCACCATAACTATATGTAGTCACACACTGCTCAATAGCTCCAGCAATTTTATCTACACAGGTCGATCTCAGGTCTTTCAATACATCTTCCACTTTTTGTTTTCTGTTCATAGATATAATATGCTTCAAGACTTCCTCAGGAATATCCATTAAATCGGGCTTTATTATCTCCAAATACCTAGAAAATCTATCTCGTAAGACTACCGTGCCATTAGAAGTACCATCTAATATGCCCATAAAATCTTTTATATCAAACTCTATAGTCACGGAACACACAGAAAATTGTTGAATAGTTCCAAATTCTTTATATAGATTCAACAGAGTACCCATCAGTTTATCTAGGTTCTCTTCTTTTGTATTTTTGTAATACCACAGCATCCATAAATGTTTTACAAAATTAGCTGGATCAGGTTTTAGTGGAGCCTCGTTTATTATGTTGTGTGCTTTATAAATAAACTCATATGTATCAAAATATTTTGGATCTAAGTAACCACTAGAAAGCCACAGACTAGAAGTAACTCTAGGAGTACCTTCTTCGGGCTTTTTTACTACACGTTGGGATAAATGGTCACAATCTAGTATATATTTCAGTTCTCGTTTTGCTCCTACATGACAAAGAGTATATAGATACCCTTTTAAATGTTCTTTATTAAGCTCACAGGTATGTTCTGGCGTATGTAGATTACGAAAAGACTTTAACAATAACTCTTTATTTATGTCTTCCGCCGCCTGAGCAAAATCCCGTTTGTTATCGTCAATACAGTCGATAGTATCAGTATCTTCAGGAATAGTAAAATCTTCCATAGTAAGCGACTCAATCAATTCATATAGTTTTTCTTTATTTGATTTTACAGTAGGGATATCAAGAGCTTTCTTAATATCAGCCATAGCTTCTTTTTTAGTTTTACCTGCACCTTTATATAGATCAGTAAACTCTGGTAAACTACAATTAACCCCCTTTACCAATTTATGTAAAAAAGGCATCAACCCTTCTTTAAGCTCACCATCAGTCCAATCATAATCGCAGTTCAGCAGATGAATAAGTGTAAGGACAGTATCTTTACTCTTTGGGTTCTTTTTAAACTCTTTCAGATTATCAATAAAATCTAAGTAGTTAGTTTTGTTAACCACATATTTAACTGCTTTAGCGTATTGGCTGATAAGAAAGGTATGTTTGGTGGCTGGAAAAGTAAATTCTTCTTCCTTAACAAGATCTCGTAAAAGATCCTCTCTACTTTTAGAATTTTCTTTCAAAAACGTGTCTAGATAACTAAGCGTAGTTGGTGCTTCGTCTGTACTAATTATCCCTTTTACAAGAGTGTCTATAAACTGTTTTTCATTTATAAAATAAGTATTAGTACTATACTCATTTTCTTTTAAAATAAGTGCTATATCTAAAACCTCTTCCCAAGTGCCTTTATAATTAGTTAAGAGATTTACAAGATCTTCATAAGAACCGCTACAGTTTAATTTACGAGACTTTATCATATTAACAAGGGAATTACCATCTCTAACGTGTTTCATAAACATGTTATACCTAATATACAGCTAAAAATTTCAATATAACACTAAATATTACTACACTTTGATCGCCGGTTCTTTAATCATTTCAGCCAACGAAATAACTTTGTCAACATTATCAAATTTACTTTTTACTTCTTTGAACAAAGCTCCGCCACCAGCGAGGGCCAGTGTTGTAAGCATTTCACCTACTTTTACAGTAGAATTCACCCTAAACGCGCTCTGGACAAACTCAATTTTATCCTCACTGATATATTGTTTTAGGATATTTTTAAATGCCGTAGGCATTTCGGCTAGAAAAGATGAAAGAATAATATCCCCAAACGGACTGTTAATAAATTGTTCAATCATCTTTTTAGTGGCCGTTTTTTCACGACCCTTCTTATCAGCAATAGCTACAGCAATAATAACGTCTTTTATCTCTTTTACAATTGCGCTGGCACAGCCAGCGGGCACACCAACCATTGCAGCGTCTTTATACTTGTTCAGGAGGTCACTCATAAAAAAGTTATACCAACAAATACTAAAAAATATTCAATATAATCAAATATTATTAGCGCCGACCTGCGCCGACCAGTTCTTCTTCACGAACCGACGCGCCAGGCACTGGCTCGACGGTGCTTCCCGAGAGAGCCTTCGGGGTCACATCGACCGTCTCCTCGAACTTGCTGAAAAGGTTGGTAAGTTCGCCAAGCCCAAGCTGAGCAAGCATCGTCGCCGCGTCGGTCGCCTTTTCAGCAACAACACTGAACGCCTCGGTGTCCAGTTCTCGGGCGATCTCCGCTCCAACCTCAGCTTTCCCCATCTTCTCTGCGATGTATGGAACACCGCGAGCAGCGAGCGTTGCGATAACGGCTCTTCCCTCGTCAGTCTCGAAGAAGGTGGCGATGATTCGCGTCGCGCTGGCGACTTCCTTCTTGGAACTTCCACCACCGCCCTTCTTAACGATGATCTCGCTCAAAGATCGGCCAACCGTCTTCGTCAGAGAACGTAAAGCTCCCCGCTTCCCACCGTCTTTGGCAATTCCGCCCACGTACGCTTTCGTTTCCGGCTTGAGCATAGTTCGTCCCTCTCCCAT
>JACCDG011102352.1_pt1 | contig 11128 bp, 5 predicted proteins | sample 7442471 | NCBI WGS metagenome assembly JACCDG01 (sample SAMN15323444, study PRJNA562643) | freshwater metagenome | isolation source: river surface water | place: USA:Blue River Watershed | collected 2017-08-17
ACACGAATATACTCCACCTCAACTAGATTTTAACAACAGCGATCTTCGTGTAGAGGAAAGATATACAGCCATTACTTCTTTACTTTCGGAATATAAATGCATTGTTGAATTTACCAAAGTAAACGGTGAGGAAAGATCAATGGAATGCACTCTAAGGGAAGATCTGTTACCAATCCAAGGACGAATGTTAGTCGAAGACATTTTTGAAGCTCAAGATAATACCGTAAATCATAATCTTGTTACTGTATGGAGCATTGAGGCTAATAATTGGAGAGCAATGCGAACAATGAATATTAAAAGCGTAAAAATTGCTCCATTAACTTGGACATTAACAGTTGAAGAAGATCCGGAAACTGGTGATGCTGTTTTACAACTTCCAGAAGAATTACTAAAAATTCAAGGCTGGAAAGAAGGCGATACATTGAATTGGGAAGATAATAAAGACGGTTCTTGGTCACTATCCAAAAAGAAAGAGTAATATTGACAATTCTTTTAAACGATGCTAATATTAGTGTATCTTCTACTTTTACAGATACACATATGAAAAGAATTGGCTTCGCTTGCAAATGGATCGATCATCCCTATCAAGTTGACGGGATCAAACCCAAAGACGATTGCAAAAAGTACAATACAGGTTCTACAACTGTTGCTTGGTTAAATAGACAAAGCAAGGATGCAGCCTGTGAGAAACTTTGGGATCTAATGAAGCAGAACATCGAAAGCTGCCGCTTGCTAGTTGAACGAGTGGGGGGTCTAGATGAAAATTTGCGAATGGTACGACTATCAAGCGATATCCTTCCTGTGTATACTGAGCCGAGCTGGTCTTGGTTTTGGAGGACTTCCGATGTACGAGATTACGCCGAAAGACATTTCCGAGCAGTGGGAGATTTGGCTCGCAAGAATCGTGTTCGCCTTAGTTTTCATCCTGGGCAGTTTTGCGTCTTGGCTTCTGATAACCCGGATATTGTAAATCGGTCAATCGAGGAATTTGAATATCATGTGGATATGGCAAGATGGATGGGGTACGGTACAAAGTTTCAAGACTTTAAAATCAATGTACACATCGCAGGTCGGCGAGGCCCCCAAGGCATCATCGATGTCATTCCAAAGCTATCCGCAGAGGCAAGAAACTGCCTCACAATCGAAAATGACGAAATGTCGTGGGGAATTGAAGACAGCATTGAACTCGTCGACCACTGTGCTCTCGTGCTTGACATACACCATCACTGGGTCGCTACAGGAGAGTACATTCAACCCACCGACGATAGAGTATTACGCATAATTGACAGTTGGCGAGATGCTCGTCGGCCAGTGCTTCATTACTCAGTTAGTCGAGAGGATTGTCTTGTCGGACATTGTGATAAGACATTGCCCGATTTTCAAACTTTAATCAATGGTGGTTACAAAAAACAGAAACTTCGAGCACATTCTGATTTCTATTGGAATCGTGCTGTTAATGAATGGGCATTAACTTTTTGGGATAAGTTTGATATTATGTGCGAAAGCAAAGGTAAAAATATAGCCAGCTTTGCCCTATATGAACAGTCAAAAAAATACTCCGAGATTGCACAAGACAAAGTCGGAGTATTAGTCTAAGCCGATCAAACCTTCTTTGCTCGACCCCTAGTCTTAGCCACAGTTTTTGTGGCTTTTTCTTTTACCTTTTTAACAGCAGCTTTAGCATCAGCCTTGGTGACCTTTCCGTTGCCGTCAACATCAGCAGCCTTTTTAACTCGGGTGCGTGTCTTTTTAACAGCTTCTTTAACATCTTCGAGATTAACTTTTCCATCTTTGTTAACATCCAAGACATTGTCTGCAAGAGGAGTACCTTCAGCGGGTGCTGTATGCCATGCAGGAGCGGCAGTTGATTGTGCGGTAGTAGTTTCAGGCTGAACAGCCGGTGTATCATTCTTAGGAGCTTCTTCAACTCTAGTTGTAGAAGTAGTATCAGGAGTCCTAAGGAAGAACCACCAAAGTGCGACTAAAAGTACCGCGAGAATGATGATAATTTCCATTTTATTTTTCCTTTGAAAAATGTGTATGTTTATTTAACCATTACTAAATACCATATCAAGAAATTGATTAGCATAGAAGGAGGACTAAAATTTACAGCTTGGCGGAAGGCTGTTAAACAAACTTGTTTGACTTACTAAACATAAAAATATATAATTATTCAATGCTAACAATTAAAAACTTATCCGCTATAATAGATTCCAAAGAACTATTAAGCAAAATAACATTAAACATCAATCCCGGAGAAATCCACGCAATTCTTGGCCCAAAAAGATCTGGTAAAAGCAGTCTTGCACACACAATATCAGGGCATCCTTCAATAGTACAGACTGAAGGAACTATATCGTTCAAAGGAAAAAATCTAAAAAATTTAGATGCAGAATCTAGATCAAAACTAGGAATTCATGTTCTATTTCAAGATACTCCCGAAATATCCGGATTATCTAACTTCGAACTTGCAAAAAGCTGTCTTAAGGCAAATAAAGATCCGAGATCAGATCAAGATATAGAAAGAGATTACAAGGTACTATCCGAAATGTTAGAGTTGCCGTCAGATCACGGCGAACATTTAATGATGTACGACGAAATGAGTAATGCTAATTTTAAAAAGAATGAAGTATTATTAATGCTCTTACTCAATCCAAAACTTGTTATCGTTGACGAAATTGACGAAGGTCTAAACGAAAACGATCTTTCTGTTTTAGGAGCAGTACTCAGCGGTTTTGCAGATGAAACAAAATCGTTAATTTTAATTACACACAGCCAAAAATTACTAGATATGGTTGTTCCCTCTCATGTTCACATCCTTGTTGATGGCGAAATAAAAGAGCAAGGGAACACAGAACTTTATAAAAGGATCATCGAAGATGGCTATTCACAGTTTTCTTAAAGCCGAAAAGGGAGATCCAGATTGGCAATTTTCCCCTGAACACTATTTTGGTAAAGAATTTAAACTTATTGATGCCAGCACCATTGAGTTAGCTGAAAAACAGTCAAATATAATGGTACTAAGGCAAAATCCAACAGAAAGAGAATTATTAGCTAAACACTTAAAAATAGAAGTGAAAACGGATGCTAAATTAGATCTTGTAATTCTTAACGAAGCAGATAAAAAATTACAGCAAATATTTTTATACGACATTCATGTAGAAGAAGGTGCAGGTATTAATTTAGGCATATTTGCTAAGAATGGTAAGTTTAATAAACATATTATTCAAGTCTATTTAGAAGAAGGTGCAGAATTTAACACTTACGGTTTAATGAATAATCTTGTAGGCGGAGATACGGAGATTATCACTAAAGTAGTGCATAGGCACCCGAATTCGTCAAGTAATCAATTTGTAGTAGGAATATCTGGAAAAGATAGTCAAACAGTTTTTCAAGGAATGACAGTATTAGATTCAAATTCAGAAGGTAGCGAAGCTAATATTGAATGTTTGAATTTAATCGCCGATGAAAACGGTCGTTGTCATTCTAAGCCGGACATCTATTCAGATTGTAATCATACCAGATCTAGCCATGGTTGTATTACAGAACACATGAATGACGATAAGATTTATTATCTGCAAACTAAAGGATTTTCTTACGAAGATGCTAGAAGTACAATAATTAACAGCTTTCAAAATAAAGTATTGGAAATTATACCTTTTGACGATGTAAAAGAAGAAGCAAGACAAATGTTTTCCGATTGAGCTGCTCATAAAGGTTTACTAATTTAGGTAAATACCTTTATGACAGCAAAACTTTGGATTATATTAGCAGTTTATCTGCAAATTACTTCTACACTAGGAAGATAAGATGTCGTTAAATCCTTCTACTACTATTTCAGGTAACGGCATTTTAGGGCAAGTAACAGCCAGTTACACTACTGGTTCCTCATCATGGAATATAGTTACTCAAAATTTACCAGGTCAAGTAGCGACCGGTACATTTCCTAATGCCAATAATTCTTCAGCTATAACTGCACAGGCATATAATTTTACATGGCCAGCTAGAGGCGGAAGAAATTATCCTGCCAAAGGAACAAGAACTCAGATTCCTGCAGGTATTATTGGAATTTCTTCGCCAGGTATAGTAATTCATAGTCCAAAATCTGGATTAACTGTTATAGGAATATCCGGATCTGTTTTTAACATTAATGGTGTTGAAGCTGCGATCCGAGGAGAAGATATATACGGCGGTAAACCGACCACAGGCGGCGCCTATCACTATCAAGATAACAGATTTATTCAAAATAATGCATGGGGTAGTATAACATCATCAACATGGGCAACTGGTTATACTCATCCTAATGGCCACAGCAAAATTGTAGGTTGGTCAAGAGATGGGTACCCTATTTACGGACCGTTTGGTTATGTTGACCCGTTAAACACATCTAGTGGAATCGCTAGAATGGAATCTGGTTATCAATTAAGTCCTCGAACAGATAGACCAATAGGAAGAACTATTGTAGTTAATGGTACTGTTGTATCATCAACAAACATTGTTGCCTATAGCGTATCTGGTGTGACTCCTGGTATGTTTATTTCAGGTGCTGGTATTTCTAGTGGAACAAGAATCATTTCTCTTTCAGGAACAAGCATTAAAATTAGTAATGCGGTAACACTAGGAAGTGGTGCAATTCTTAGCTTATCATATCCTCCTGGAATTTTTACGGAAGACTATACTTACGCACTTCCTACTACCTCAACAACACTTGATTTTCATAATGGTAGATACACTATTACTCCGGATTTTCCTAATGGAACTTACGCATATTTTATTACTGAAACTTCGAACGGTATTTCTTCATATCCCTATGTAATCGGAAACACATATTATGGCTCCACGATTATAGATAGCACAGATTCGTCATTATCTAGTATAACCACCGATCGTGGAAATCTTGTTCCGACATTTGTTTCCACTTTAACAAACTATACTATTGATGTTGCAAATACCGTTACTAACATTAGATTTACTGTTGTTAAAGGAAATGCTAATAGTACAGTCTTATTGGGTACATCAACACTTATTTCTAATGTTCCATCGAATCCTATTTCTTTAATAGTAGGACTTAATACTTCGACAATCGTAGTTACTTCAGAATTCTTTACTACCAGTACCTATACGATTACTGTTAACAGGCTGAAAAAATCAATCAATACTTTAGAATCATTGTCAGTCAATGAAGGTGCATTGTCTCCGCAATTTAATTCTACAGTAACTAACTATTCTATAACTGTTTCGAGAACAATCAGTTCATTAACTTTTAATTTTGTCAAAACAGATGCGTCGTCTACTGTTAACATAGTTAATAATAACTTGTCGTTTGGAATAAATTTTATCAGTATAATAGTTACTGCCGAAGACGGGTCTATTAGAACTTATACGATAAATGCTACAAGATTGAGCAACATTGCATTATTATCAAATATTGCAATCAACGGTATCACCATTACAAATTTTTCGTCTAGTGTCTACTACTATACCTCAAACTATGCAAATACGGTAACTACAATTAGTCTTCTTGCACAATCATCTGATAATCTTTCACAAATTTCTATTAATAATGGTGCATTTTCAAACGGTTTGAATACATCATTGATTGGATTGAATCCCGGAGTAAATGTAATACCTATTAAAGTTAGATCTTCTGACCTTTCAGAAGAACAAATTTATCGTATAGATATTTCTAGAGCATTCAGTACCAGTACAAGTTTATCAAATTTAACATTGTCTGTTAATGGCTTTCCTCAAAGTTTGTTACCTGCGTTTAATCAAAATGTATTTGCTTATGTAACAACTGTTACAAATAATATAACAAGTATTTCTGTTGTAGCAACATTAGCAGAGCAAACTGGAAGATTATTAATTAACGGTATCCCAACCATTAGTGGAACAATTTCAACTGTTAATAATCTATCAGTTGGGTTGAATCAAATTGTAATAGGTGTAGTTGCACCCGATCTTGTTACCACAAGTAGTTATATTATAAATGTAACAAGGATACCTAGTAATGTATCGACTCTATCTAGTTTACTTGCATCTAATGTTGTGTTAGATCCCGCAGTTACTTCTAATGTATTTTCTTATACAGAGACGGTAGGATACGATACGCAAAATACTAGAATAATTCCTACTGCAAGTCATCCAGGAGCATCAATTACTGTTAACGGAGTATCAGTACTTTCTGGTCAACAATCTCAAATTATTAATCTTTCTGTAGGAACAAATACAATTTTTGTAAATGTATTGGCAGAAAATGGTATAAGTTCGTCAACTTATCAATTAAACATTTTTAAAAGAAAAAATTATGACTCTAAATTAATTGCCCTCGATGTAAGCTCAGGTCAACTTGTCCCTACATTTGATCAAAATATTTTTAATTATTCAGTAGAAGTTCCATTTAATACTCCAATTACAGAAATTACACCTTTCCTAAATGATGTAAATGCTTTTGGATATACAATCACCGATGGTATAACAAACATTCCGGGTGTAGGGGGAACTCCTGCATTAGTAGGTCTTAAAGGAAATATTGTAAACGACACATGGGAAGGAACTTCGACTTTTGCAGTTATAGGAATTGCCCAAGACGAACAAAATACATCTACCTATATTTTAAACATTACCAGAAGACCAAGTCCAGATTCACTATTAAGTTCTTTATCTATTCCACAAGGAACATTAGAACCTATATTTGATCCAGAAATTTTTGATTATTTTATTTCTGTTCCTAACACTACAGAAATATTAGAATTCAAAGCTGTCCCTAGATATACACTGGCAAAAGTATTCTATGAAGATACAATACTATCAACATCATCTTTTACTTCAAAAGTATTATATGTAGGAATTAATTCTGTCTCAATCTTATGTGTCGCAGCCGATGGAGTTACCAGTTCTAAATACAATATTTTTATAGCTAGAGCATCAGCTGGATTGAGTAATGTAGCAAGATTAAAAAATTTAGAGATAGACACCGGTTCGTTTACAACTAAGTTTTCAGAAAATGTTTTTTCTTATAATCTAACATTACCGTATAATGTACAAACAATTAGAGTCAAACCTACTAAAGTAGAAACAAATTCTTCTATTCAGGTAAATTCTAATACTGTTATTTCTGGTCAATTTTCTAATCCAATTTCAGTACCTCAAGGCAATAGTGTTATAACCATTAGCGTACTTGCAGCTGATAATGCCACTTATGCATTTTATTATATAAATGTAGAAAAAACAGGAAATACCGATAGCAGTCTTTCTGACATTATTGTTAGTACTGGACAGTTGGATAAAATTTTTAATAGTGAAGTTACACAATATACTGTTGCTGTTAAAAATTCAATAGACTTTGTTTCTGTGAGACCAATAGTTAAAGACAGTCAAGCAGAAGTATATGTTGATAATTTATTTGTTCCTACCGGAAGTTGGTCTGTACCGTCTATGGTCAATGTGGGAGAAAATATTGTAACCATTATTGTAACTGCCGGAGATAGATTTACAAAAACAATATATCAAATAAAATTTATAAGAGACAATAATGTAGTTGTTAATCCTCAAGATCTATTTTTAATTGATGATAGTAACAATATTAATGTTAATTTTATTGATAAAAATTTATTCAGAATCTTTACCAGAGCAAATACTGTTTATGTCAATACTGGTTCGTTCTCTCCGCCTCCTAGTTTACAAAATATAGAATTAGTATATCCTTACCGCGGCGGTATTAACGAATCTGGACTAACAAGAACTAATAGACCAAACAATGGTATAATAGGAATTACATTAGTAGGAATTCCAATTTATGGACCTAGCTCTGGTATTACCATTGAAGGAATTAATAGTAGCACATGGACATTAGATGCTGTTAAAACTTTCTTACCGCAACGAGATTTCTACGGCGGTTATGTAACAAGTTCAGGTGTATATAATTACAAAGATAATACCTTTACTAAAACTGATTCGTGGAAAGATAAATTGACTTGGTTCGGTAATTGGACACATGCCAACGGCCATAGTAAAATTATAGGATTTGCCGCCGACGGTTATCCAATATACGGTCCTTATGGATATAGTAATCCTGTAAGCTCCTATAGCCCTGTCATTCCTATGGTTTCAAAATATTCGGCTAGAGATACCGGAGTTAATAGGCCAGAAAGTGAAACAATAACTTATATAGGAAATGCATTAGGTGCATTTATAGAATTAACCAGTTCTACATTTAGTAAAGTAAAACTAGGAATGAGAATTACTGGTGAGTCTGTTAATACTACAACAAGTTATATTGTTAACTCAATTAGCACAACTAATAACTTTATTACATTAAGTGCCGATCCAGGATTTGGACCGTTCTCGTTTGATCTAACTGCATCATATCCAGCTGGTTACTTTATAGAAGATTATTTCTATGATGAATCGAAGCAAGGAACTTTAGATCGACACAATGGTAGATTTTGCGTTACCCCAGAATACCCTTATGGCACTTATGCTTACTTTGCCACAGGCATTGAATCTCCAGAATATCCCTATGTCATAGGAAATACATTCTACGGTCTATTGTCTGATAATATACTGTTATCTAAGAGTGTACCGTTATGGACAACTGCTGCTGGATTTGTAACAACAGCAACAGAGAATGTTGGATTTTCTCGTACTATATCAGCTACAGGAACAAATGTAAGTTACAAAATTATTAGTGGCGATCTTCCTCCTGGACTTAGGTTTAACACTAGTACAGGAGTTATATCGGGTGTTCCTAGTTTAGTCTGGCAGACTACTCAATATGAATTTACTGCTAGAGCACAAAACCAAAACGGTGTGTCTGATCGAACATTTAGAATTGATGTAAGAGGAGCAACGCCTCCTGCTATTGTAACATTCGGACCTAGATTTGCTATAGGTCCTAGCGGAGAAAATTATATTGTAAATGGACAAATTGTAGATTTCCAATTTACTGCCGTAACTGATGTAATGCCAGAAGGAAAATCTGTCTTCTTCTACATTAAAGACGAAGATGGTGTACTACCCCCAGGCTTAACTCTAACATCCTCGGGAAGATTATATGGTCAAGTTTTAGATGATCTTTCATTACCATATAGAGCAGGAATTAACGGAAAATATGATATAGATTATTTTGATGTTTCTCCTTATGAGCATGAAGGACAACAGGAATACGGAATTAAGGGAAGATATGTTAATAAAACTTACAGATTCTTTTTAACCGCATCAAACGGACCGTCTTCTGTTAGGGTAGAATATATTATCGATGTAAGAGATCCTTCTTCTTTAATTGAGTCAAATCAATATCCTATAGCACCACAATGGTTAGGTCCTAGTAATTTAGGAACTGTATTGTCTGGTTCTTATTTTGTATATTCATTAGAAACTTATGATTGCGACGAAGGCGGCGGAATTGTTTCTTACGATTGGATAACTGCAAACGGCGGAGACACTTCAGTACTGCCGCCTGGTCTAAATCTAGATATTAATACAGGAATCATATCAGGTAGAATTAGTTACACACCAGTACATAAAACACAATATTCTTTCAATATTCGAGTAATTAAAAATAATATTTTAACCGGCACTACTAGATTTAGATCTAGACAATTTACATTGACCGTTTTAGGAACTGTTAATAGCGAGCTCTTGTTTAGTTCAGATACTTTCTTAGGTACCTTGTATCAAGGAGAACAAAGCGAATTAACAATAAGTGCATATAAGAAAAATGAATTTACCGGAATAACTTATTCGTTACAATCCGGATCATTACCCCCTGGATTGAGCCTAGCATCTGATGGTTCAATTCAAGGTCAAGTAAATTATGTTACTACTCAAACTAATCTAACAACTTACTCATTTATAGTAAGAGCTACAGATTCTTCTCAAACAAGCATCCAGGGTAATTTTAGTATTTCGGTCAATCCTTACGAAGGAATAGAGCATACAAAAATCTTAATGAGACCTCTGTTGTCATTAAGTAGCAGATTGTTGTTTGATAATTTTATTAGCGATCAAACAATTTTCAATTCTAGAGAAATGTATAGACCACTAGATCCTAATTTTAACATAAGAAAAAATGTCGAATTTGTTTTAGAATATGCAATTGAACAGGCATTAGCCGAAGATTATTCTGTCGAAATGGTAAACTATTTTTCTAGAAAAAAATTACAATTCGGAGAAATAAAATCTGCGTTTGCACTAAACGAAAAACAAGAAAAAATATACGAAGTGGTTTATGTAGAATTAATAGATAATTTAGTAAATTCAACTACTGGAAATTCTATTAGCCCTGTTCTACCTGGAAATGTATATCCTAACAGTATTGATAATATGCGTAATGCGTTAGGAGCTAAGTTTAAGGTTGACGATTATTTTATACCAAAATTTATGAAAACAGTTCAAGATAATTCAGGCAAACCGTTAGGAAAAATTTTGTGCATGCCGTTGTGCTATTGCATACCTGGACAAAGCAAAACAATAATTAGTAGAATTATTGATTCTGGGTTCGACTTCAAGAAGATACACTTCGATATTGATAGACTTATAGTCGAAAATATCTTAGAAGAAAATACAGCTAAATATTTGTTGTTCCCAAAGAGAGGATAAAATTAAATGACTAGTGCGATTTCTTATCAAAACATAAATGCTACTTTTCCTATACCTGGAAGAGATAATGATAGCCAGGGATTTCGCACCAATTTTGGTTTAATTAAGTCCGGTCTAGAAACTGCTTCTGCTGAGATAAGTTTATTACAAGCACAAAAAGCAGATCTTATTACCCAAAACTTTTTTAGTAATACAACTCCTGCTACTTCTACTCAAACAGGTGCAGTGGTCATTGCAGGCGGCGTGGGAATAGGAGGAGATGTATATATTAGTGGCGGATTAAATGTCGGTGGTGCGCCTTCTATTACCACAGCAACTGTAGCTAATTCAACATCTACAGAAATAATTTTTACAGGAACTTATGGTACTCCGGTTTTTACACTAGGGTCATTAATTGCTAACGATCATAGATTTACTGGAAAAATTGCATTATCGGCTACAGCAACTACTTCAACCAGTAGATTATTTGTTAGTACAATTGCTGGTGCGGGGTTTAGCTCTATTATCTATGCATCTGCGGGTTCTG
>JACCDG010300053.1_pt1 | contig 11125 bp, 9 predicted proteins | sample 7442471 | NCBI WGS metagenome assembly JACCDG01 (sample SAMN15323444, study PRJNA562643) | freshwater metagenome | isolation source: river surface water | place: USA:Blue River Watershed | collected 2017-08-17
GAAATAGGGGACATGGCAAATGTCAATAATCATTTAGCAGATATTCATGCTCCTGTGGTTATAATATCTGGAGACAAAGATTTGATATCAAATCCAAATCAAATAGTACCACCAGAAGAAGAAGCGAAGATTGTGGCAGAATTAGAAAATGGTATGGAGTCAAAGCAGTTTGTAGATCCAAGAGAAAAATATTTACAAGAACATTTGTTGCCAAATAGTCCATACGTGAGAATGATTATTGGTAAAAAAATGGGTCACCACAGCTTACCTTTTTTTCGTCCAGAATCTATAGCAAAAGTAGGCTTGTATGCTTTGGAAAGATATCATCGAAAGAATAAAAGCTAGACTTGATTGATTTTAGTTTAGGACCTAAAATTAGCGGGGATTAGCGCAGTTGGCTAGCGCGCAGCGTTCGGGACGCTGAGGTCGTGGGTTCGAGTCCCGCATCTCCGACCAAGCTACTTGTCTTTTTTAATTTTTTCTACTATTATCTCCAAATAGATTTAAGGGCTGTTCCCGCCCGGCACGCCTTCGGCTTAAGCCGAGGCGGACGGGAGCTCAGTTATTAAACATTTATTTTGAGGGCTGTTAGCTCAGTTGGCTAGAGCGTTGCATTCGCATTGCAGAGGTCGCGGGTTCGACTCCCGCACAGTCCACCAATAAGGGCGAGTGGCGAAATTGGCAGACGCGCTAGCTTCAGGTGCTAGTAAGAGTAATCTTGTGAGGGTTCAAATCCCTCTTCGCCCACCACAAAAATTATATTTATATAAAATAAAAATTTATGAAAAAAATAAAAAATTTAAGTCTGGTTTATTTTGGTAATAGTTTTGTCACTGCCTTGGGTGTAGTCTTGATCTGGCGCGGCATTTGGCATTTGTTGGATATCTTGGATATCTTAGTTTTTTCTAACAATCCTTTGTGGACTGCTTTGGGTGGTATCACTGTCGGCTTGCTAGTTCTGTTTTTACCAGACCACGATTTAAAGGAATTAAAACACTAGTTTTTAGCTTGAAAATGTTTTAAAGATAGGATATAATATTTTTATTCTATTTTTTTATTATTAATAAATATTTTTTTATGCATAAAGTAAAATCAGTTTTGATTTTCGCTCTTGAGGTGGCAGTAGTGGCTGCTATTTTGTATTTTATCAAAGGTAAATTAGTTTTAAGTCACCATGTAGAAATCAACACTTATTTGCCGATGTTGATTGACATTGCTTTTTTGGCAATGTTTGCTTCTTTTGGCGGTCGCTTAGCTTATGCCTTAAAGATTGCCCCGATGGCTGGCAAAATCATCATGGGTATTGTGGCAGGCCCTGCTATTTTAGGAGTTTTGAGTCCATATTCAGAAGGTGTGGAGTTAGCAAGACTCGCTGGTGTTTTGTTTATTTTGTTTGAAGCTGGCTTGCATTTTGATATGGAGCTTTTGAAGAAAAATGTGTGGATAGCAACGCTAGTTGCTTTTGTGGGTGTTTTGATTCCACTGCTTTCTTTTACGGCTTTGGGCTACTATGTGATGCATATGCCTTTAGTGGCTAGTATTTTTTTAGGCGGTGTTTTTACTGCCACCTCAGTTGGTTTGTCAGTCGAGGCTTTGAAGCGTGCTGGCAAATTAGAAACTAACTTGGGCAACCAAATTGTTGGTGCTGCGGTAATTGATGATATTTTAGGTGTTATCATTTTGACGGTTTTATCCAAAATTTCTAGTGCCAGTGGTCAGGCAGGTGAACATGCAGTTGAGCAAGTTGGCATGAATCCATATTTAGCTTTGGCGATCGCTGTTTTGCTTTTCTTGTTTGCTACTTATGCTTTATGGCAATGGGGTGTGGCAGAAAAAATTTCTGGTTATTTACAAAAAAATTACGGACACAATAGCACAGGTATTTTTACACGATTCTTTTTTGGTATGTTGATGTTGGGAGCTTCACTGGCTGCTGTGATTGGCTTAGAGCCGGTGCTGGGTGCTTTTGGTATGGGTGTAGTTTTATCTAAAGTTGATAACACTATCAAACATGATGCTTGGGCAAAGATTGAGGGCTATATGCATATTTTTGTTGGAGCATTTTTGGTCAGTATCGGCACCATGTTGCCACGCGCTGCTTTGGTAGATTTGAAAGTTTGGTTGTGGGCCTTGTTGTTCACGCTGTTGGCTTTTGTTGGTAAATATTTAGTGAAATATTTATTTAAAAATAAAGCTGATGGTCATTTAGTTGGTTTGGCGATGTCTATCCGTGGAGAAGTTGGTTTGGTTTTTGTGGCGGTGGCCTTAGCAAATCACGCTTTGTCAGAGACGATTGCTTCAGCTGCTTTATTAGCTGTAATTTTGGTGACAGTTTTGGGAGCAATTTTATTTGAAAAAGCTGTTATGAAACAAGAGTCAAAATAAAATTTGATTTTCACTTTTTTATATTTTAGCAGCGAGCTTTTTTTTGGCAAAAAGCTCGCTGTTTGTTTTGCTTTATGTTATAATATTCTTAGTTTATAAGTTTAATTTTTTTCTCACAAGATAAATGGCAGAAGAAAACTCACATGATTTTAAAAGTTTAGCAGAAAATCCAGATGGAGATTTTGCTGAATCAGTGCCTGATCTTGGGACACCAAAATGGCAATGGGCTCTTTTGATATTTTTGATTTTGGCAGTAATTTTCGTGTTGCTTGGTTATTTTTTTAAAGATAAAATTAGTTTTTGGCAGAAAACTCCATCACTTGAAGTGAGTCAAAATTTGCAAGAAAATAACGAAGCAGAAATTGTAATTCCAGAAGAAATAGTGGAGACCGGTTCAATCGCCTTGCCTTTTTGGCAAGCTATAGACAGTGATAAAGATGCTTTGAGTGATGAAGATGAGTTAAATGTTTGGTTGAGTGACCCAAATAATCCAGATACAGATGCAGATGGTTATCCAGATGGGCAGGAAGTTTTAGGGGGCTATGATCCTATCAGCACCAGCACTTTGGATTTGTCTTTGTATACGATGGCGACGCCCCAGAGAACTTTGGATACTTTAGCGCAAGCTTTTAATGAAAATAATTTGAGTTTGTGGTTGGATGTTTTGGCGACTGATAATCTAGAAAGAGAAATTTTGGAAATTGCTGGGCAAAAAAATTTAGATTTTATGCGCAAGTACTATCAAGATAAGAAAGTGAAATTTTTCATTAAAAATAGGACTGACTTAGGTGATAATATGCTACAATTAAAAGTAGAAACTTGGTTGGATTTGGTTTTTTTTGAAAGCGCCGATATAACTTTTATAAAAGAAGATAAAAATTGGAAAATTTTAAAATAAAATAATTCTCTAAAGAAATAAATAAAAATATTTTATGCTAGAGTATAACAATGAAAAAAATCAAACTGTAAATCCAGCTCCAGAACCAGCTACTCAGGTGCTTGATCCGATAGTGCCTACAAATAAGCCAAAGAAAAAATGGTGGCTCTGGGGGCTTTTGGTTTTTGTCTTAGTTTTATTGGGTTCTGGTGCCTGGTGGTACTATGCGCAAGGCCAAGTGCTGTTGATGGCAAAAGATATGAGCTGGCAATGGGGCACAAGTGTCATGGACTACAAAATGACCCATAATATTAAAGTAGATTTTTCTGATACTCAAGCAAGTGATTTTACACTTTTGAGTCTTCAGGCTACATCTTTAGATATTAATGCCTTTGCAGAGATAAGTGCCAAAGATTTTTCGGGTGAAGCCAAAATATTTAGTAATTCCAATGAACAATCTTTTGAGGCAACTTTAAGGTACAAAAAGATAGCAGATATTTTTTATCTGTCTGGAGTTTTACCAGAAAATTTTGCTACTCAAGTGCCTTTTGATGTGAATAATACTTGGCTGGCGATTGATAAGGGGGCTCTGGAGCAAGAAAATTTATTGACAGCTATTTTGCAGTCATCCCGGGTTAAGATTGAATCTTTGAATAGTTTTAACACCAAATTTAGTAAGTTTTTAGGGCTTACAAAAGAAAGGAAATTAGTTGTAATTAGTGACCATCATGAATCTAAAGATTGGCAAGGTCAAAAACTTAAAAAAATATCTTTTAGTATCAGTCCAGAAAAAAATGAAGAGGTTATTTTGGCTTTTTGGGAGGCCTTTGGTGAGCCAGTTGAAACTTTGCAAGAAAAATTTCTAGCCAAGAAAAATCAGAATCCAGAATCTTGGCAAAGTTTGCAAGATATGTTGCGTCAGCTAAATATCGATCTTTGGGTGGACACAGACACTAAAGAAATTTTTGGCTTAGAAGTACATTTTGATAATTTTTCTTTTATGCAGGGTGAACAAAAAATTGCTGATGTCAATTTTCATTTTACGCAAATGATGGAGAAAATTGCCAAGCCAGCTATTGAAGTGCCTAGCGAAGTGCTTGGTGTGGAGGAGTTGATGCAACTTTTGTTTGAAGCCTCAGGAACAAATCTAGCGGAAGGAGAATTTTTTGATATAACTAGTATTTTTTCTATAGAAGACTTGATGTCATTTCAAGAGGGCTTAGAGCTTTGCAAACAAGCTGGTCAAAATTTGACGGCGCCTGCAAGTGGTGTCAAACTTTGTGACTTAGCTGATGCGCCTTTGTGGCCAGAATTGCCGACGGATTATCAGTGGAGCCAGACTTTTGTTTCAAATTTTACAAATGAAACTTTAGCTTTTGAATTTTGTTTCTATAGCCCAAATATAGTTGGTGTGACTTGCTCATACTCTGGCCAAGATCAGAGTTGTTATGCCAAGGCTTGCTTGGAAAATATAGGGCAAACTGATTGTATGGATACAGAATGTTTGGAAAGTGGTATTTTTGATAGTGATAGTGATGGCTTGTTTGATACTGATGAAGTATCTTTGTATTTTACAGATCCAAATAATGTTGATTCAGATAACGATGGCCTTAGTGACTTTTTTGAGGTTTCTAGCTTTCAAACCGACCCAAATAATCCAGACTCTGATAGTGACACTTATCCAGATGGTCAAGAAGTTAATAATGGTTACAATCCTTTGGGTGCTGGCTTATTAGAGCTTTAAAAAGATTTACAAAAACACCCCGGCATGCGCCGAGGTGTTTTTTAGTTTAGATTATTTGATATAGTTTAAAGGATTTTTCTTGACATCACTGGTACGGACTTCAAAATGAAGATGAGGACCAGTTGACCAGCCAGTAGAGCCGATCAAGGCAATCGTTTCTCCGCGAGCAACAGTGTCACCAGCCTTGACTAAGAGTTTAGAGGCATGGCCGTATAGGGTCGTGAGGCCGTTGCCGTGGTTAATCACTACATTGTAGCCATAGCCAGTTGACCAACCTGATCGTTCTACTTTACCACTTTCAGCAGCATAAATAGGGTTGCCAGTTTTATCTCCTATATCTAAACCACTGTGACCCCAGTGATAGTATTGAGTAATTCTTTGACTCAATACTGGCCAGAGTAATTTGGTATTGGTGTCGTTTTCGGCTCCTGCCACTTCTTCATCACTATAAACGTCTACTACTTTAGCTGGAGTATTTTTGACAGGGGTTTTTGGTGTATAAGAAGAAGTGATGGCAGTTGGTTTAATGCCGTTAGGAATAAAAAGTAAATCTCCACTACGAATATCAGTAGCATCAGCTAGACTATTATTTTGAATAATACTATCAGCTTCAACTTGGTATTTTTTAGCAATCGCCAAAATCGTATCACCACTTTTGACTTCATGTTCGATGCCAGATTGAGGTAAGATGCTTAGTTGCTGGCCGGCTTTGATGGTGCTGTTCCAGGTAAGATTATTTTCCCATAAAATAGTATTTACCGAAATACCAAATTGTTCAGCAATAGATCCTAAGACATCGCCACTTTTGACAGTATAGACAACTGTTTGAGTGCGTTGAGGTATTTCGGTTTCTTGTGGGCTGATTTGTACCAGACTGGCTTGGTCTGGGGAGGTGTTAGTACTTGCTTCAATAAATACTTCCTCAGGAAAAGGTGTGGGGATGATCAATTCTTGCAAGGCACCTTGCTCCTCAAAAATTTTATTCATGGCGATTGGCTCAGAAACAGCTGGGCCAGTTTCTTCTATCAGCTCACTCCAGCCAGCTTCAGTAGGTGTCACTAAGGCTGATAGCAAGTTGTTGTTGGTGTAATCATCGATACCATAAGTTTGTGCTAAAATATTATGACTGGTAATAGTGATGATAATAATAACGATGCTTAAGCTTGGTAAGTATTTTTTAATGAAAATTAGATAAGGTACTTGCTTGATATTAAAACGACGATAATAGCTTTTGATCCTTAAGATCAAGCGGTAGAGTGGTAAAATAATCGGTAAAAAGAAAATTTTAGCCGTGTATTTCAAAAAAATATATAAAAACCCACCAAGCCATAATAATGGGGTTTTGAGCTTTAGGAGGGCGTCAATTGTTTTGAGCAAAAGACGAGTTAAAATTTTCTTAAAGATGATACTAATATAGTTAAACTAATTTTTAGTTAGTATAAACAATTATACTATAAATAGGAATAATTTTCAAGCTTTTTGTCAATACCTAAAGAATTAACTTTAATTGATTTTTTGTGATGATAATGTTAGAATTTTCCTATAATTATTTGATTTTTATGAATACAGAGTATCAGCCAAAAGCGATTGAAGGCAAATGGCAAAAACATTGGGAAGAGCACAATGTTTTTGTGCTTTCGGAAAATAACAATAAGCCAAAGAAATATGTTTTGGATATGTTTCCTTATCCTTCCGGTGAGGGTTTGCATGTCGGGCATCCAGAAGGCTACACTGCCTCAGACATCATGTCTCGCTATTGGCGTCAAAAAGGCTATGCCGTTTTACACCCGATGGGATGGGACGCTTTTGGCTTGCCTGCTGAAAACTATGCGATTAAGACTGGCACTCAGCCGAAGATAACGACGCAAAAAATATTGATAATTTTCGTCGCCAAATTAAGTCTTTGGGTTTTTCTTATGATTGGAAGCGTGAAATTAATACGACTGATCCTAAATATTATAAATGGACGCAATGGATTTTTTTGCAGTTGTTTAAAAAAGGCTTGGCCTATGAAAGTGTCGTGCCGATAAACTGGTGCCCATCTTGTAAAACAGGTCTTGCCAATGAAGAAGTTGTTGGAGGAAAATGTGATCGTTGTGGTACACAAGTCACTAAAAAAGATCTTAGACAGTGGATGCTAAAAATCACTGCCTATGCTGATAGGTTATTAAAAAATATTGATACCCTTGATTGGCCAAATAAAATAAAATTGTTACAAAAAAATTGGATAGGTGAGAGTGAAGGGGCGGAAGTCATTTTTAAAGTTAAGGGCACGGATTTAGAGATCAAAGTTTTTACTACTCGGCCTGATACTTTGTTTGGCGCTACTTATTTGGCATTATCACCAGAACACAAAATAATTGTAGATTTAAAAAATCAAATTACTAATTGGCAAGATGTAGAGGATTATATTTTGCAAGCTAAAAATAAATCAGATTTAGAAAGAACAGATTTGGCTAAAGAAAAAACTGGGGTAAAACTAGAAAATATTGTAGCTATCAATCCAGTGAATCTTGCTGAAATTCCTATTTTTGTGGCTGATTATATCTTAGCCTCTTATGGTTTTGGTGCTATTATGGCCGTACCTGCTCATGATCAGCGTGATTGGGATTTTGCTAAAAAATTTGATTTACCCATTATTCAAGTGATTGATACTAGGGGTGATTTGACACAAAGCGCTCTAGAGGGTGAAGGTAAATTGATGAACTCTGGTGAATGGAATGACTTGGTTTACCCTCAAGATTTAGATAAAATTTTTACTTGGCTTGAAAAAAATAATTACGGCAAAAAAACTATCAATTATAAATTAAGAGATTGGGTTTTTTCTCGTCAGCGTTATTGGGGTGAGCCCATTCCTTTAGTGCATTGTGCAAAATGTGGTGTGCTTGCTGTACCGGAAAATGAATTGCCAGTTACTTTACCAGAAGTAGAAAAGTATGAGCCAACTGGCACAGGCGAGTCACCATTGGAAAATATTGAGGCTTGGGTAAACACCACTTGTCCAAACTGTGGTGGCAAAGCTCGTCGGGAAACCAATACTATGCCACAATGGGCAGGATCTTCTTGGTATTGGCTTCGATATATCGATCCAAATAACGAACAGGCACTGGCTGATCCAGAAAAATTAAAAGCTTGCTTGCCAGTGGATTTATATATTGGTGGTGCTGAGCATGCGGTTTTGCATTTATTGTACGCTAGATTTTGGAATATGGTTTTGTTTGATTTAGGTGTCGTTCCTTTTGAAGAGCCTTTTGTGAAATTAGTCAATCAAGGTATGATTTTGGGTGAGGGTGGGGTAAAGATGTCCAAATCAAAAGGTAATGTGATCAATCCAGATACTATTGTGCAAGAGTTTGGTGCTGATACTTTGCGTCTTTATGAAATGTTCATGGGTCCATTTGAAGATGATAAAACTTGGAATACGGAAAGTATCAAAGGCGTGTTTAATTTTTTGAAAAAAGTTTGGTCTTTGCAATTTGATTTAGTAGAACAAGCAAGTTCTCAAGAAAATCAAAAATTGATTCATCGCACGATCAAAAAAGTGACCGAAGACATAGAGAATTTTCGTTTTAATACCGCGATTTCCGCTTTGATGATTTTGGTCAATGACTTAGATAAAAAACAAGTGACTCAAAATGATTTAGCCAAAATTGTTTTGTTACTTTCGCCATTGGCACCTCATATAGCTGAGGAGATCTGGCAAAATCTTGGTCACACAGAAACTTTGGCCTATGAAAATTTCCCAGGCTATGATGAGAATCTGGCTAAGTCAGAACATATTATTTTAGGCATTCAGATCAATGGCAAACTCAGAGACACGATAGAGCTAGCTCTTGATACAGTGGATAGTGCTGAGCTTAAAAATAGAGTTTTAGCCTTGCCAAAAGTGAATGCTCATATAGAGGGCAAAGAAGTAAAGAAATATCTTCATATCAAGAATAAGATTATTAGTATTGTAGTTTAACATATGATGAAAGAAATCAAGCTAACTAAAAATAATGTTTTAGCAGTTATCCAAGAGGCAACTGCTATTTTAGATAATGGGGGAGTGATTGTTTACCCGACAGAAACCTCTTATGGTTTGGGAGGGGATTTTTATGATGATCAAGCGATAGAAAAAATTTATCAGATCAAACAGCGTGACAAGAAAAAGCCTTTGCCAGTGATTGTGCCTGATTTGACCTCTGCTTCTACTTTGGTACATTTTTCCAAAAAATCTTTGGAGCTCGCTATGAAGCATTGGCCTGGTCCGCTGACCTTAGTCTTGCCTTATCGTTATTATCCAATGCACAAAAATTTTGCGGATTTTTTGGCTTTGCGTATTTCTAGTCATCTGTTTGTGCAAGAGTTACTACTAAATTTTGCTCGACCATTGATTTCTACTTCAGCTAATATCAGTGAGCAGGCTAGTTGTTTTACAGCGCAAAGTATTAGACAGATTTTTGCGGGGCAACCGCATCAACCAGACTTGTTTATCAATGCTGGTAGCTTGCCTATCACTGCCGCATCTACTATTATTAAAGTAGATCAAAATGATGCTATGCAAATTTTGAGACAAGGACACATCATGGAAAATTTGGAGTAAAATTTTATTTTTTTTAAAATATCAAAATGCAAAACAAAAATTTTTTTCGTAATCTTTTGCCTCAGCACATGACGAGGCAGTTGAGAGAAATTTTGGTCTCTACCATTCTTTTGAATTTGGCCTTGGCCATGGTGATGATTTTTGAGCCGATTTATCTTTATCAACTAGGCTATTCTTTAGAAAAAATTATTTTATTTTATCTTTTACTCTACGTTATTTATTTTTTGATTATGCCTTTGGGAGCTAAATTTGCTCGTTATAAGGGTTATGAGTGGGGTATTTTTTGGGGTAGTTTCTTTTTTGCCGCTTTTTATTTGTCTTTATTTTTGATTCCTGTGCAGCCATTATTTTTTTATGTAGCTCCTTTGATTTTTGCAGTGCAAAAAATGTTTTACTGGCCAGCTTATCATGCTGGTTTTGCAAAATTTTCAGATAGCAGAGAAGAGGGTAGAGAAATTGGTACAGTGAACGGTGTTACTTCTTTGGTTTATATCATTGGTCCAGCCTTGGCTGGTTTTATTGTGCTGGATTGGGGCTATGGAGCTTTATTTTTGATGGCTTCAATTATTTTCTTAGTGTCAAATATTCCTACTTTAATTACTAAAGAAGTTTTCGAAGCCAAAAGTTTTTCTTATGTGCAAGCTTATAAAGAGTTATTTGCCAAAGAAAATCGCCGAGCTTTTTTTGCTTATCTTGGTTTTGGGGAGGAGTTTGTCGTGATGATCTTGTGGCCAATTTTTATTTCTTTGATTGTAGTCAATGTTTTTGACTTAGGCATGTTGGTAGCTGGAGCTACTTTTATCACAGTTTTGATCACTTTGTATCTAGGTAGATTGTCTGATTCCAAAAGCAAACATTTGCTACTGACTTTGGGAAGCTCATTTTATTCCTTGGCTTGGTTTATTCGTTTATTTATTGTCAATCAACTAGGGGTATTTTTTGTGGACACCATGTCTCGGCTTTCCAAAAATATGGTAATGGTGCCCTTGACGACTATTACCTATGAGCGAGCTAAAGAAAAGCATGGTGTGATGTCGGGAGTGATTTTTTTTGAAATGAGTTTGGTGATTGGCAAAATTTTAGCGATGCTGATTATTTTAGCCTTATTGTTTTTTATTGGTGATGAAGTTTTCGTGATGAAATTAGCTTTTATTTTAGCTGGTATCATGTCTTTACTTTACATGTCTTTATAATTTCTTATGAACTTAGGTGAATTACAAGCAATCTTAAAAAAGTATAAAATTAGTCCAAACTATTTGCGAGGACAAAATTTTTTGATTGACGATATAGTCTTAAGAAATATTTTGGAAATATCGCAAGTAAAGAAAAACGACTTGGTTTTAGAAGTGGGCCCTGGTTTAGGGGTTTTGACGCAACAATTAGCCTCACTGGAGGCTCAAGTAGTTGCCTTTGAGGTTGATAAAAATTTAGAAAAACCTTTATTAAAATTAGCTAGCATTTACCCAAATTTAGCATTGTATTGGCAAGATATTTTGTCATTAGCTGATCAGCAATGGCAAGATATTATGCGAGC
>JACCDG010235374.1_pt1 | contig 11121 bp, 10 predicted proteins | sample 7442471 | NCBI WGS metagenome assembly JACCDG01 (sample SAMN15323444, study PRJNA562643) | freshwater metagenome | isolation source: river surface water | place: USA:Blue River Watershed | collected 2017-08-17
GTGAACGTAAGCGTCTAGCTCGCGAGATTTACAAAGCTCTTAAGCCTCAGGGTGCAGTGGAAGAAAGTATTGCAGATCAAATGATTGACAGCCTGTGGAGTTCTGAGCGTTTCAAGTTACGAGTGGCCATGAGGCAAGAGAATATTTTTACTCAATTAGCGCCTACTGCATTGGCTGAATTAATTGATGTACCCGAAGGGTATCGTCCATATGCGCCTGATTATTTAAAGGAGCCAAATACCAAGTTTCCAAAAAAAGAGCTGAAGCTACCTTGGCAGCGTTATCGCCTGTATCTGGATTTGTGTAAAAACTCAAAGGGTATCGCCAATTATCAAACGGTCTTTGCGAGGTATCAGGTGTTGTTTGAAGGGGTTCATGAATTTATTGGTAATAGTTATGGCACACCTTTTTTGTTGTCTACTGGTGCTGGGTTAGAGATCGCCTGGCAGCAAAGACCAAAGACAGTAGAAGAGGTCTTATTGAAATATGCTGCCAGCCTTTGGTACATGATCAAGTTTGATGAGTTACGGCCTCACATACGTCATTGGATGGCGAGTTGGTTTTTCTTAGACAGAATGGGTAAGAAAGATAGTGACTACCAAGATGACATGGTGGTTAAAGAATTGAATCGCTACAAATCTCTGTTAGATACATTTATAAAGCTTCGTAAAAGTCTAATTGAGCAAAATACAAGTGATACCCAAGAGGGTAAGAACAACAAAGAAATTCAAGGAAACGAAATGCCTGATTCCGGATATGAATCAAGCACTTAGTATTTTTTGACCCAGTGTTTTTCTCGTTAAAAACACTATCTTCTTTAACAATTGATGTGAATTTTTAATGGCTAAATCAGGTGATGTGCTTGGTTTAGCCACTATTTTTGCCAGGCAGTTGATTTCAGTCTTTGGATCTGTCAGGTATGCGAAAATTCTCCTAATTCATATAAGTAAATAAGATCATGATTCTAGTCACAGGTGGCGCAGGTTTTATCGGGGGTAACTTTGTCTTGGATTGGTTAGCCAATCCATCGGCAGAAGGTATTATTAACTTAGATAAGCTCACCTACGCTGGCAATTTAGCCACACTCAAGTCTCTTGAAAATGATGCCCGTCATGTATTTGTGCACGGTGATATCGGTGACTATGATCAAGTGCTGTCACTACTTCAAAAGCATCAAATTCGTGCTGTTGTAAACTTTGCTGCTGAGTCTCATGTTGATCGTTCGATTCATGGACCCGGGGATTTTATTCAAACCAATGTGGTGGGGACGTTTCACCTTCTAGAAGCAGTCCGTGCGTATTGGACTGAACTCAATGGCTCTCATCGAGAGCAGTTCCGTTTCTTGCATGTCTCGACGGATGAGGTTTATGGATCATTGTCTCCAACCGATCCTGCTTTCTCAGAAACGAATCCTTATGAACCGAACAGCCCATATTCAGCATCTAAGGCAGCATCAGATCATTTAGTTCGTGCTTGGCATCATACTTATGGCTTACCTGTATTAACTACCAATTGCTCTAACAATTATGGCCCTTATCATTTCCCAGAGAAGCTAATCCCTTTAGTGATTCTGAATGCTTTAGCTGGTAAACCTTTACCTATTTATGGTGATGGCCAACAAATTCGCGATTGGTTGTATGTGAAAGACCATTGCTCAGCGATTCGTCGAGTATTGGAAGCCGGCAAGTTGGGCGAGACCTATAACGTGGGTGGCTGGAATGAAAAGCCAAACCTGGATGTGGTCAATACTATTTGTAGCATCTTGGATGGGCTGCGTCCAAAAACGGATGATACTTCTTATGCCTCACAAATCACCTACGTAAAAGATCGGCCAGGTCATGACCGTCGTTATGCGATTGACGCCACTAAGTTGGAGCGAGAGTTGGGATGGAAACCCGCTGAAACATTTGAAACGGGTATACGTAAAACAGTGGAGTGGTACCTAGCCAATCAAGAGTGGACCGATGGTGTGTTGAGTGGGTCCTATCGTGACTGGGTTAAGAAACAATACAGTTAATTAAAGATGTCATATTCATCCTTTGAACTCTTAGACCATGCCCGCCCCATCTTAGTATTTGGGCGAGACGGTCAGGTGGGTAAGGCATTACAGACCTGTTTAAAAGATCTCAAGGCCTCAGTAATTTTCTTGGGGCGATCAGACTGTGACTTATCTTCTGAATCATCCATCACAGAAGTTTTGGATAGATATCAACCCCAAGTCATTATCAATGCTGCTGCCTATACAGCAGTTGATAAAGCAGAAGATCCAAGTCAGCGTGAGCTTGCTTTTGCCATCAATACAAAAGCTCCGGCATTGATGGCTAGGTATATTGCGCATGTCTCACATGGGATCTTGGTCCATTACTCAACAGACTATGTGTTTGCGGATACTAAAAAGACTGCATATTTTGAATCTGATTCAACCGGCCCAGTTGATGGCTTGTGTGTTTATGGTCAAAGCAAACTAACTGGTGAACAAGCCATTGAAGAAGCTTTCAATATGGCTCATGACTCTAGCCACGACACCTACCAAGATAGATTCTCTAGGTATTTTATTTTGCGCACATCTTGGGTCTACGGTGAGGGCGGGAACTTTATTAGAACCATGTTGAAATTGGCTGCTGAGCGTGATCAACTAAAAGTGGTTGCCGATCAGGTGGGAGTTCCCACATCTGCGCAGTGGTTAGCTGAGCTTGGTGTGCAAATGGCTGGTTCTAGAGTGGAGTCGGGTATCTACCATGCTGTACCCGATGGTGAAACCTCGTGGCATGGTTTGGCTGTATTTGCTATTGAGACAGCTGCAGCTTGTGGTGAGGGTATAGAAATTAAGTCTGAGAATATTCAGGCTATACCAGCAACAGAATATCCTTTGCCTGCCAAGAGGCCCTATAACTCTCGCCTTAATAATGACAAACTAAAAAAAGCATTATCAGAGATGGCATTTACAGGACAATATCCACATTGGAGAGATCAGGTGGAGCAGTATGTCAAAGAGTATGTGGAACAGTCGTTAAAAAGTTAATTCAAGAACATCTAATGAACCCTTAATTTTTACAGTGATTGAATGTATTCAATTTGCTGAAATAGCACTGATGAAGAAAATCAAATGAAAACAACTCAACAACCCATGATTAAAAATCGTAAAGGCATCATCCTTGCGGGTGGTTCTGGTACGCGTTTATATCCAGTGACTCAGGCTGTTTCAAAGCAATTGATGCCTGTGTACGATAAACCCATGGTGTATTACCCGCTCACTACATTGATGTTAGCTGGTATCAAAGATATTTTGCTTATTTCTACGCCACAAGATACTCCTCGTTTTACGGAGTTATTGGGTGATGGTTCCCAATGGGGTTTGAACATTCAATATGCCGTGCAACCATCTCCAGATGGTTTGGCTCAGGCTTTTATCATTGGCGAGCAATTTGTAGGCAATAACCCGTCAGCATTGGTGCTGGGCGACAACATTTTTTATGGCCATGAGTTAGTAAATCAGCTTTATGCTGCTAATGACCGTATATCAGGAGCTACTGTCTTTGCCTACCATGTCAATGATCCTGAGCGCTATGGTGTTGTGGAGTTTGATGATTCTTTTAGGGCTTTGTCGATTGAAGAAAAGCCAGTCAAACCCAAGAGTAACTATGCGGTCACAGGTCTGTATTTTTATGATCAGCAGGTGAGTGATATTGCCAAGAGTATCAAGCCCAGTGCCAGAGGTGAGTTAGAGATCACAACCGTGAATGAGACTTATCTCAAGATGAATCAATTGCAGGTCGAAATCATGGGGCGTGGTTATGCTTGGTTGGATACTGGCACGCATGACTCTTTATTAGATGCGGCTGGATTTATTGCGACTTTACAAAAGCGCCAAGGTTTGATGGTGGCTTGCCCTGAGGAAATTGCTTATCGTAAGGGTTGGATCAGTGCTGAGCATGTGCTGAAATTGGCTGCGCCACTCAAGAAAAATGCTTATGGTCAATATCTTGAAAAGATGTTGAATGAGAGAATTTCTTAATAGTTAAAAATATAAAGAGTCACTGATGCCTATTACAGCTACGCCCACTGCGATACAAGATGTATTGATTATTGAACCCAAAGTCTTTGGTGATGATCGTGGTTTCTTTTTTGAGTCATTTAATGAGCATGATTTTTCTGAGGCAGTTGGTCAAAAAGTTACTTTTGTTCAAGATAACCATTCTCTATCCAAGAAAGGTGTTTTGAGAGGTCTTCACTATCAAATGGAGCAAACTCAAGGTAAATTAGTGAGAGTTGTGAGTGGGGCGGTCTTTGATGTGGCGGTAGATCTAAGGGAGTCATCAGTAACATTTGGTCAATGGGTCGGCGTTGAATTGTCTGCAGAGAATAAAAAACAACTCTGGATTCCGGAGGGTTTTGCTCATGGTTTCTTAGTCTTATCAGATGAAGCAGAGTTTTTGTATAAAACCACTGATTACTGGCATGCTGCTAGTGAACAATGCATTGTTTGGAATAATTCAACTTTGAATATTCAGTGGCCTGATGTGGGTGTGACACTACTCTTGAATTCTAAAGATGCTGCTGGATTGAGTTGGGACATGGCCCCAAAGTTCAAATGATTGACCAAGATAAGCAGTATAGAACGGTTTTCTTTTTAGAAAGTTCTAAAAATATTGGTGGTCAAGAGTTGCAACTGTTGCAGCAAATGAGAGAGTTAAATCAACTCGGCTATCAAACAAAATTACTGTGTAAAGCTCATTCCAGAATAGGTGAGTTTGCTAGGTCTCAAGGATTGGATGTGAATGTAATTCCATTCAGGAATGCCTTGCATTTACCAAGCATTTATGAAGTTGTTAAACAAACTATTAAATTTAAGCCAAGGGTATTAATCTGTCACAGCGGGCATGATGCGGTGATAGGTTCTCTTGCCGCTAAATTAGTCGGACTCTGGTGTTCTAGGCCAAAAATTATTCGGATGCGAACGTATCAGCCTGGTATGCCATCATCATTTCCGTATAACTGCTTATTTGATAAAACATACACCCCGAGCGAGCATCTTCGAAAAAAGATACTGAGCAATCAACATATCAAGACTGATCAAATTGAAGTTTTGTATCCAGGGATTGATTTTTCAAAATTAGATGATGCGTTTAGTCCTTTGCCAGCTGATTTGTCTCGCTGGTTAAGTGATCATCCTGGTCCAATCATTTGTCATGGAGCGATGTTGCGTGGCGAAAAAGGACATGAGGTGATTTTGAAAGCATTACCCCAAGTCATTAAACATGTCCCAGAGCTTCGCTATGTGATAGCTGGTGAAGGCCCTGAAAAAGAACATTTAACTCTATTGGTTAAAGAGCTTTGTCTTGAGAATCATGTTTACTTTGCAGGCATGGTGTCGCCAATCGCACCACTTTTGAAAATGAGTGCATTAGCGGTTTTACCATCAATGATGGAACCTTTGGGCATGTTTCAGATTGAATCCCAGTACTTGCAGATACCGACAATCGCTAGTGATGTGGATGGAATACCTGAGACCTTGATTCATGAAAAAACGGGTCTTTTGGTGGCGCCCGGTGATGTTGATGCTTGGGCCCAACATATGATTTGGGCGTTGACTAATTTAGAGTTGATGCAATCTTGGGCTAAAGCTGGAAAAAATTATGTGGCTGATAAGTTTTCAATGGCTAGCAATACAAAAGAATTGGTGAACATCATCAACAAAATCTCTACTTAGTTAGAGCCACTTAAAATCACCGTTTTCACGAATGCCGTGCATGGTCATGCCATATTGAGCAAGTTCTTGCGCTCTCCAAGATTTTAAGTTTCTAACTTTTTCTCTTTTTTGCAATTTTCTGGCAAGCCAGCTTTGGTTTAAATAACGGTAGTTGTGTCTACCTCCCAAACCTTGCTTCTCTTGTAAGCCTCGTTCACGTTTCATTTCTGATTGTGTGATTGAGCCAAAGTGATGTAGCCATGATGCGCCTGTGGTCGCCATGCGTATGCCAGCTTTTCTGGCGGCATGAAAGAACATGGTGTCTTCGTAGCCCCAAAGCTTCGGCATGGCTTGGAAGTAGCCAATATCCATCCATACTGACTCATGTACGGCCAAACAAACAGCATGAGGGTTGCCTACGCGTAGAGCATCTTTCATGGTGGAAGATGCCTGAATCGCAAACTGGTCAAAGTCGTAGTCTTGTGGCCCCTCGATTAATGCTGGAGAAATAATTTTTAATTGATGACGTTTAGCTGTATCAATGAGTGATTCAACCCATTGAGGTGAAACTAAAACATCGTTATTCATGATGATTGACCATTCGGCCTGCTGAACAAGTGCACCTTGATTCCAGGCGACACCGCAGCCTAAGTTTTGTTTATTAAAAATCCGACCACCCAAAGGCAAAGTCTGTAAGTAGTCACGTGTTTCATCTGTGGAGCCATTGTCCACAATAATTAAGCGATCTAAAGGGGTGCCGTGTTTGATAAAACTATCAATACAAAGTTTGGTGTAGTGAACTGCGTTATAGCAGGCAAAGGTGATGGAGTAGGATGAGGGATTCATCTTTAGCTAATTTTTAGTTTGGTAAGAAGTGGATGAATTGTCTTGCAAAACTTGCGCTGCTAGGCAGGCAATCATCAATCCATAAAATGAACATAGATATTTAAGAGAAAGGGCTTCATTAAAAAGGCCTGCAACGAATAAGCCTGTAATGTATGTCAGGCCAATTCGAGCCGCCTTTTGAGTCTTGTCGCTAGGGCTGTTAATGTTTTTAAAAAACAAAAAGAATGGCGCGAAAACAGTTGCTAAGTAGGCAGCTATTCCAGGTAGGCCTAGAGATAAACCTTTGCTTAAAATATCAGAGTGAGGTCCTGCATTAATTAAATCTTTGACTCCATGTTGGTGGGGTCCAGAATACACCGAATGATTCATCGCGATTTCTTTGATAGCAATTTCTCCATGGCCCCACCAGTTTTCAGTAATTAACTCAAATGATGCTACCCACATGCTCATTCTGGCCCCAGCTGAGGTGTATATCAGTGGATCGTGGAACCAAGTTTTTACTTCATAGATTGTTTGAGTAATACGACTATTGACGATTTGGTTGGTGAAAGCTAATGCTATGACGCCAGTTATTAAGAGGAGCGGAATGGAGCGAATGAAATATGTTTGAGCCTTGCTAGCACTATTTCTGCTTGAAAACGTTTCAATGAGTAGCCAGCACAGCAGCATGAATAGAATGACAGACCAGCCGCCTCTAGACATTGTTTTGATGGATATGTACAGGCCTGCTATGAAGCCAAGTAGTTTTAAAGTATTGATGAATTTATTTTGTTGAATTTGAATTGTTAATAAGCACAACATGCTAAGTATTGTGACTTGACTTCCCATGCTATTAGGATCAACAAATGAGTTTGCCCATCGATCTCCCCAGTAATATTGCGGGTGGGTTGCAAGATAGATGCAGAGCATGACTAAGCTCAGTGGAATCACTATTTCTAGGATTTTGGAGTAATCAATATTCTTTTGTTGCAGATATAAAAGAGCTAATCCAGCGATCAGCAATCTGGATGGTCCATCAAATGCATTCCAATTAATTTCCAAGGAGATCAGTTGTTGTAGTGCTGTTGCTAGAAAAATGCTGCCTAAAGCAATGACTATGTACATTGATTTCTTATTTGTTATGAACGCAACTTTACTTCTAAGTAGTTCATAGATGAACAATAGAAAAATTGCATACAGTGAAAGATGTACACCATGCTTGATTAGTAAAAAACTAATTGGGAACCAAATAATTAGCCATTTAATTGGATTAAATTGGTTGAATGTGGGTAGCATGCCCTAATTATAGTTATGATGTTGACAACTATCAGAGATTTTTAATGTATAAAAAAGTTTACGTTTGTTGTCCAGGTAATGCAATGACGGCCGGGCCGGAGGCTATCCATCAGTTAGTCGCTGATCTGAATCGATTGGGGCAGCCAGCTGCGGTTGTGTATTTCCCATTTGAGCAGTCATTTTCGACTGTGGCTGCTTATCAAAAATACGGCGCCCCAGTATCTGAGTACGTCGATGAAGATGGCTCATTAATCATCTTTCCAGAGATTGTGACAACTTTCGCGTCTAAAGTTCGTCATGCAAAAGTTGCCATATGGTGGATGTCTGTTAATAATTTTACTTGCCAGCGCTATGGGTACGTGTGGCGAGACAAATTAAGATATTTCAAATATTTTTTAAAGGGCTTAAGGCCATTGACTGGCGTTAAGGCTCTTCAAAAATATATGCATTTTGCTCAAAGTTACTACGCAATTGATTTTCTAAAAAAGAATGGGATTGATGGTCAATTATTATCAGATCCGATTCCTGTTTATACAAGCAAAGAATATGTTGCGTCAGTTGAAGCTAAGTATGCTCAGGCAAAGCGAGATAATGTTATTTTGTATAACCCTCACAAAGGCGCGTCGATCACTAAGCGATTGATGCAGAAGTATCCGCATTGGGTATTTAAACCTTTGCAAGGGTATAACAGAGAGCAATTGGCAGATATATTTTTCTCTTCAAAAATCTACATTGATTTTGGACATCATCCAGGTAAAGATCGATTACCCAGAGAAGCTGCCATTCATGGTTGTTGCGTTATCACGGGTAAGAATGGATCTGCAGGAAATTCTCTGGATGTGAATATTCCAGATGGATGCAAGTTTAGTGAGCGTGATCCGAATTTTGAAGAGAGTGTTGGTCTGCTTGTGGAAGATATCTTTAATAACTTCAATCAACACTTTATGAATTTTGCACCATATCGTGCCACGATCTCTTCAGAGCAACAAGAATTTGATCTGCAAATCAAGAGGGTATTTAATTTATAGAAGGGGGTGACTTCCCCTTATCTTTAAGCCTTCTTCATAAATTCAGATTTGAGCAACATGCTCTGACCATCGACTTTGCAGTCAATGTCGTGATCGCCATCCACGAGGCGAATATTCTTGATCTTTGTGCCGCCTTTGATGACGAGTGATGAGCCTTTGACTTTCAGGTCTTTGATGAGTGTGACTGTGTCTCCATCATTCAGTACATTGCCATGAGCATCTTTATGAATGCGTGTTTCTTCAACTTCGAGTGGAGCGCTTGCTGACCATTCATGGGAGCAATCTGGGCAAATGAAGTTGTCTCCATCGGGATAAGTGTTGTCCATGCCGCAAACTGGGCATGATGGAATGGTGTTTGTAGTCATGGCTGTATTTTAGTCTTTTCGTTTGTTGATTTGAAAAAATGTGCTTGCTATCCCATTTAAGCGAAAATACAGGCTATGAAGATTCTGATTGTTAAATTATCCTCTTTGGGTGATGTTTTACATAACTTGCCGATTGTTTGGGACTTGCGTGCTAAGTACCCAGATGCCCAAATTGATTGGGTGGTCGAAGAGGGCTACATGGGTTTGTTAGAACCTCTTAAAACAAGCTATTCTGATGGGAATACAACTCCTGACTTTAGTGGTATTGACCGAATCATTCCTTTGGCGTTTCGCCGTTGGAAAAAGGCATTAAAACGTGGCGAGTTCATTCAGAGCATTCAAGAGTACATTGCTTTTAAAGCGGACTTGCAAACCACTCAATATGATTTGATTATCGAAACCCAAGGCTTATTAAAGTCCGCGTGGGTGACTAAATTAGCTAATCCTCATCAAACTGCCAAGGTTTTTGGTTTCGCGAATCAAACAGAATTTTCTGGCTATGAGCCATGGGCTCGTCGTTTTTATACCGATTGTGTGCAAGTGCCATTTCATTGCCATGCGGTAGATCGTTCTCGCTGGGTCAGTGCTTCAGCGATGGATGTGCCAGTACCTGATAGAACAGTAGCTGCTCCTCAGTTCTATCCAAATACTTATGTGGAGTCTTTGATGGAGGCTGCCCATTTAGGTTTTGCATCCACTCGCGTTGATCTGGGTTTTGATGTCACCAAGCCTTATGTGATGTGTTTTCATGCAACGGCTGGGGTTTCTAAGCGTTGGTCAGATGATCACTGGGTATCTATTGGCAAAGCATTGGTCGCTAAAGGTATACAAGTTGTATTGCCTTGGGGTAATGACAAAGAAAAACAAATCAGTATTCAGCTGGCTAAGAAGATTTCTGGGCATTCATCTCTTGTGGGTTCTAAAGCGATAGTGCCCAACGCATTCTCCATCGCTGATGCTTTTGGTTTGGTGGCTGGCGCAAAAGCCACTATTGGTGTTGATACAGGTTTAACACATCTATCAGCTATTTTGGGTATGCCAACCATCGAGCTCTATTGCGACTCACCACGTTGGAAGACCGAGGGTTATTGGTCGCCGAAGATTCATAATCTGGGTGATAAAGGTCAGCCACCCACACCAGAAGAAGTTCTTCAAGCTTTGAAAGACTTATCGGTAATTGATTAGATCTGATTGATCAAACCTTTTTAAATTTATCTCATTTATCAAATTTTCTAGATTGTTATTTATTTCATGACCGCATTACATCAAGAATCATCAGAACAAGTAGCTCTGCGTATCAATAACCAAATTGCCTCTGAAATGAAAGTACGCCCAAAGCAAATTGCTGTGGCTATTACTTTGATGGATGAAGGCGCGACAGTACCTTTTATTGCGCGTTATCGTAAAGAGGTGACAGGTGGCTTAGATGACACACAGCTACGCAATATTGAGGAGAGATTACTGTATCTAAGAGAGTTGGAGGAGCGTCGTCTGGCAATTCTCAAATCAATTCATGATCAAGGTAAGTTGAAGGATGACTTAATTAAAGCGATTGTGGCGGCTGAGACCAAGCAGGTATTAGAGGATTTGTATCTACCTTACAAGCCGCGCCGTCGTACCAAAGCCATGATTGCTCGTGAGGCAGGCTTAGAACCTTTGGCAAGAAGCTTGATGGACAATCCAAAGTTAGACCCTCAAGAGGAAGCTGCTAAGTTCATCAATATTGATGCTGCTGCCTATGCTGCACTAACCCCAGAGCAAATCAAGAAGTCTCAATCCGGTGAAGAGGGTGCTAAGCCCTTGGTGCCAGATGTCAAAACCGCCTTAGATGGCGCCAGAGATATTTTGGCTGAAGAGTTTTCTGAGACAGCTGAATTGTTAGCCAAGTTACGTGATCACTTATGGACTCAAGGCATCA
>JACCDG010044779.1_pt1 | contig 11120 bp, 7 predicted proteins | sample 7442471 | NCBI WGS metagenome assembly JACCDG01 (sample SAMN15323444, study PRJNA562643) | freshwater metagenome | isolation source: river surface water | place: USA:Blue River Watershed | collected 2017-08-17
CCTTTAATTATTATATTTTTCTTTATTTCTTTTGCAACTGCAAGTCCAACAGTCTCATCTCCATGTGTAAGAATGTTTAAAATTACTTTCATTATCTTTATTATATCACCAAACTTTTTTGCTGGGGGCACTGGACGAAGTTAGAACCGCTTTACGGTCCACTTATTTCAATAAGTTTGCAGTTGTGAACACTTGGTAAAAAGGATTATTTATTACTTTTATGGAGCTGTGACCAAAGTGGCACTATTCCAAAGCAAGTCCATATCATCTTTATGTTTTATAACTGATGTCTGGTCAGTGAGTTGAGTTATTGAATTACCTTTTTGACCAACAGCGTCAAAACTGCTTCCAACTGTATATACATCTGTGTTATCAATAACAATAAATCTATCGTGTAAGTCATTGTGTGTCTTACATTCAATTTTTATAAGAGGGTACTGCTTAGCAAATATAGGCAGGTCTGCAGAAAAACCATCAAACTTTTGTTTATTTTTACTACCTATCAAAAACTTTAGTGAAAAAGTAGCAAGGTTCTCTACTTTACTAGCAAGCAAAGGTAAGATGTCTTTACTCAAATATGCATCAACAATAAAAACCTCTTGAGTGGCTTTGTTCAAAATACTTTGTATGTATTGTCTCCCATCAAAAACTCTTCCAGCAGGAACATAGACCTCTTTTGCAAAATCTTTACCAGTAGTATCTTTTATTATAGAAGAGAGGAGGTCAATAAAGTCCTTGAGGTGAGCTTTTGCTTCACCAGCAGTTGTATATCCTGGCTTTGGCATATTTGTCCACCCAGATGTAATTTTCTTAAACAATCGTTGGCTGTCATCTCCTGCTTGGTCTATAAAAGCCCTTATTTCAGTTTCAATGGCAGGTTTGAAAGCATAAAGCTCTTTACGTTCAAGTATCCCTTTCTCATCTAGTTCTATAATTTTATCTATTCTCTGCTGAATGTTGTTTATAGTAGCTACTAGGTCTGTCATATTTTAGAAAAGTTTTGCTGGTCCAGTTTGCTTTGACCTAAGTTTTGCGAACTCAAACATTTCAACAATAGAGGCATTTTTTGACTTCCATTCGTTGAAAAAGGTGTCACCAAGGATTACATAACTCCATTCAGCATTACTGCGTAGGTTCGCTGGAAGTCGGTTCACTCTTTCAACCCAACTTAGTGCTGAGATTTGTTTCTTTTGGACGTTTGGGTGGCTTATCTGGTCTTGTGCTTTTGTTTCTACAACATATATTTTGCCGTTGTTACACTTCACAAAAAAGTCAGGGTAGTATTGTGCCATAAGCCCATCATCTTTTAGGTATCTAAACCTTACAAAGTAATGCTTATCAACAAGTAACTTAACAAATGCTTCTACAGTATTATCTTGGTCCGCATATTCTATAAATGCCTTTTCAAGACCACCTTTATTCGCTGGGTACGGTGTACGCTCGTAGATGGTTCTTGAAGTTTGTAGAGAATAAAACTCTCGCATACGCAAACTATCAACCTCAGACACCTTTCTTTCCATTACTTTAGGTTCACTCACAGTTTCAGTATCTTGTAACTTCATAACAGCTTTTGATAGTTCTTTGATGACGTGGTCAGCAATCATATCAAGCATAAGTACCTTCCAGTTTTCTTCAACGAATGGGTCAATGGTCTTCTCAAAGAGCTTGAAGCGAATATACTGGTCTGCTAGGGATGCAAGCTCTGGCATTTTCACTTGAATAGCAGGGTATCTTGTCTTCTCCTTTGTGTGGCGTCCTGATACTGGCTCAGACACAAGAACAGAAACACGGTTCACTAAGCGTGATACATATTCGTTATAACTTGTAGCTGTCATTATTCCACCTTGCACGCTGTAGTCGCCAAATCGTGCACCTTTTGTAACCTCAACACCAATAAATTGTTCTCCTGACTTAACCATACCTTTCAAGAACTCAAATGTGGCTGGCTTATATGGCTCTAGTGTATCCAAACTAAGTTTCGCTTCCTTGATAACCTCTTCAGCTTCATTGATAACAATAGGGAATGTAAAATCAAACTTCTCATAGCTGTCTCTTAAACCAACAGAAATAATGTCACCAAGTACTGCTCCACCGTCTGCAATGTCGCCATCATCAGAACCAGCAAGACCATCACGCATAAGTTCCTCGTAGAAAGAAGTGAACGCTGGGTGCTCAATGATACTTAGCATATCAAAGTAGTTCTTAGGGTTTGTTTTTTCTACAAGTAGAAGTTTTCTGTTTTCTTCTTTCATCTCCTTGAACTCTGGTTCTCGCCACATTTGGCGTAAACCACGTCCAATCGTCTGTTCAAGCAGTATGGGGGCTTTTGACGAACGTAGGGGCACAATTACGCATATATTACTCACATCAAAACCTTCTCGTAGCATAAGTACAGAAACAATAACCTTTGGCGACTTATGGCCGTCAATATGGAATAGCTTGTTCTTGAGCACTGCCCATTCGTCTTTTGTGATGTCACCTTTCTTGTTTGAATGCACTTCAAGTACATCGTCCTCGTTTAGTCCTTCTGTTACCAAAAACTCAGATACAAAAGGAGCAACTTTTGTATCTTCACAGATAATCATCATCTTAGGGTATTTATTCTTTTCTGGTGCAATACTTTCAAACTGCCCTTCAAGTATCTTCAACTTTTGAAGTCCTGCTCGTAGCATTATTCTTTGACCATCTGATAACCCGATTACTCTTCCTTCTTCGTCTCGGACAGCATTGAAATCAAGGTCAAGTGTTGCTATCTCTTTTCGCTTATCAAGTATAAGTGTCTTAACATATCCTTTCTGTATTGCTGTTTTCAAGTCAAAATCAACAATAATGTGAGGGAAGTAAACTCTTTTTTTGTTCACTTCGTTGTAAGGTGTAGCAGAGAAGTCAATTTGAATAAATCTTTCACTCTTAGGTTCTGCAATGGCTGTCAAACTTTTTTGCCACTCAACTTCGGTCACCTCACCAGCTTTCTTAACTTCGTGAATATGATGAGCTTCATCATTGAAAACAACAAGGTCAGATAAGCTCTTTAAGAACTCTAGTTCCTTACCTTTACCGTAGGCGTTATCAAGCGTGTTTAAGTCATTTCCTGCACTTGTACCAGGGCGAGCAGGTAAGATGGATTTGATTATTTTTGTAGGGTCAGTTATGCCAGGAGCATCAACTTCATCTTCACTTTCAAACTCGTCTTCAACACCAGCAAGGAGATGCCAGTTAGTGACAGCAATCAATCCATCACCAGTGACTTTTGTGCCAATCTCATCTTTACGTAGAACTGAAGATTTGAAGAAACCAAACACTTCTTGCTGATATGTTTCAGGTAAGAAAAGTTCTCGTGTCAGGTAGATGTCTGACTTTTCAAAATCTCTACCACCTCCAATTTCTCTTTCTTTACCCATAAAAGCATCAAGCAGTCGCTCGTACACAATAAGTCCAGGAGCAACTACCAAGAAGTTCTTACTGTAGTTTCCTTGCTCATACTTAGCATTAAGATACTGCCAAATAAGTACAGCAGAAAGTACCCAGGTCTTGCCTGTACCTGTCGCCATCTTCACACAATACTTCGGGTAGTTGTACTTCTCTTTTGTTATTTCAGACAGCTGAGCATCATTATCAACTAAAAAATGTTGATATACCTCTATCAAGTTTTTTGCCTTCAAAACCTCGTGTATATAAATAATGTTCAGAATAGATTGCATCTGACCTTCGTGAAAATGTATATCTCGGACCTCCTTATACCGCTCATCAAACCAGTAGGTAAGTAGGTTGCGGGTAGTAGGTGTTACATTCTCAAGAAACTCACCAGAAAGCCAAGCATTTTTTACTTGTGATGTGATGTCCTTTGCGAATTGTAGTTGTCTATCGCTCATTACTATATTTCTTTGATTACCTCACTTTCCCAGCCGAATACATCAACCGCTTTTACGCATATTTTTCGCTTGCCATCTTTCTTTGGTACTACGAGCTTGGCTTTCTTAACTACACGAAGAGCATCGTTATCGTTCTCTTCATTTTCTCTGTAATCCTGCCAAACACTTCTAAACATTTGCCCATCGTAGTCAGGGTCAATACTCCAGTATTCAATAAGGTCCAAAGGACTATTTGCTATAACTTCACGGAGCTTGTCTTTGTTCTTGTCATCTAGTGGTAGAGCATCAGGTGACAGAAGCATATAGTTATCAAGCTCAACAGTTATCTCATCTTCATTACCGATGTTCTTGAGTTCAGGGTTCTTAATAGTAAGGTATTGCAAAGAAGAAAAACGAACCTGTCCTGACTTCACCAATTTGTCATAGTTTGCCTTACTGGAAAGTTTATCCAAGAGGTCAGGTGGTATCACAAGGACTTCCAATCTATCATCACCAAGTCCATCAATAATCTGCCCTATGTCAGTAACGAAGTTCCAGCCAAGGACTGTTACCTTATCGTAGCCACCTAAGTGAGTGTCACGAAGCTCTTGTGCTTTTTTAAGAGTGTTTACTCCACAAAGTTTACTTGGTGAGTCCACGTAGATGAGATGCTTCGTGCGTGGCATATAGCCAAGGTTTCGGTTTGGATTATCTTCAGCTGGGAATGGAAGTGCACCATATAGACCGATAAGAACTTGTGCTAGGTCACCGATGCGGTACTTACTACCCATCGTCTGAGTGAGCTGTTCTTTTTGGTAATCACCAATTGACTGGTACAAGAAAGGTTTTGCTTCTTGGTCAATAAACCTCTTTCGCATCACCATTACTGCTGGCTTACCAATGTCTGAAGTAATCCATTTTCTGCCAAGTTTCTCAGCAACTGAAGCAGTAGTTCCAGAACCACCAAAGAAGTCCATAACAACTCCATTTTCAGGACAAGATGCTTTTATAATTCGTTCAAGTATCTTTGAAGGTTTCTGAGTGCTATAGTTTACAACTTCAGGGTTTTTTCCGTGAGAAATGTTTGCGATGTCACTCCATAAAGAACCAATCGCCAGCTGAAACTCATCAAGGTAATACTTCTTGTACTCTTGTCCTGTTGACGTGGTATAGATTAAGTTTTGCTCCTTGAACTTATCTATTGAAATCTGAGAATAGTCACCAAGGGTAACAATCTTAAACAAACGTCCATCTGGTTCTTTGTATCTGAACTCTTTTAGTTGAGTATGGGTTAGTTCGTCGGACTCTTTATACTGCTGTTCAAAAAAATGGTCATCATTTTTCGTATAGAAATAAATACTTTCAAGCTCTCTGGACCATTGTGAAGATGTTTTCTTTGCACCTTTGCCAACTGCATCTCTTTGCCAGATTATCTCATTCCTGAAGTTCTCTTTTCCAAAAATGTCGTCCAACATTATTTTTAGATAATGACCAACGTGCCAATCAATATGTACGTATATAGAACCTGTTTCAGATAAAAGTTCTCTCATCAGCACTAAGCGAGGATATAAGTATTTCAAGTATGCCAGTGTTCCTTTTACGGGTTCACCACCAAGTTCAGCAGACCAAGTGTCGGAGTATGCAAATTGCTCAACAACTGTTGGCTTTTGTTCTACATCAAATCCAGGGAGAGTGACTTTTGTTCGGTAGTCCGCCTTACTGTCATACGGTGGGTCAATATAAATGAGGTCTACTTGCCCACGCATACTTTTCAAACCATTCTCTGGGTCACCAGCAAGCAGTGCTTGCATAACTAGAAGATTATCACCGTAGAGTAAGCGGTTCTTCCATTCACTTTCCTCAGTTTTTTTATCATCTAAACCCTGAAACATCTCTTGGTAGTTTGAGTCCTTTGATGGAATAACAAACTCGTTTGTCTGAAGTAATAATTTTGTCGGGTCAGAAAGACCTTCAAGGATACGATTAGCTTCTCTTTTGCCTTCCGAAACAACTTTTGGTAATAGTTCTATTATGCTCATAAATGTTACAGGGCATTATAACAAAAAAAGTCAACAATAGCATTCAAAATGTTATAATACCGATAACATTTTGGCGACGTATCATCTTGAGAAATGTCTACTATGCAAAAAGATTTTTTAGATTACCTAAAAGAGGTCCTTGAGGAATTGTATTCGCAGTACCTAAAGTACCCAACGGGCGAGAAAATAAGGTACGAGGTCTACATCGGAGATAACAACAATCTTGATGATGACGAGGTTGCAGAGAACTATTATTCACGTCTACAAGCGGTAAAACAGCTCCAAGAAGAAGGTCTTATTCTTGAGTACGAAATCAACCCTAAGTCATACTGGTATGACTATGCAATGTGTTTGATAGATAAGAAGAAACTACTTGAGCACGCAAAGGTTTTAGGGAAAACAGAACCTGAAAAAGAGCTGGTAGAAGTCAAAGAAGAATTACCGTACTTCTCTACTTTCTCCGCAGAAAGAACAGAAGATGCCTCAAGACCCAGAACGCCTTATATCCTACTTGGTGACAGAATAAAAATAACAAGTGAGGTAGATGAAGATAAGAAAATGTTTGACGATGCTCAGGTGCTGGCACTGTGGCGAGCACTGCACAGTAAGTTCATCTATTTTGATGTAGATAAAGACGAGGAAATGTTTAGTGATACCGATGAGTATATAAGCGTGTATGACCTTACATCAGAGGGTAGATATATTGATAACTATCGCTATGTAGAGCAACTTCTTAAGAAAGAAAATAAACTTGTGCCGTTATGGTACAAACCAACCAATACCCAAGTTACAAAACACATAGTAACCAACCGAGAGGTTAAGGTTTTGTTATTCAATAATGTCACAACGGATAAGGAAAATAAATACTCAAAAGTAGACCTTGATACTATCAAAGCCAAACTTGAGGAGATTATTGCCAATAATTATGTTGATGGAGATAAGGACTTTTTTGGTACGACATATGGACATAACTACATAGATGACGTCTATAAAAGTATTTGTAACTTTAAGAAGACCAAGACCTTGTCTTACGATGACTTTGGAATGCTTAACCATATGAGTAACGACTTATTCTTGTACCCATTTTTTATAAAGAAGTCAGACCTTGTTCAAACCCAACTTCACTTTAGTGAGTACATAAAGAAATACACGCAGAACAAACTAAACAAGGCGATTGATGGCGGTTCATATTCGTTACGAGACAACCTTATTAAGTATCAGTTTGCAAAAGATACATTGCTCGCTATGGTCAAAAATGGCGGTTATGTTGAAAAGTATGGTGAGGAGTTCGTACTAGAGAATGATGATATAAAACAGTTGGTAAAAGATGGTGTTCCTATTTTTCATACTTTGATAGCCCTAGAAATGGAAGGCGTGCTTGAGATTGTACGTATGAAGATTGCCTACTGGGGTAAGTATGTTGGTGAAGCAAAAGAATACGACATTTTGATAAAAATAAATGAACCTGAAAAGGTTTTCGTATCAGCTGGAAAAACTACCACAGAACCTTTTATGTCTCTCAAGGACCACGTAGTTTCATTTGATGATAGCAAGCCACACGTAAGCGTAAATGGCAAAAACTGCCCACTACCGCCCCATAAGAACGAACATTACTTGTGCCGTGTTATGTTTGAATACCTTGCAGGTGAAGCGATTGACTGGTCAGAAGTTTTTGAAAAAATGAATGGCTTTACAAGAAAGCCAACAGGAAGAAACGAGAAGAATGACAGAAAGTCAGTACAAGATACGATGTATGCCGTGAACGCTAGAGTAAAGGAAATACTTCATACAGAAGATGAACTCTTTGCTTGGAAGTCAAACACAATCACACGTAATTTCTAATCCGACTCGGAAGTGACTCAGCACCCAAAAAACTACACTTAGCGTGGCCTATTTTTATTTGGCTTGTGCTCTCTTGAACGTCGCACAGTAAGCCCATTGCTTACTTGGCAAGTGCCGTTTGGCGTTCAAGAACTTGCCAAGTAAAGAGTGGACTTATGAATGCTACCACTAGACGCTATAACCGAATACAAAGCGATATATAAGAAGCTCTACGGAGTTGTGCTTTCTGATGAAGAAGCAACACTAAGAGCAAATAATCTTGTAAACCTCTACAAAGCTGTATACGAACAGCCGTCTTTTTGCGTTTCTGATGATGAAGAAAAAACACCACAGGATACCTTGTCTTAACAACCAATAACTTCCCCTGGTGTATTCCTCGGTATACCAGGACAACAAGTTAAGGTATTAAGAACAATATGAGCACGAAAAAGAACACAAATAGGCACGACTTTATGATAGACACAGTCAGCTTAAAAATAAAACATACAGAGTTCAGGGTTTTAGAACCTGAGATGTTTTATCCTGAGCTAGTTGTGTTCACAAAGAAGACAGCACCATTCAACTGGAAACCAAGTCAGGTCTTCAAAAAGTATATTCAAAATGCCACAAAAGAAGACAAGTTTGCGGACCGTTACAAACCTCTCTTAACGGCCTACAGGAGAATGGGACTTGACGACTTTGAGTATGACCTACACATTGAGTTTTCTGTACCAAAGTTGCTCTACGGAGAAAACTTAACTGAGTTGTCTGATAGCGACTTTCCACAAGTCATAAAAATACTTAAAGAAAAACTACTCACTATGGGTATAGAAACAGCTGAAATAACCCTAAGAAAAGCAGTTGTGACGAAAGCTCACTTTGGTAAGAATATAGCTCTTCCATATCCAATGACGGTCCGAGATGTTCTCAATGAGCTCAAGAAAGCAGACCTCGGTAAGCGTATGGAAGTAAACACGAGAGAGTATAGAAATGATGGTGAAAGTTTGTATTTTTATACCTCTGCTCATAACATTATTTTCTACGACAAGGTAAAGGACATTGAGAAGACAAAAAACATATCCGTTGATAAAAATAAGACGGACAAAGAACGAGCACTTATCAAAGAAAGGGATATGTTTCGTGAGCAGGTGTTACGAATGGAAGTGAGATATAACGGTTTAAGGACCGTTGCAAGCGTGGTATCAAAGCTACTACCAGAAAAGCCAGAATATGTCTCTTTTGAGCTTATTTTCAATAGACAGTTGTGTAAAGATGCTTTGATAAGAAACTGGAAAGACATCATTGATAGGCCGTCTAACCAACTGGCTTTCAAAATGACACTTTCACCCGAAGATGTGCTTAATACCCTTATAGCAAGAGCTCGGTCCAGTAAGACAAGTGTTCACTCACTCAATAAAGTGCTCATCGGATTTGGTTTACACCAACTCATCAACCAGCTTGGTGCAAAGACAGTTAAGAATAAGTTTCTTACCACGTGGAGCGAGAAAACGTGTATTACACGCCTTGATGAAAAGGTGCAAAGCTCAGCAGTAATGCTACAAGATGTGCCACCGTGCGAAGTAATCAGTTTGATTGAAAACGAGTTGGCGAAGTTTAAGAATTATGGTCGTAATGGGGAGAAATAAGCTCCATTTATAAGCAAAACATAGTACAATTAAGATAATATGAATAACAAGCCAGAAGTAAAAATGACATATGGCGGTTACACAAGAAAGTCCACTGAAAGTGAAGACCGACAGGTGCTTTCAATTGACTCACAGTTAGACAAGAACAAGGAAATTGCTAGTAAGCTCGGTGTCAAAATAAAACCTGAAAATACCTTTAGTGAAAGCAAGTCAGCAAAGATAACAGGCAACAGAGCAAAGTTCAGAGAAATGTTAGATAAGATTGAAGCTCAAGAAATCAACGGCATCATTGTATGGCACGCTGACCGACTTTCAAGAAATGCGATTGACTCGGCACTACTGATTGACCTTATGGACCGAGAGAAACTTGTTGAAATTGTCACACCTACGCAGACATTCAGAAATACACCGATTGATAAGTTTATGTTTTCTTTGATGTGTAATCAGGCAAAAATGGAGAACGATAAGAAAGGTGTTGATGTGACACGAGGGTTAGAGAAAAAAGCACGAATGGGTGTTTTTCCTGGTAAGCCACCACTTGGCTACAAGAATGATAAGTATGCAGAGAAAGGAAATAAAAACATTGATAGCGACCCTGAAGCATTACTTCTCATCAGAAAGATGTTTGACCTAATGCTTACAGGTAACTATAACCCGATGAAGATACGAGAGATTGCTACGAATGAATGGGGTTATAGAACGCCTATGGGTAATAAACTTGGTAGAAGCACAATCTATAATATGTTCGCCAATACTTTTTACTACGGTGCATTTGAGTATCCGCTTGAAAGTGGTAACTGGTATAAAGGTATACACGAAGCAATCATCACAGAAGAAGAGTATGACAAAATACAATACTTACTTGGTAGAGCTGGAAGACCACGTCCAAAGAAACATATCTTTGCTTTCATCGGAATGATGAAGTGTGGTGAATGTAAAGCAAGTATTACCGCAGAAACAAAAATAAAGAAGCAGTTGAATGGTAATGTTCATAGCTACATTTTTTATCACTGTACCAAAAGAGTGAACCCTAACTGCTCACAAGGTTCTCTTGAAGAAAAGGAGCTCATAAAGCAGGTTTCTAAGGAAATAGAAAGTATTGAAATGCCTCCTGAGTTTCATAGTTTTGCTATGAAGTGGTGGAAGAAGGAAAATGACCAAGAGGTAACAAAGCGTAATGCGGTTGTATCTACTCAACAAAGAGCGTATAAGGCGTGTCTTGCGAAGATAGATGGCTTAATGGAGATGAGAGCAGGTGGAGAAATAACATCGCAAGAGTATGCAGACAAGAAAGCAAAACTTTTTGTAGAGAAGTTAGCACTTGAGAAAGATTTTGGTGATACAGGAAAAAGAATTGACCAATGGGAGAAGACAGGAGATGAGATGCTTACGTTTATTGAAACAGCTGTTGATAAGTTTAAGCACGGAGCACTTATGACAAGAAGAAGCATATTGTCTACTTTAGGTTCGGACCTCGTGATGAAAGATAAAATACTTAGAATTGACATAGATAAATCACTCTTCCCACTAAAAAGAATTAAGAATGAGGTACACGCAATAAAAGAAAGGTTAGAACCTCTCAATACCATTGAAAAACAAGCACAATTTGACCTATTGTGTGAACAAAGTCCACGAGTGCTGGGGTACATGGACTCGAACCACGATACTCAGGACCAAAACCTGATGTCCTACCATTAGACGATACCCCAGTATTGTTTTTTATAAGTACGTTATCTAATCTTTATTGTCCTTCGTACTAAGGA
>JACCDG011045596.1_pt1 | contig 11120 bp, 7 predicted proteins | sample 7442471 | NCBI WGS metagenome assembly JACCDG01 (sample SAMN15323444, study PRJNA562643) | freshwater metagenome | isolation source: river surface water | place: USA:Blue River Watershed | collected 2017-08-17
CAAGGTCGCCGGCAAGGAAATCACGCAGCGTGAATGGGACGCTGCGCATGCGCGCCAGCTCGAGCGCTTCAAGCAAATGTTTGGCGAGCAGTTCAACCCGGCGATGTTCGATACGCCGGATGCACGCCAGGGCACGCTGGAAAACCTGGTCGCACAGCGCGCGCTGTCGGGCTATGTGATGGAAAACCACCTGACGGTGTCCGACGAGACCTTGCGCAAGACCATAGGCGAGATCGCCGGCCTGAAGAATCCCGATGGCAGCTTCGACAAGGAGCGCTACAAGGCGTTGCTGGCCGCCCAGGGCCTGACCCCGGAGAAATTCGAGGCCAGCCTGCGCCATGACCTCGCGATCCAGCAAGTGAACGCCGTCGTGCAAGGTACGGCCTTCGTGCCGAAAGCCGTGGCCCAGCGCGTCTCGTCGCTGAACCAGCAAAAGCGCGAGATCGAAGAGCTGACGCTGGACGTGGCCGCCTTCAAGTCGCAGGTGAAGGTCACCGATGCGATGCTGCAGGCCTACTACGACGAGCATGCCGCGCAATTCGAAGTGCCGGAACTGGTCAAGGCCGAATTCATCGTGCTGGCCGCGCCGGTGGTCGAGCAGCAGGTCAGTGTGACCGAGGCCGACATCAAAAAGTATTATGACCAGAACCTCGCCCGCTACAAGGTCGATGAGCAGCGCCGTGCCAGCCACATCCTGATCAAGGCCGCCAAGGATGCGCCGGCCGCCGAGAAGGCCGCTGCCAAGGCGAAGGCCGAGAAGCTGCTCGAGCAAGTGAAAAAGTCGCCGGCCGACTTCGCCAAGGTGGCCAAAGAGCATTCGCAGGATCCGGGCTCGGCCGAGCGTGGTGGCGACCTCGATTTCTTCGGCAAGGGCATGATGGTCAAGCCTTTCGAAGACACCGCCTATGCGCTCAAGGATGGCGAGATCAGCGGCATCGTCGAATCCGATTTCGGCTTCCACATCATCAAGCTGACCGCGGTCAAGCCGGCCTCGACCCGTCCGCTGGCCGAGGTGAGGGTCAACATCGAAGACGAAATCCGCCGCAACGAGGCCGGCAAGAAATTCGCATCGCTGGCCGAGACCTTCACCAACATGGTCTACGAGCAGTCGGACAGCCTCAAGCCTGTCGCCGACAAGCTGGGCCTGAAGATCGAAGTGGTCGAGCGCCTGACCCGCAAGCCGAACCCGGCGCTGTCCAAGCAGGCGGCCTACAACCAGCCGAAATTCCTGGCCGCACTGTTTGCTGACGATGCATTGAAGAACAAGCGCAATACCGAGGCCGTCGAAGTCGGCCCCGGCATCCTGATCGCCGGCCGTGTGGTGGATTACAAGCCGGTCAGCAAGATCCCGCTGGCTGACGTGAAGCCCATCATCGAAGGCCAGGTCGTCGCGGCCGAAGCCGAGAAGCTGGCCCGCGACGCCGGTGAAAAGAAACTGGCCGAGCTGAAGGCTGGCGGCAGCGCCGAGTTTGGTGCCGCCAAGTCGGTCTCGCGCTCGAACTTCAACGGCGTGGCCGGCCCGGTCGTGGCGGCCGTGATGAAGGCCAATGTCAACCAGCTGCCGGCTTATGTCGGCGTGCCGGCGGCCGGCAAGGGCTACAGCATCTATCGCATCTCGTCCGTCACCGATGTGCCGGCCGACGAAGAAGCCGTCAAGGCCGAGAAGCAGCAGATCGAGGAGTTCGTGGCCTCGCAGGAAATGGCGGCCTACCTGGGCGTGGTCAAGAAGCGCGCCAAGGCCGAAGTCCTGAAGACGGCGGCGGTGGCCAAGCCGGCCGCACCGGCGGCACCGGCGGCACCGGCCAAGTAAGGCCAGGCCGGCCGCACCGGCCTGACCCGACAAAAATGCCCGCAATTGCGGGCATTTTTTATGGCCGGCTCAGTTCCCCTGACCGGCCCTCATTGCACAGCATTGCAGAGCATCGCAGAGCATCGCGCATCAAAGGACATCACCGCTGAGCACCAGGTGTCACCAGGTATCACCACGTATCACCACGTATCACGACGGACCCCGGAGCGTCTCAGGCCGTCTCGGCCGGCGCCAGCTGCGCCTCATCGGCAATCAGCGACCGGGCAGCAGCGACGAAGTCGGCATCGTCGATGCCGGCCAGCGCCAGCGGCCTGGCATCGGCATAGCGTATGAAATTGCGGTTGATCGAGCGCAGGTAGGCCGGGTCGTAATGCTCGACCAGCAGCGCCTCGACCATGGCCGCAGTCTGGCCGGCGCCGGCCAGCTGCATCCAGCGATTGATCTTTTCATGACCATGCAGCGGCACCAGGTGCTGCAGTTGCGAGCCCAGCAGCACGGTGTCGTTGACCAGGTGCGGATAGTCCTCGATCAGTAGCGCGACCCGATCGGCCACCGTGGTGTCCACGCGCACGCAGTCGGCGCGGCGAATGTGGTCCATCAGCTTGTCCGGCACGCGCAGGTCGCCGATCTTCTTGCTCTCCGATTCGACATAGACGACGCGCGCCGGCGACAGACGGCGCAGCGCATCCCACAAGCGGCTCTCGAACATTTTCTGGCCCGGTTGCGGCGCCGTCGGCAGGCCGCCCAGCACCGAGCCCCGGTGCTGGGCCAGCTGCTCAAGGTCCAGCACTTGCGCGCCCTCGCGCGCCAGTACCTGCAGCAGACGGCTCTTGCCACTGCCGGTGGTGCCGCAGACGGCCCGAAAGACGAAGGTATCGGCCATCTCGTCGATGCTGGCGATCACGCTGCGGCGATAGGCCTGGTAACCGCCTTCGAGCTGCATCACCGGCCAGCCGACGCGCGCGAACACATGCGCCAGCGCGCCGCTGCGGTTGCCGCCGCGCCAGCAGTAGACCAGCGGCTTCCAATCCTTGGGCATGTCGAGGAAGCGCGCCTGCAAGTGCATGCCGATGTTCTGCGCCACCAGTGCGGCGCCGATCTTGCGCGCCTCGAACGGGCTAGCCTGGCGGTCCAGGGTGCCGACGCGGGCGCGCTGCTCGTCATCGAGCACCGGGCAGTTGATCGCGCCCGGCATATGGTCGAGCGCGTATTCGGCGGGCGAGCGCACGTCGATGATGCAGTCGTAGCTGTCGATCGCCGGCAAGGCCTGATCGGCGCCGGTCAGGGCAGGATATTTCATTGCTTGATCTTGGGTCGTGTGGCCGGTGTCTGCATCGTCGTCAGCAGGGGCCTGAGCATGGGCCGGAGGACTGGCCATACATTGCGCAGCATTACCGGCTGCGCATCGCGGTTGGGATGGATGCGGTCGGGCTGGAACCAGCGCTCGGTATCGTCGAGGCCGGCCAGCAGGAAGGGCACGAGCTGCACGCCGCGCTCCTTGCCCAGCTTCCGGTACATGGCGGCGAAGCGCTTGCTGTAGTCGGGGCCATAGTTGGGCGGTACCTGCATGCCGACCAGCAGCGTACGCGCGCCGTCGCCGGCGGCCAGCGCGATCATGTCGCGCAGATTGTCTTCGGTCGCCGCCAGCGACAGGCCGCGCAGCCCGTCGTTGCCGCCCAGTTCAAGGATCAGCAGCGACGGCTTGTGCTGCGCCAGCAGCGCCGGCAGGCGTGCCTTGCCGCCGGCCGTGGTCTCGCCGCTGATGCTCGCATTGACCAGTGTCAGCTCGGGATGCTCGGCCTGCAATTGCTGCTGCAACAGGCTGGCCCAGCCGCTGCCGCGTGCCAGCCCGTACTCGGCCGACAGGCTGTCGCCAAGCAGCAGCACCGTTTTTGATGCAGAATAGCCAGGCAACGCGACGGTCCACAGCCAGCCGGCCAGCAGCCAGGCCAGGCAGGCGCGCAACCCGTCCCGTGGCCTGGACGGCAACAGGCCCGACAGCTCCTTCAAACAATCCTGCATGCAATCACACTCCACGACGAAGCCGGCCATCGAGGTCAAGCGCCTGTGCAAGACGGTGACCGACGCCAGCGGCGAACTGACCATACTTCAAGACGTGCATTTTACCGTGCAGCCCGGTGCCACACTGGCGCTGGTCGGTGCGTCGGGCTCGGGCAAGTCAACCTTGCTGGGCCTGCTGGCCGGGCTGGACACCCCGAGTTCGGGCTCCGTGCATATCGATGGCGCCGACCTGTACGCGCTCGATGAAGACGGCCGGGCTCGCTTGCGCAAGGCAAAACTGGGCTTCGTGTTCCAGTCTTTCCAGCTGCTGGCGCACCTGACGGCGCTGGAGAACGTGATGCTGCCGCTGGAGCTGCGCGGCGATGCGCAGGCACGCGAGAAGGCGGCGGCGATGCTCGCGCGCGTTGGCCTCGGCCAGCGCCTGAAACATTATCCGAAGTATCTGTCCGGCGGCGAGCAGCAGCGCGTCGCTCTGGCGCGCGCTTTCGTGACCGAGCCGCCGTTGCTGCTGGCCGACGAACCGACCGGCAGCCTCGATGCGGCCACCGGCGAGTCCGTGATTTCCCTGATGTTCAGCCTCAATCGCGAGCAGGGCTCGACGCTGGTCATGGTCACCCATGATCCGTCGATCGCGGCCCTGTGCGAACGCAGGCTGACCTTGCATGCGGGACGGATGGTCGAAGATATCGCGACCTGAGGCGCGCCGCGCTCACCCTAGTGCTCACCCCCGCGCTCGCCACGCTCAGGTCAATCCCGGGCCGGCACTGTTCCGGCCCAGGCAACCAGGTGGTTCAGCGCCGCCCTGATCCGCGGCGGGAATTCACCGGCCATGACACCGATCGGGCCGACGCCGGCAGCCACGACATCGTCGGCCGCCTTGCCATGCAACCAGACCGCGGCCAATGCCGCTTCCCATACCGGCCACTGTTGGGCCAGCAGCGCGCCGCACAGGCCGCTCAGGACATCGCCGCTGCCGGCCGTGGCCAGCGCCGGATTGCCGCTGCCATTGATCACCAGCCTGCCGTCCGGGGCCGCGATCACGCTGCCCGATCCCTTCAGCACGACCAGGGACTGAAAGCGTCGCGCCAGTTCGGCCGCCACCTCGCACCGGTTTGATTGCACCTGCGCCGCATCGGTGCCCATCAGCCTGGCCGCCTCCAGCGGATGCGGCGTGATCAGGGTGGCGGCGCCGGTCGCGGCGCGCGCTGACAGCTTTTGCTGCAAGGGCGCTTCATCAGCCACCAGGTTCAGCGCATCCGCATCGACCACCAGCGGCAGCCGGCAGGCCAGCGCCCGCGCCACCAGGTCGCCGGCCTCGCGCGACATGCCCAGCCCGGGGCCGACCACGGCGGCGGCGGTGCCCGCTTTGCCTGTCAGGCTGACCGTATGCGCATCGCGGCACATCAATTCAGGGAAGAGCGGATCGAAAGCCGGCACGCTGCCGGCAAAGGCGGCGAACACGCGGCCGGCGCCGGCCATGGCGCCCATGCGCGCAGCCAGCAATACGGCGCCACCCATGCCGTCGGCGCCGCCGATCACGGTCAGGTCGCCATAGCTGCCCTTGTGGGAGGCATGCTGGCGCAGCCGCGCATGGGCGGCGAACAGCCCGGCGTGGTTCAGTTGCGCGGCCGGCGCGCCATACAAGGCCAGCGGCACGGAGAGGTAATCGACGCGCACCGCACCGGCATGGTCGCGGCCATGCGCGGTGTGCAGGCCGGGCTTGTTGCCGAGGTAGCTGAGGGTGTGGCTGGCCTTGACGACCGCGTCGCCGATCAGGCGCCCGGTGTCGGCATCCAGCCCGCTGGGCACGTCAAGCGACAGCAGCGGGCAATCTAGCTGGTTGAGCCACCGGATCGCGCGCCGGAACTCGCCCGCCGGCGCGCGCGCCAGCCCGATGCCGAACAGGCCATCGATGGCCAGCGTCCAGTCGGCGCCGGCGATCAGCTCATCGAGGCTGGCGAAGCTGGCCGCGCTGTCGACCGCCTGCTGCCAGGCTTGCGCGGCGTCGGTGCCATAGCGGGCCGGATCGGCCAGCAGCAGGATCGTCACCTGTATGCCTTGTTCGGCCAGTGCGGCCGCTGCGACCAGCGCATCGCCGCCATTGTTGCCCGGGCCAGCCGCCACCAGCACGCGCGGCACCGGCGTGCTTGCATGCAGCAGCTGCAGCGCGCGCTCGGCCGCGGCGCGGCCGGCGCGCTGCATCAGGGTGCCGGGCGGGACGGAGGCGAGCGCCGCAGCTTCGATCTCGCGCAGCTGGGCAACGGTATAGAGGAGAGGGTCGCGCGGATCGGCGAAATCAGCGAGTGCAGCGAAATCGGCCAGGTCAGCGCAAGCGGTCGCCATAGCGGGTGAGGGTCAGTCCATCCATGTCGATTTCAGGACGCCGCTCCGACATCAGGTCCGCGAGCAGCTTGCCACTGCCGGCCGCCATCGCCCAGGAACCCGCGCCATGGCCGGCATTGATGAACACATTGCCGTACTTTGTGGTGCCGATCAAGGGCACGCCTTCGGGCAGCATCGCCGTCGGGCCGCACCAGAAGGTCGCGCTGCGGTAGTTGGCGGCGTTCGGGAACCAGTCGTCGCCGACCCGGACCAGGGTATTGATCGCCTTCTGGTGCAGGTTGAAATTGTCCGAGCCCAGCTCGGCACAGCCGGCAATGCGGATGCGCTTGCCCAGTCGCGTCAGCGCCACCCGGTAGGTGTCGTCGTACACGGTAACTTGCGGCGCCAGTTCATATTCCTGGATGGCGGTGGAGGCCGAATAGACCTTGACCGGATACATCGGCAAGCCTATGCCCAGCCCCCGCAGCAGGCGCGGGCTGTCGGCGCCGGCCGCGATCACGACCGCATCGGCATCGACCGCCTGGCCATCGACGCTGAAGCTGACGCCGCCCAGCTCGGGGCGCACCGACTGTACCTCGCTGTTGAAGTGAAACTCGACACCCTTGTCCTGTGCCAGGGTCTTGAGCTGGCGCACGAACAGCGGGCAGTTGCCGGACCAGTCGTCGGGCATGAACAGCGCCGAGTGGAACGCCGTCTCGGTCGAGAGCGCCGGCTCCAGCTGGCGCGCGGCGTCGACATCGAGCAATTCATTGCGGGCGCCGAATTCGCCCAGCGCCTCCATCAGGGGCAGCGCCTGGTCGAGTTCCTTCTGGGTGCGGAACATCGTCATGACGCCATTGCGCTGCTGGAAATCGAGTTCGTGTTTCTGCACCAGGTGCTGCATCAGCTCCTGGCTGTAGCTGGCCAGCCGCTGCAGGCGCAACTGGTTCTGCTTGAACCGCTGGGCCGCGCTCTCGCTCATCATGCGCTTGAGCCAGCCCCACATCGCCGGCTCGATCTTCGAGCTGAAGGCCATCGGCGACTCGGGACGGAACAGCATGGACAGCACGCGGCCGGGCGTGCCGGGCGTGGCCCAGGGACGAACGGCGGCCGGGCCCATCAGGTCGAGGTTGCCGAAACTGGCTTCCTGGGCAACGTTGCCATAGCGCTCAATGACGGCCACCTGATGGCCAGCCTCTGCCAGGAAATAGGCAGTGCAAACTCCGACGACACCACCGCCGATGACAGCTACGCGCATTGGACTCCAGAACTTGAATGGCTGCGCGGCCGGGCGCTTAATCCGTTTGCCGCGAGGCAGGTCTATGCCTGCAGGGTTCAGCGCCTTGCGGGCAACGCGCTCCGCAAGGCAAAACCGCTATAGGGTAGCCGTAAACCCATTCCAAAACAATCCGTATGGCCAGACGCTTTGGCCGTCGCTGACCGCCGCATCAGCCTGGTGCAGGCACGAAAATCGGGCTGGGTGTCCGTCACTATGCACAAAGACGGACCGATCACTGTTCATTCTGTACAACATCTTTCCACCCTGATCACCACCAGCGACGAATCGACGGGCTGATGGCGTATGGCACACGAATTGCAAAAACGCTAATGCAATGTTCGTTGAATGGCCAAACCGGAAAGGAGTGATCATGCTTGCGCTGACCCGCCCCCTGTTACGACGCCCGCCCACCGTGCTCGCCCCGCAGACGCGGCGCACGAAGACGCAAGGCCTGCCCTTGCCACTGCGGCCGCTTGCCATGCCGCGTATGGTGCAGCGGCGCTGGCAAGCGGCCGATGCCTGGGCTGCTGACATCTGCGCTGCCGAGACCGTGACGGATCCGCTGCATGAGGCGAGGGTGGCCTGGGCGCGGGCGCGCCAGTCGCGCATCCGGGTCGATCCTGCACTGCTGAACCGGGCCTCGAGCGTGACGGACACCACGCTCGAGCGACCCTGGCGCATCGTGCGGGTGCCGCCCGCGGCCATACGCTGGCTGAGGGAAGCTGACTTCAGCCTCGAGCCGCACAGCTTCGCCCTGTGGCGCATCGGCCGCAACCGGCCGGCCGCGCATTGCAATCCGGTCGACATCGATGGCTCGGCCTTGCAGCAGCAGCTGCAGACCCGCCGGCCCGCACAGGGACGCTTCACCGAGGTCGCCAAGGGGCTGTACGGCGACCGCTATGCCAAATACCTGTTCGTGATCGATCACCAGGGCATGCACATCGTGCGCGAGATGACGCCCTGCGACCTCAGTTCACGCGGCATTGCACTGCATTCGCTGATGCGCGAAAAAGCCGTGCTGGGCGGGGAGATCTTTTTCGATGCCGACGACCCGGGCAAGGTCTGGATCAATTTCGGATCGGCCCGTTTCCCGGTCGAGTCGAACTACCAGGCAGAGAAGGCCGCCGAGTTCGTGCTGGCCCTGGGCTACCACACGGTGCTGGCCATGATCCCTGATCGTGACCTGCGGCAGGGCGAGTACGGGATGGCCGATCGCTATGGCAAGGGCGTGCACAACATGTTGTTCTGCATCGACGACAAGCCCTGAGCGGCACTGCTGTCGTTGCGCGGTACGGCAGCGCGGTAAGTCAGTGTGATACGTCAGCAGGCCATCACCTCAGGAGGTCGGAAGGCTGGCAACGCAGTGCATCAGCGCATCAGTTCGTCAGCGCATCAGCGCCGACTCGATCAGTTTGCCGATCGCCAGCAGCCGGGCATCGTGCATGGCCGGCGCGGCCAGCATCAGGCCGACCGGCAAGTCGCCGCTGCGATGGCAGGGCAGCGACAGCGCGCAGCCGTCGAGCAGATTGATCAGCGCCGGATTGCGCAGCAGCAGGCGGTTGGCCTCGAAGAAGGCTTCGTCCGAGGCCAGCAGCGCCTCGGTGCGCGGCGCGACGATGGGCGTGGTCGGCATCAGCATGCCGTCATAGCCGGCGATCGTGGCCTCGACCGCGGCGATCCAGCCCTTGCGCTCGTCGCGCAGGCGCTGCAGGTCGGCGGCGCTGTAGCTGGCGCCGATCCGTATGCGCTGGGCCACGCGCGGGTCATACAGGGCCTCGCGCTCGGTGACCAGGCGCTCATGCCAGGCCCAGGCCTCGATCGGCGAAAACAGGTTGATCTGCTTTGCATCGGCGAACAGCTTCAGCGGCACTTCGACCACTTCGGCGCCGGCGGCCGACAGCCGCGACAGCGCGGCCGTGAAGGCGCGCGCGACCTGGTCGTCGATGTCGTCCATCACCACATCTTCGGGCACTGCAAAGCGCAGCCCTTGCAGCGTCAGTTGCGGCAGCGCCAGCGGTTCGTCGGCAATGATCGCATCGACCAGCGCGCAATCGTCGACGCTGCGCGCGATCGGGCCTATGGTGTCGAGCGAGGTCGACAGCGGTATCGTGCCGGCCGTCGGCACGCGCCGCATCGTCGGCTTGAACCCGACCAGTCCGCACAGGGCGGCCGGGATGCGGATCGAGCCGCCGGTGTCGGAACCGATGGCAGCCACGCAAATGCCGGCCGCCACCGATACCGCCGCGCCGGACGAGGAGCCGCCGGGGATGCGCGGCGGATCCAGCGGATTGCCGGGCGTGCCGTGATGTGGATTGATGCCGACCCCGGAAAATGCAAATTCCGTCATGTTGGTCTTGCCGAGAATGGCCGCGCCGGCAGCGCGCAGGCGGCTGACGACCGGCGCATCGGTCGCCGCCGGCGGCCGGTCTTTCAGCACCACCGAGCCGGCCAGCGTGGTCTCGCCGGCGACATCGAGCAGATCCTTGATCGACACCGGCAAGCCCGCCAGCAGGCTGGGCGCCTGGCCGGCCATGCGCAGCACGTCGGCATGGGCGGCGGCCTTCAGCGCCTCGTCATGGTAGAGGCGGGTGAAGACTGCGCTGCTGTCGTCGGCCAGCGCCAGGCTGGCATGGACCAGTTCACGTCGGTTCTGGTCTTGCAGGGTACGGATAGTCATGCAGCAACGATAACACGCCCATCACAGCACGGACAGGCACCCCCGGCACCGGCGGCCCGCAGCGTCGGCGGCCGGGGGGGTGCAAGGTATAATGCGCACTGACCAACACCCCGGACGGGAACTGTCGTTCCACCCACCGCCCGTCGCGCAACACATCAAACGCCATGCTCATTCTGCCGGGCTCCAGTGCCCTGTCCGCATTCCGCATCCAACGCCTGCTCACCCAACTGAAAGCCGTCGAGCCCTCGATCACCGGGATCGCTGGCCGCTATTGCCATTTCATCGCCAGCCACGGCGAGCTGGCGCCGCCAGACCGCGAACGCCTGGCCGCGATGCTGACCTATGGCGAGCCCTTTGAAGCCCGGGGCGAGGGCGTACAGTTTGTCGTGATCCCGCGCTTCGGCACCATCTCGCCGTGGGCATCGAAGGCCACCGATATCGCGCACAACTGCGGGATGGCGCAGGTGCACCGGATCGAGCGCGGCGTGATCTACACGGTACAGCGCAAATCCGGCCTGCTCGGCAAGAAGACGCTGGACGGGGTGCAATGGGCCGCGATCGCCGCGCTGCTGCATGACCGCATGACCGAGACCGTGATCCGCACGCCCGAGGAGGCCGCAGCGCTCTTTACCGAGCTCGACGCCCAGCCGCTGAAGTACATCGATGTCAAGGGTGGCGGGCGCGGCGCACTGGAGCAGGCCAATACCGAGCTCGGCCTGGCGCTGTCGGATGACGAGATCGATTACCTGCACGAGGCTTTCGACAAGGCCGGGCGCAACCCCACCGATGTCGAGCTGATGATGTTCGCCCAGGCCAATAGCGAGCACTGCCGGCACAAGATCTTCAATGCCGACTGGACCATCGATGGCGAGGCGCAGGACTGCTCGCTGTTCGCCATGATCCGCAACACGCACCAGTTGCATCCGCAGGGCACGGTGGTGGCTTACTCGGACAATTCTTCGGTGATCGAAGGCGCGGTGGTATCGCGGTTTTATCCGCGCGCTGCACAG
>JACCDG011216287.1_pt1 | contig 11118 bp, 11 predicted proteins | sample 7442471 | NCBI WGS metagenome assembly JACCDG01 (sample SAMN15323444, study PRJNA562643) | freshwater metagenome | isolation source: river surface water | place: USA:Blue River Watershed | collected 2017-08-17
CTGCTTTAACTTGTTAATTTGCGCTTGGTTGAAATGCGGATGCTCAAAAATCTTCCAAAAATTCTTAGCTACAAGTTCTTCATCAGCTAAGAACTCTTCAAACTTTTTTATGGGAAAGTTTGGATTCTTGCACCCATCTAAACCTGCTTTTTCTAATACCCATCCTGGGATCTCAATACATGAGGTCACTTCGGGCATTTTGACGTATTCAGTGTTTGCAATCATCTCTAGAAATTCTTTGGCAAGTTTTGGCTCGTTTTCAATCAAGGCCTTTAAAAAAGGATCAGAATACAAACCGCGTGACATTACTCATCACCGCCCTCAAACTCCTGGGCGATTTCCTTCAATTCCCGCGCCGCAGTTTTGATGTGACTCTCTCCTAGTTTATTGAGTGTTATCGCATCTTCGGTGTATGCAATAGCCATCCCTATTGCAATCAATAAATCCTCCGCGTTATCACTTGCAAGGATGGCATCAACTAATTCTTGATTCTCATCAAATTGATCTTTAATTTCAATCAATATTTCACACGCATTGGAGAGTGCGGCGTTCATGATCGGTGGCCTTCCTTTTCAATCAGTATGGTTTTCGCCCACCTTGGTGTCGTGTTGAGACTTTCCTTCGTGGTCAGGCAAACGATTAATGATTCGACTCCCTTAGGCAAGGATGTTGGCCACGGTGTAAACCCATCAGTTAAAACGATCAATATTTTTGGAGTTGGTCTAAGTTTTCCGGCCGCGATAATGCCGACACCCATGTCAGTGCCGCCACCGCCTGTCAACGTTAAAGACGTAATTGAACCCCGAGAACGCAACTTCTGAATCTCTCCGATTTCTACATCGCATGGAATGACAGTGACACCTTGCGAAATACCATTGGTTTTAACAATTCCATCTACCTCAGAGAGGAATGTCGTAATTTCATCATTTCCAATGCTTCCACTTGTATCGACGATGATTGCAATTGCTGGTGGGGCTGGCTTGCGCATTGAAGGCAAGATGATTTCGTGATTGCCAACTCGCATTGCACTCTGGCGTCGAGACGGACGGGTATAGACATAATCTCGACGGCCTAGCACTGTCGCAAGTGAAGTTCTAAAGGCACCTGCTAGAGCTTTTCGCCAATCAATTTTCGGTTCAAGCAATTCTTGTGCCCAACGCAATAGTTCCCCAGGTATTGAGCCAATACCTTTTGCGTATGCATGTTTGAGAATATCTTGAGCAACTTGATCACGAATAACATCTTGCTGATCGCTTTTAACTGCAGGGTTCGCAGGGTTAGTACGTGATATCTCGTACTCACGTGCTTGGCCGCCAATAATGCTTCCGCAATCTGTGAATGGAGTTAGCTCTTTAGGGTGCTGGTTGTAGTACTCAACGATGGTGAAGAAAATCTTTTCAGTGGACATTTCTGGATTAACATCGAATTTTGATAAGTGGTTAAAGCGCATCGGTTCGAATTCGCCCCAAGGCATTTTGGCTGTATCTAGAACTTGATTTATTCCAACATCTCCTGCGCAGTTCCAAGTGACATGTAAATCAAGACTCTGCCCCAAGGCTCTAAAACGTGGGCCATGTTGATTGACGCAATGAAGTGCTTCATGCAAAACCATTGTTGCTAAGGCTTCAGGTGTTTGTGCCATGACAAATTCTGGTGAGTAATACATCCGCCAGCCTTCATCGACAGCCAAAGTCGGAAGTTGGTCGCTTTCTACAATTTTTAGGTTAAACAAAAGAGTTGAAAGGTATGGCCATCGTGCTTGGGCAACAATTCGAGCGGCCATAACCCGAAGACGAGCATCTTCAGAAATTGCAGTTGCTGTTGCCGTTACCATGAAACTTTAAATCATCTTTGCTTCAGTTAAAAGTGGAACCAGCGAGCGCAGTAATGACTTCTCTGGTGTTGCGCCTTCTGGGCGCTCGCGTATCCAGTCTCGTGCAAAAGTAACAGCTAAATCTGGATGCCCACTAGATGCCATACGTTCGAGAACTATTCCCACAGCGTTCCAGCGATCTAATGTCATTTTGTAGCGAATAGCAGCCATTAAAGATGCGCCAACTACATAAATTTTGTCCATGCGATTAGGCATCACGAATTTATTTGGGTTTGCCAAAATCTCTTCTGGGTTTGGAAGATCAATATTCTCTCGATAGGTGATGTATTCGGCCGCAGGTCCCGGACCAACACAACCGAGAACTGCAATACGGCGAACTCCCGAAGATAAATCACATGCAGTGATCCAACCAGAGAGTATTGCCACCATTTCCCAAGAACGTGGTGTGGGAAATGCCCTGCCCTGCTCGCTTGCAGACTTTGGAAGTACGGTTGTTAAATCAGGTCGCGAAGCTAAGAAACCTGAAAGTGCTGCGCGTTCTGCATTTAATGCATTTTGTAATTTTTCAGGGTTTGGAGTTGGAATTGAATATGACACCCAATTTCCTGCCAAACCGTCACGAACTACTTCAGCTGGTAAATCCCAATTCAAATGGCAAAAACGATTTGCTAAAGGTGGTGCTAAATCCCAGCCATCTGCGGCTTGCTCTGGTGGATTAGCTGCAGCAATAACACTGGTGTCATCGCCTAAATGACAATCTCCGGCGACTTTATCGAGGCACACTCTCAAAAGAGCAGCCTGAACGCTTGGAGGCGCCGTATTAACTTCATCGGTAAAAAGAATTCCATTATCAACTTCAGAGAGTCTCTTCGCCCAATCCGGTGGCATTAAGGATGCAACACCATTTGAAAGCATGGGCAATCCAGCGAAATCTTGTGGCTCACGAATACTTGCCAAGATAACTTCTAAGTGACGCTTTTGATCAGTCGCAATCTGCTTAATGACTGACGTCTTTCCCTGGCCAGGAGGTCCCCATAAAATGACAGGAACACGTGCTGCAACACAAGTGATTAAAACTTTATACGTCGCCGCATAATCATCGATTGTGCCCATGGAACCCCCTTTTGACTGAGTGAATTATTGCCGAAAACGCCAAGCTACGGAACACTCTTGGTATGTCTATTGAGCGCATCGACATCTCTGATCACGCTTTCGAAGCAGAGATTTTGGTGATGCTTGAAAACTCTGGATTTGCTCCACGTAGAGCAGATGACGTAATTCATTTAGAAGGACTAGGAATTGGTCATGGAGATTCATCTGTAGATATTCAAATTGATTTGGTGTCAATGGATGGTCATCGAATCCTAGAAGTTGTTGCCCCTTTGCGTATGCCGCCAGTTGATTTTGAACTAGCAACATTAATGTGCACCCAAGGTAATTCGAGTTGCATAATTGCCAAATTCAAGCCTATTGAAATTCTGAGAGAAAATGCTCATGTGGTGCATGCCATGTTTACGTTGTATGCCGCCGCCATTTCAGAAGAAGTCCTAAAAAATATGTTGTATTTATTTATCAAAGAGGTAGATGCCATTGATAACAAACTAATATCCATGATTAAAACTCATTAAATTCGAAATCCTGGTTATCAAATAATTCTTTTAAATCCTTTGAAGAGAGCTCTCGAAAAAACTCAAGCGCGGAACTCTTATCCCATAATGCATTCTCATCAGTGTAGTTTTGCGGTAAATACTCACGTTCTATTTTAATATTTATCCATTTTTCATCTGGGTTGGTGGGTTCGGGCAGTAATCCCAGTAAGTCACCAGGTTTGGATATTTGGGTAGTATCAGAAATACCGATGTATTCAAAATAGTTTTCCCACGAAACTTGAGCAAAATTAGATAAATCTAACAAGTAATCAGGCATGAGTGACGCAAGTTTAATACGATCTAAATAATTGAGGAATAGAATTAGAAATCGTTCCTGCAAATCAACTGATTCGCGAAGAAGCGCTTCGGCAACTGCATAGGTGCAGACTCTGCTATCTTCAAAAGAATTTGTAAGTGCTTCTGTAAATTTCTCATGTGTCATTTTCATCTTTATAAACCCACAACTCGAATGGACTGCACATTTTCTTCGAGCAAGTACTCGAATGCTTCTGTGGCTAACTCTTTAACTCTCTTGCCGCCATCTTCTTCTGGTGATATTCCATCCTCTTCTAATTCCAGCTCGATTTCGCTATTTTGTAGTTGAATTTCAACAGAGGCAATGATTCGCGTGGGTGCATTCTTTTTTGAAGTTCCATCTAAAATTTCCATGACACGTTCTGCTGCTTTGGTATCTATTTGGCGAGCGAAACCGGCGTCTTCAAGAACGCTTCGTTCATAATCGAATGCGAACTTGGCTAACTTACGTAATCGGGAGGGGCACTTACCACTTTTGTAGAGACGGCTTAGTTCTTGTAGATGAGAAATTGCCAAGACGATGAAAAGCTCTTGGACTGCACGCCTCTGTTTTGAGATTTCATTAGCGGCAAAACTTGTAAACATAGAGTTATCCGACAGATAATCTTGCAAAATCTCGAGTAGACGCTTCTCCTGAGGGTTCATGGGAAAAACCATAGGCAGGAGCACTGACAACTGCAAGGCTCTAGCGTCTTCCGCTTGTCAGTGCTTGCCTTTAAGATTTCGAGCATGGCTAAAACAATTAACCTGACTTATAAGGGCAATCAAGCAGTATTTGCCTATAAACCAATTGACCGTGGCGTTCTTTATGGAAAACGCAGACGAGTGCCCTTTGATACCGAGGGAAATGAATGCACAAAAGCGTCACTACTCAGCGATGGATCCCTTCTGATAAAAAGCGGAATGACTGCTCAAGGGTATTTCACATCTGAAGGCGTCTGGGTTCCTCAATCTGATCTTGAGGCTATTAATGATGATGGGTCTGTACCACAACTCTTCCCACCAACAATTGGTGAAGAAGTTGAAGCAAAGTTAATTTCATCCGTAGAAGCGTTGAATCTAAAGTTCAATACAACATACTCACTTGAACCAGAGTCAATTTCTGATGAACTCAAAAAGGAGTTAGATGCTGGGGCAATTTTGTCTTTCCCCTTTAATCCTCGGGCTGATTACAACATCGAAACAGGAATCCTAGTCTCAAATGAGAATGGTTACTTTGCTCTCATTGGCAACTCAGTCGAATACCAATATGTGGGCCTTGACTCTCTTGTTTCAGTAGCTGAAGAAGCGGATAGTGACTCTTCGGATGATCTTGATTTTGAAATGTTTTAGGAGCCAACAATGAAAATTCATATCTCAAATGCCAGTAATCGTGATGCAACCATTGTCGCAACTTCAATTCCTGAAAAAGAGAAAGTAACTCCCTCAAAAGGAGGGCACCCGGTTACTTTCCAAAGGTATGTCGCTGCAGGTGAAGGAAAGACCCATGACTCGCTCGTAAAAACTTTAGGAGATGTTTACTCACAGGCTCTTGTTGATGGCGATCCTGAGATAGATCTCGAGATGGTCGGTCGCACAATTGATGGAACAAATTCAGTTCTTCTTGATAAGCAAGGCCAACCACTGTTTTGTGCACCTGAAATATTCGAGATTATTTATGGCCCAGACGGCAAAGAAATTGAACGCCGTACACCAGTCGATGTAGCTCCAAATGTTAATGAAGATACACCAATTAAGTGGACTGGCAAACTGATTCCTAGATCAGAATTCATTAGAAAATATGGAATTAAGCGCACAATGCAGTTGCGCCATATTGACGGGGTGACTTATGACTTCCTTTTTGCAATTGCTAAAGAATTGGATGAAAAGGACTCCGTGATGCTTCTTGGCGCAGGTGATGGTGGTAAAGGTCCACTTGTATTGCAATCAAATGGAAGTCCTTACCGAGGTTTTCTGGATGGACGAATCCAAGGCGAGAATTTTCTCCTGCTACTTCATCTATCAGCCATGGAGCTTAAAAAGCCAGCGGCTAAAGCTGAGAAGGAGGCTGAATAATTATGCCCGCACTTGGTAAAGCAAAGATTGATCCACAGGGTTCCTTCACAAATAAAGAGTTCATGAATCAAATAATTGCCTATCGAAAGATTGTTGCAACAAATTATTTCCTTACAAATCCATCAGATATTGAGCGAAAACTAGGCATTCCGCTCTTAGTTTCAACAAAAATTGATGGAGAACTTTGGTTTCTCTTACATGACACAGAGTGGAAATTAGTTTCTCCAACTGGTCGGACAATACATGGAGCTCTAGAGATTTTGGATCAAGCAAAAAATGCCAAATTAAATGAGGAGTCAATATTCGCAGGTGAACTACACGTTCTATCTGATGGGCGTACACGGATCGCTGATGTAACTTCGCTGTTAGCTTCTGGGAGTAAGGCGGAAACATCAAAACTAGCTCTCGGAATCTTTGATGTTGTTGCTTCTCCAGAAGTTTCAGCCATCGGTACGCCTTACACAACTAGATACGAAGCAATTTCAAAGATTGCAGTTAGTCCAAACCTTTTTCCCTTCCAAAGCATAGCTACGCGATCTTCAAATGAAGTTGCAGATTTATTCGAGCAAAATGTTATCTCCAAGGGTGAAGAAGGCTTAGTTGCTAGAGCCGATGATGGTCGCTCATATAAAATTAAGCCCACAAAAGATCTAGATGCCGCAATTTTAGGTTTTACAGAACGGCGGGATGCCGATGGATCTCTAATGATTCGTTCACTTTTATTGGGAGTTCTTAATGATGACGGATCATGGATTCCACTGACGACAACGGGCAACGTTGGTGAAAACACATTCCGCAAAGAGTTACGCGAGCGATTAGTCGGATCAATAAAGCCAAGTTCTTATCGGCGCTCAAGCGAGAGTTCTGGAGTCATGTACCAATTCGTTGAACCACTGATAATTGCCGAACTTAAGTGCATGGATTTACAGCTTGAAGATTTTCAGGGAAAGCCAATCAAGCATCCGCGATTGAATCTAGATAATAACGGTTGGAGAGTTACTGGCTGGACCAATAGCGCCGCGGTTCATAACTCCATTCTTGTGAGATTACGTGATGACAAAGCAGTAACATCTGAAGATATTGGGTGGAATCAAATCACGCGCTTGCTACCAATTGCTGATGCAGTCGAGGACGCAAAATTGGGAACCAGTAAAGTCATTAATCGTCGGGTGTGGACAAAAGAAGGTTCAGGCAAGGTGGATGTCCGCAAGTTAGTGGTGTGGAAAACAAATAAAGAAGCTGCTGATTTTTCTGCATTTGTCGTACATTGGACTGATTATTCTTCTACTCGCAAGTCTCCACTGGATCGTGAAGTCAGACTTGCGCCTAATGAAAAGGAAGCACTTAAAATTGCTGATTTGATGATTGAAGAAAACATCAAAAAGGGTTGGGTTGAAGTAACTAAGTGAAGAAATTCCAAGGAGAATGGTTTATTTCTCCACGCGACTTAATTGCCGAACTGGAGTGCACTCAACGGCTTCATCTCGAGTGGGCGGTGTTAGAAAAACTCTTGCCGGCACCTGATTCAGAGAATGGACCCGAGTTAGAGCTCTTGATTGAGCAAGGCCGATTGCATGAAAAAGCTTTAGCAACACAACTTCGCACAGCTGGAAGTTTTGTAGATATCGGTGAACCTAAATTCACTCAAGAAGCTCTCGTGCTGGCACATGAGAAAACTGTTGAAGCGGTTCACAATGGAATTGAAACCATTTATCAGGCGACGTTTTTTACCAAAGGATTTATGGGTTTCGCCGACTTTTTAATTCTTGTTAAAGACGAAGCAGGAAAACCTCTTAAGGACGCTGAAGGCCGTTTTGTTTACGATCCCGTAGACGCTAAGTCAGCGAGAAGCGCTAAGCGTGCAGCTGTGCTACAGGTTTCTGCCTACGCCTTCATCATGAAAGAAATGGGTCTTGCGGTGCCGCACAATGTGCACCTTTGGTTGGGTGGCGATGCCCGTTGGTCTGCAGCGGCACTCGATCTCATTGACTTGGCAGAGCACTTTGTTAATCGTGTGAGAGCTTCTATTGCACAATTTGATTCAGCACCATCTCCTACATGGGCTGCACCTAAAGAATCGTGTATGCGATGTCGATGGGCTGCTTCGTGTGATGCTGGGCGCCATGAAGATAGAGATCTCTCTTTAATCCAGGGAATTAGAAGTAACACCCGATCGCTGTTGATAAAAAATGGGATTAAAACAATTGAAGAGATGGCACAAGCATCTGATGAGCAAAGGCCAAAGGAACCAAAAGAAGTCACACGTGAAACTTTTGAAAACCTAAGGGCGCAGGCTGAAATTCAAGTTCGTGGAAAAGATCTTCCTAAACCAATTTATGACCTCCGTGATCTCGATGCATTTGGTCTGCTTCCGGAATCTTCTACAGGAGACATCTGGTTTGATATGGAAGGCGACCCCTTCGCAAATAATGGCGAGGGTCTGGAGTACATGTTTGGCTACCTCTATAAAGATGGTGAAACTTTAAAATTTGATACATTCGATGCAATAAATCGTGCAGAAGAAAAAACAGCTTTTTGTGCATTCATTGAGTACTTATTGCAAAGGCTTAAAGAGTTTCCAGATATGCACGTCTACCACTATGCATCGTATGAAGTTAGTGCAATGTTGCGTTTAGCTCAACGACATGGAGCTTTTGAATTTGAAGTTGATCGACTTGTCCGGGATGGCGTGTTCGTTGATTTATACGCCATTGTTCGTCGAGCTTTTAGGTTTTCCACTGAATCGATGTCCATTAAATATATCGAAAAAACTTTCTGGAATGGTCACCGTGATAAAGAAGTAACAACAGCCGTCGGCAGCGTGATTCAATTTGAACGAGCGCTGGCAATGTTGGCTGCTGGGGATAAAGATTCTTTTGCAAAAACTCTCAATGAGATTAAGTCCTATAACAAAGATGACGTTGACTCAACCCAACAACTCGATGCTTGGATTCGTGAACAAGCAACTAATCACGGGATAGACATTGCTGCCATGCGACCAGCTGCCGCACTTAAGTGGGAAGACAATGAGGAACTTGAACGTGTCGAACCTATCGCCATTCAACTACTCAATAATGTTCCAGAAGATCGGGACGAACGCAGTGATTTTGAGCAGGGATTGGCGTTGCTTTCGGCTGCAATTTCTTTCCATCATCGTGAAACTCGTCCAGCGTGGTGGGCTATTTTTGAGCGGGCACTTACAAATGCTGAAGATTTAAACTCCTTTAACGATGTGATCATTCCAACATCCATTATCGCTGGACCTTGGACAATTAGTGGTCGCCAAAAAAATCATCGGCGCAACATTACGATCAAAGCTGAAGGCACCGATCTTCAGCACATGCTTGATTATGAACACATCCCGCAAGTTTTGTATGAGAATGCACCCGATGGGTTTAAAACAATTCAAGGTAGCACACGTGGATTTATTGATGCGTCCATAATCGATATTGATGGTTCCACGGTAATTCTTGAAGAGATAGAAAAGAAAAGCTCTGGTACTTGGCAAGAAACGCCAATGGCATTGCTACCAGGTGCGCCAATTCGAACTACTTCAATCGAAAAGATATTACGTGAAGAATTGGGCGGGTCTACTCTTTACAGAATAAACACTGGTGAACCAGCCTTTCCCAATCTTGCCTGGTGTGACGTGCTATTGCGAAGAAAACCTCGACAGATTTCGGGAGAATTAGTAAAGAATGAAGATTCAGTTTCCAGCATCACTGAATCGCTTTTAGGGAGTGAAAATAGTTATATAGCTGTGCAAGGTCCACCAGGAACTGGAAAAACATACGTTGGCGCACATGTCATTGCAAAGCTCGTAAAGGCCGGATGGCGCATTGGAGTAGTAGCTCAATCGCACGCGGTTGTAGAACATTTAATGGATAACGTTAAGAAAATCGATAAAACAATTCCCATGGCTAAGAAAGGTCAATCAGCTAAGTCTCAACCTGCCTATCATGTAGATGACGTAGCAGCATGGGCAACGTCAATGTCTGGAACAGGTTATGTTGTAGGTGGCACGGTGTGGACTTTTAGTCGACCTGATGTTCGCCTCTTAAATTTAGATCTCATGGTTATTGATGAAGCTGGCCAGTTCTCGTTAGCAAATTCTCTGGCTGTAATTTCTTCTGGGCGCTGTGCATTACTGCTAGGTGATCCGCAACAATTACCGCAAGTGAGCCAAGGCAAACACCCTGAACCTGTAAATGAGTCCGTACTCTCACATATATTGGGTGAGCATAAAACAATGCCAGAAGAATTAGGTTTCTTTCTAGAAAAAACTTTCAGATTGCATCCAAAGATTGCGGAATGTGTTTCGAGGCTTCAATATGAAGACCGCTTGTATTCAGATGCCCGATGCGAGCTTAGAGATCTTGAGGGCATCAAACCAGGGCTTCACGTAATCTCTGTCGATCACATTGGCAATACGGTGAGCTCTATCGAGGAAACAGAAATTCTTTTGAAAATGATTCCAGAACATTTAGGAAAACTCTGGACGCCAGTTGATTCAAAAGGCGAACCAATCACCTCGCGCCCACTCTTGCAAAGTGACATCTTGGTTGTTACCGCTTACAACGCCCAAGTGCGCTACTTAAAGTCACGATTGAGAGCTGCGGGATTTGGAGAGATCAGGGTAGGTACATTTGATAAATTCCAAGGACAGGAAGCTCCAATAGTTTTTGTCTCCATGACAACATCGTCAAGCGAAGATTTACCCCGTGGAATTGAATTCCTGTTATCTCCAAATAGATTGAACGTTGCAATCTCTAGAGCTCAGTGGGCCTGTTATGTGCTGCGTTCCCCACAACTTTCAGTTATGGAACCTGTATCGCCTGAAGGAATGGTGATGTTAGGAAAATTTGTAACGCTATGTAAAAACTAAGGTTTCTTTTTTTCTACATAACCCTTTTTAATCTTGGATTTTACTAGTTTGTCCATCTCTACTGTCGCTGCTTCTGCTGAATCAAATGACTTATCTTGATTCTGACCCTTGGTCCCAATACGGCCGAAGTGAATATGTAAGTTCTTCCCATCTTGGGTAACTTCCCAAAACTTAGCGGACTCTTCAACGCCGCGTTGCTCATCTTCTCCGATAAATTCAAGATATGCCATGACTCCCCCTCAAGTTTGATAGTAAATTATCATCAGAGCCATTGAATGAACAAGGCTATTGGAGGAAAATCCCATCATGGGCGATAAAAAAAATGAAGTCGATTCATGGATGGGCAGAGCCAGCGACCCAACGCAACAAGATGACGTCGC
>JACCDG011041507.1_pt1 | contig 11117 bp, 15 predicted proteins | sample 7442471 | NCBI WGS metagenome assembly JACCDG01 (sample SAMN15323444, study PRJNA562643) | freshwater metagenome | isolation source: river surface water | place: USA:Blue River Watershed | collected 2017-08-17
CTGTGGTGTTGTAAGTGTTTTGTTCGTTAATGTTTGAGTCGTATCCGTACCAACTAGTGTTGTAGTGGCAGTGGGAAACGTATAAGTATAACCGCCACCTGCGACATACTTAAGATTTATTGCATTGTTTGTTGCCATTATAGCGTTATGCTTACTACATTACTAATTGATACTACGTTCTCTAGCTCCGATGTTGGGTCATCGTGAGTTACTTCAATTTCAACCTTATACGCATTGAATGTACCAAAGAATGATGCTATGTAGGTCTCTGGTTGCCCTAGGTCCTCCGCACCAGAAGAGCGTATATAAGCCCTAACATAGTAATCGCCAGGCATTCCTAGTGCCCCAACAATCCTAACGACAAGTCCATTAACTTCAGACCAGGACCACCCGCCCGACGGCGGGGTTAGGGTATCATAGCTTCCGTATGTGTGCCCCGCTGAGCCACCGTCAATCCGTACTCTCACTTGCGTTATCGCTGTTCCAGTTGTTGGTGCTGTTGTACCTACGCCCTGCAAATAGTTTACTGATGAGTCACCACTAGTGCTTACCGATGCATTTGTGGTGTTATCCCCATTAAAGGCGTTTGCATCATTACTCCAAACTGAATCAGGGTCAGTTATTCCACTATGACCGTCGAAGTAATATGTTGTAGTAGCCATATTATACTACAGTTATGTTTCCAACAGAACTGATGACTGTCCATTCGGTATCTGCAACAGTACATAGTAATTCAACTGAGTCATACCTATTAGTAGATTCGAGTGAGCCTCCTGTTCCAGTTGTTGTGTTTGTATCTCCAAAGTGAATCACCTCACTAGCATTCTGTGCAATCTTCCAACCACCAGCTCCCTTTCCAGCAACCTTGATTACAGAACCAAGAGCTGCTGTAGTTGGAAGTGTAAGTGTTACTAGGCCAGCATTGTTGAGAATGTATCCAGTATTAACTGCGCCAGCTTGAGAGGTGCCTGTTACTTCAGACCAACTTAAACCACCACTTGATGGTGCCTGCCATGTGGCTGTGTTAGCTCCAGTGGCTGTTAGTACGTTTCCGTTTGATGGCGCCGCTGAAGCTGAAACGTCAACAATGCCAGTTGTCGTCTTCAGCTTAAAAGCTGTTGTTGAGCGTATTGGCATATTAAGTTAATTCAGTTATGCGAGCGTTACCTGTAGCTGATGCCCAGATACCATCTATCGCTGCCGTGTACCCGAACGGTACCTCATAGTATTCATCCTGTTGTAGCTTTACTGTAAAGGATGATGTTGATGCTGTAGCACCAAGCTTGATGTAGAGTAGTGCTGTACTATCGTTGAAGATTGTTGCACCTACTCGTGCATTGTTTGATGCAAGTAGTGAAACACTTGATGCGCTACCTGCTACGGAAGTAACCGCAGCAGTTGGAGCCTTAAGAATAAAGTACTGTCTGCCCTTGTCATCCATTTGAGGTACCTCCCAATCACCTGCAATCGGTGTAACAGCAGTAGGTATGTCACGCCTTATTCGAAATGTTGGAATACCTGTGTCAGATGCCCCCGCAACTCCGTCACGAGCTTTCGCTGGTGTAGTAGTAGCGTTGGCAGCCATTGTAACGGCAACGTTTCCAGAAACTGTAGACGCTACTGTTCGCATGATTTCAACAGGGAGTGCGCTACCGACACCTACTGGTCGAAGGTCTTGAATTGCAACATCTTGTGCTGCAAAGTTAGCCACTGATACCTGACCGATTGTCCATGTGGTAGTAGAAGCTGGGTTCGTTGAACCATTGGCGATACGTATCTGAAGACGTAGTGTAACATCGTCAGGTACCATCTCGTCTCGTGTAGCTCGTACTGTTTGTTTGATTGTCGCACCTGAAGCTACCAGCTGGTCTGCAAAGGTTGCGATTGAGTCGTTACCTGTGATTATAGCAATATGGCCAGGAGATGCTGTTGTACTTATCGTAGCGGTTGTTGCACCTGAAGCATACCCCTTACGTTGCGTATCAAAGCTAGTCTGAGTTGCAGTTGTGCCTTGGTATTGCAACTGGTAGTAGCTATGTCCAAACGCTGAACAAGTACCTGTACCGACCGCAAATCCAGAAACAGTGAAGGTAATATCGTCACCTGAAACAGATGCGATTGGATACCTACCAGAGAGGAACGTGCCAGTACCAGAGAACCCTCCAAGGTACATGGACTGTCCTACATTAGCAGCTGTGAATCCATGCCCTGCTGGGAATGTAACTGTAATTGCTGTAGCTGAACCGATTGTGTATGCAAGTCCATCACCGATAACGTCTACTAACTCAACAAAGAAGTTGTTGTTAGCGATACGTTGTGAGAGTGTTGAACGGCATTTAAGTCGTACGCCTCCCTTGAAGGAAGCTAGAGAACGGATGATTGTCTCTGAGCGTCCTGTGGTACCTGATGTGATTACTAGGTTACCGCCAGTTTGGTTGACACCCATACCAGTACCAATGCTTCCTACGAGGGTAAAGAAGTCAGAGTCAACATTGTTTGAAACAACCTTTGAGAATCCCATACGCTCCACACGCTGTGGAACCGATGTAATCCGCATTGCTTCCTCGGAGCTGTCTGGTACTTCTGTTGTTATAACGTCAGGATGTAGGATGATTTGGATTTTGTCCGCATCATCCATCGAGGTTGTGTTGTAATCTAGAGTTATTGTAGAACCTGATAGTGTACCACCCTTTGTTGGGTCTGCAAAGTTGTAGATTATAATTCCATCTGTTTGGTTTGTGATGACAGCCACCCTTTCTATTGCGGTGAAGTCGTCACATTGTATCGTCTGCGCCGAAGCGTCAAAGACGTATGTTGTTGGGACTATTTTCATATTTTATTATAATGACACCGCATAGGCGATTGCTAATTCTTCACTGATACCACCGCTAGTTATTGTAACTACAGTAGCATCGTCACCTGAGTCGTCTGTTACAGTAACCCCTGAACCAACGAAGTTTAGTTTTGTTCGTTGAGTGAGTGGAGTTCCTTCATCTTCAATAGTATGCCCACCTCCTGTGATTGCTTCGAACGTTGGTGCAGAAGTTGCTCCGTTAGACATGAGGTAAGTCTGGTCGGCACCAAGTGCCAACTCAGTTACGTCGCCTGAGCCATTAGAGTAGAATAGTCTCCATGCTGTTTGGTCTACGAACTCAGTTAGGTTAGTGTACCCACCCGCTGCGTTAGGTTCCCATGATGGCGCTCCTGACTTCCATGTAAGCACATCGTCCTCTGAAGCGAGGGCACTTGCAAGAACCAGGTCTGTAACAAACTGTTGTTCTGGTCCCGTTAGGATACCTGAGATATGAAGACCTGGGTTCGTGATATTATAGGCAAGAATACTCATACCTGGGTAATTAGTTTATCCAAGTCTACATCTGGGTATTCCTTGGCATAGAGTTCTTTTAATCGACCATACACAACATGTACATCAAAGATAGCTTGTGTGATATCCTCTTCTCGCTTGTCGGCATTAGTCTCCCTCTGTGCCACAATCTTCTCACGCTCACGAATCTTATCCTCTCTCTTGAGGCGTTCCTTTGTTTGTCTCTTTTCCTCTTCCTCTATCTTCTGAAGTTCAGATGAAAGGACCTTAAGGTTTCTTTCTTTCACCTGTATTTCAGCGTTGAGTTCTCGCAACTTAACCTTCCTTTCGGATTCATTTGCTGAGTACTCGTTTGCGTTCTTATCATAAAGTCGCTTAAGTTCTGCAATGCGAGACTCTGTCTCTGCTTCAGAATCCTTAAGACTCTTTATTCGTCCAAGATGTAGTTTAGTTTCCTGAGAGTTCTTAACCTTCGAAGCATCAAGAGCATTGTTTATATTCTTATTCTCTTGTACTGCTGTAGACAGTTCTTTCCTAACAGAAACAGCACGACCCTGTATTTCACTGAGGCGTGCTGTCTCTTCAAGAATATTATATCTCACTTCCTTCAACTCTGCTTCCGCCTCCATAATACCCGCCTGGATATTCTTAAGGTCCTCTGAAGCTTTACGAAGTTCTGTGACGACAGCAGACTTGTCCGCGTTAAGAATCCTCAACTCATCTTTCAGAATTGTTGGATTCTTCATTTAGTTTACTTACTCTGTTAGAGTTCGATTGTGTGGTAGTTTACAACTACTGTTACTGTGTTGTCGTTTGCTGCATTGCCTGCGATTTCACCATCACCAGTATTTGTAAGCTGGATTACCTCGTTCACTCCTGCTGTTGCTGCTGCTCCTGTAAGGATTGCTGCTGGCACTGCTGTACCGAAAGCGTCAGCTGATGCTACTAGCCATGAGCCAGTCGTTTCAATAGCTGCTGTGATATCTACACCTGAGTCACCGTACTCAACAACAAGGTTGTCTGCTGTCTCAGTAAATACGTTTGAACCGTATGTGAGATAGAAGAATACGCTATCTACGATGTTGATTTTACCCGCACCTGGTGCAGCAACAAGAGTTGCTGGCGTGCCGCGAAGCGCCTTTACCTGAGCTGAAGTAAGAACTACTGTACTAGAGTACATCTGGTTAGGTGTTTCACCTACTAGAATATTCCCAGCATTATCTACGAGAGACACTCCGTCTCGGTCTGTTAGATTAGTTGACATTTAATTTGTTTGTGATTAGTAATCTTTATTCTCCACTGAGTGTGTACCAAACAGTAGCATTGCCCGCGTTTGCTGAAACGCCACTCTCTGCGAGTGATAGACGCATTGTCTCGTACGCGATGTCTACTACGAAGTCGAATGAACCATCACCAGTAAACTCCCACACACGATTAGTTAGGGCTGATACTGTTGTGGTTGAGTCAATCGAAAGAGGGAACCAAGTTGTTCCTCCATCTGGAGATTGCTCTAGTTTAATAAGAACCTTGTTAGCGGTCTCTGCTGCGCCCATTGCATATGCAACTCCGATAGCGAGCTTAGACATTCCCTTTGTCTCAAGAACAACATCAGTGTCAGTGTACGTCCCCGTCAGCACTGCTGCTGTGAAAGGCTTGCGTGAGAACTGTGTTGCGTAATAATTTGACATGATTATTTCTTCTTAGGCTTAGCCTTTACTTCCACCACTTCTTCTTCGTCCTCCTCTTCTACAGCTGGAGCTTCCACTGGGTAATCCCGAGTTTTACTACCACCGAGTACTAGGAAGCCATATACTTCCTTGAGTCGATGAGCGACATCCTCTGGGAAGCTGTTGTCTTTGCCAGCAGGAAGTTCATACCAAGTACCCATGTAATTGGTTTTAACATCTACTGACTCAGGATTCTTTACTGTGATATAAGTCATAGTTTAATAAATTGCAATTTAATTCTATGGTATTCGATACGTTAGTATCTTCTAAAACCATATCCCGAAGGAGGAATTGCTTCCTCCGCCGAGTATGAGTTCAGGATTAAGCTGAATAAGCAGCTCCTGCGCCCAATGAACCCCAAGAGCGACGCCAATCCTTGGTGTAGTTCGCAAAGCGACCATAGATACCAACGGTAAGAGTCTTCTTGTCTTCATCTACTTCAGTCCATGGCTGCATTCCTTCACGAACATCGTGAATGAACTTAGTTGAACCAGGAACGATAAGGTACCAAGCTGTGTCGGAACCTCCGTTAACTGCGTCAAGAAGCATTGAAGATGCTACGTTGATGCTTCCCTTGTAGATGTTAATGTCGTTGTTACCAGAGTTTGAAACAAGTTCAGACTCAGTAATAACGCGGGCTGTCTTCTCGAGGTGGGCAGGAACTACGAGAGTTGTCTGACCTCCGAGTGACATAGGACCACCTGCATCTGTAGTCTGGAGCATGAGCGCAATACGTGCTGTCTCAAGGTTACCGTCCGTGAGGGCGATACCTGTAGATGAAGCATTAGACTGCGTTGACTGACCAGGGACTACTGAAGGGTGAAGGGTTGACCACTGCGGTACAGTATCATTGTACCACTGCATTCGGTAACCTTTTGCGCTGTCCTTACGAGTTGTCCATCCTGCGTTGAATAGCTGGATACCAGACTCGTCCTGTGAGAATGATGCTGCGCGACCGAGGTCTGCTGCTTCGCTCATCACGTTTGTGAAATCACGGTCCATAAGCTGCTCTCGAGTAATCTCAAGTTTGTCAGCGTATGCTGTGTAATCAACCGACGTTACGTACGTCTTGAAACGACCGAGTTCATCAGTAGACTCACCTTCATCCTTACGGCGAAGACGGTTCTCTGATACTTTCCCAGTAAAGTGCTTCTGTGCTGAATCAGATGATTCAATCTTGAGGAGATTTGAAATGCCTGGGGTGTAAAGCTCCATGTTCTGGTCGATGACCTCGAACAACTGGAGACCTACTCCCTTGATTATTTCTCCCCACTTGGAACGACTTTCAATCATATTCTAAATGATAATCTATTAGTAGAGATAATAATTAGAGGCCAAATACCTCAGATTCAAAGATGTTAACGACAGCGAGAGTTGTCTTCAAACGGTCGAGACCGTGTGAGTAAACCTGTTGCGAAGTTGTGTTAACAGTTGATTCATCTACTTGGTCTTCGTCTGCGAGGTCAAAAGTTTTACCTGCAAGGTTAGAACCAGTAGTTGTACCGTACGCTGCATCGCCTGCTGCGAGGTAAAGTGAACGCTTAGAAACGTCTGCGCGAACAGATACCATTGCTACAGTCTGGTTGTCAGAAGCTGCTGCGAATGAACTATCTGGGTTAGCGAGGAACGTTCCGTCCTTCTTAGGGTTGAGACCATCTGCTGAATTGACAGACTCAACAAAACCAAGAAGCTTTGCGCCAGTCGTTGCGAGAGCTGCGAAACCTGAAGAGGTTACGACAGCGTCGCCGATAGCGACAGTAACTGAGTTGGTGATAACACGTTCCACGAGAAGTGGTCCGCCCTTTTCACCAAGAGTACCATTTTTAACAAATGCCATTGCCTGTTAAGTTAAATGGCAAGTTAGATATTATAGTTCTAGACTATTGAATTGGTCTGGATACTTTTCCTTAAGTTGTTTGAACCTTTCAGGAGAAACTCCACTAAACTCCATAGCTGACTTAACGTCTGCTTTGATTTGACCATCCTTTACGGCTGGGACTGAACCACCTTGCGGTGTTCCTTCATAGTCAACATCTGAGTTATCGTTTTCTTTGAAATTAACAAAGCGATATATCTCTTCGAGTCTAGCCTTAGCTTCATCCTTTGAAGAAAGGTCCGACAAATTAAACTTCTTGAGATGCTCGGTAAACTTACCGAACACGATACCTGCTGCGTCAGTCTGGAACTCCGACTTGCTATTCTTGAACTCCGCAATAGCAGATTCAAGCTCAGCCTTTCGGCGTGCCGTTTCCTTCTCAGTAAGTGCCTGCTCAATTAGCGAGTTAACATCTAACTCACCTCCATTAAGTTTGGCCTTATCAAGAGCCTCCTGCTTCTTCTGACGTTCAGTCTTAACCTCTTCAACGAGGCCAACTTTGTCCGCTTCTGCTTTTGTGGCACGAGCTATAGCTTCGTCCTTAGCAGCTTTAGTAGCAGCGAGTTCATCTTGTAACGCCTTGATTTCCTCTTCTGTCATATTGTGATGACTCTCATCCCCTTTTTATAAATACACTTGGTAACACAGCAATGCCTGCGCGTGGTCGAGTCCACGATGATGAGCTTGCTTATGGGCAAGGCGCAAGATAGAGTTCAACCATCCTGCGCCCAACCCGTAAACGGATTGGGTTGTATTATAACCGAGGGCCGTTATAATACGGCTACAATTATAACACACCTATTTTATTTGTCAAGTCCCCCCTGCATAATCACTGACAAGATTCACAAATCTCGGTGGATAAATGCACCTTTGGTGGTACTAATTCAAAGTCATCAAGAGCTTCCACCTTTGTTTCTTCCCCTGCTTCGTTCATTTGCTTTCTTGATTAGCGAGATAAAGAAGTTTGTTCTAGCATATGCCCCGCGAATCTGGTTACGTTCAGTGTCATTGACTGCCTGAAAGTATAGCCGTATGTCACGCTGGCACATGTCACGAAGGAATCGTTGGAATGTATCGTTGCTACCGAACGCTCCAAACATCTCTAATATGTCGCCCTCAGAAACTACTGAACCACTCGGTACGCTTGCTTTGTAGTAGCCAAACTTACTCAATAGTTTTTCAATCATATTATTTATTTATGGTTATCCAAGTCTTACCACTATTACATCTGTGCTACTTGTCTCTGAGCCATACCCATCTGTTCAGCACCAGCGCCTGGGAGTCCTCCACCTCCAGCTGTGTCTGGTTGTGGTTGCTCCTCATTGATAATCTTAGTTGGGTCTAGTCCCATTGATACTGCCAGCTTAGTGATAGGTTCATCGAGATTAACTCGTTGCCCGCCAATCTGTGCAAGTATCTGAATCTTCTGCAATAGCATAGCCTGCTCTGCCATTGAGCTGTACTCACGACGTGTGTCGAGACCGAGCTTAATGTCATAAGAAATGTTGCGAATGTAGCTAGGTGCAATGGCTGTAATCTCAACCTTCTTACCCTGCTCACCCTCTGACAACATGGCACGTGCTTGTATAGTAGAAGCCTGTGGTAGGTTATTGTCTGAACGATACAGCTCAAGGATACGAGTACCACGCTTACCGTTAGACATCTTCGTGTTGTAGAAGTTGAATGACGCGAATGGTTTATTGACATCAGTGTCTGCCATTACACCAGGAACGATGGTTGCGTTTGGCTGGAAGCCGAACTGCAAGATGTTCTGGATACGAAGCTTAGCTTTACGCTTAACAGCACCATTGAGATATCGTGCAACCATTGTTAGAATAGCTGCCACACCCTGTGCGGCTGTCTGTACTTCGTATGCTGTAGTACGCTCTGAACCTGTTCCAGCCTGTCCTTGTGAAACTCGGTCAAGTGATGACTCCTCCATAATTCTACGAGTGTACTCGAGAATGTATTGGTGCCAACCTGTTGGGGTTGGGAACTGGAGTGGCATGATAGCCTGGTTGAGGCTGAGGCCGCCTGTGTCGATAGATGTACGACGACCTGGTCGTAGGTAGTCATCCTCAAAGTCCTCGAAGCCAGCCGTAATGATTGGCGTGAATATTGAAAGGAATGACTGGTCCATCATCATGTTCTGTAGAACGTTGAGTACGTCCTGCATTGAACTGAGTTTGTTCGGTAGTGACTTACCATAGAAGAACATACCGTACGGCTCGTTGATTGCTGAGAAGTATGGTTGTTCCTTGTGGTTCCACGGCATTGGAGAAATCTCCTCTGTTGGTCCTAGTGGGTTGAGCCAGATACCATTAGCCTGCATTACATACTCGTCATTCATTGAGTCGATAAAGCGGATTAGCTCCACCTGTCCTTCCCCAACATCTGAACCAATGTAGTCATTGTAGTATGGTATTGCGCCGCCTTCAGTGACAGCTGACTTTCTACCATCAACGAGAGCAGCCTTCTTGTAGTGGCCGTACTTCTCTTTGAATACTGCGACATCCATAATCTGGCGACGGAAAGAGTATGGTTGTTTCTCTACACCAATGACTGTGAGAGTAGCTGGATAGTATTCCTCAAGAGGAACTATCTCTGCATACAACTTACAGTCCTTGATTACGTCTTCCTTGAAGGTCATTGAGTCGCCCTTACCCTTCACGGTTCTCACTTTCTTCTTGATGTACTCTACATCTTCGTATCCGATTGCGGTTCCTTTTACCAATAGTTCAAGAACGAACATTGACATAAGGTTCTCATAATCGTCTACTTCCTCAGTGTACTGATACAGGTCTGTGATAATCTGAGCACGGAGTATATCTTCCTCGCCGCGAGGTATTGCAGATGCTATAGGAAGCTGCTCAATGAGCTTACCAACCATCGCCAATACTTTACTTCGAGTGAATCCGTCATTGAATCCAGACTGCCAATCCTCCATCCCATCTCTGAGATATAGGTTTGTATTGAATCGTTCTACTGAGTCCTCAATGTAGTTGACCAAGTTCATCCCATCGAAATAGGCGAACGAACGGTCACGGTCCTGTTGTGCTCTACGGAACAGCATGTCCACGCGTGAGACAACACTTCTCTCTTTCTCTGACGGGCGAAAGACTTCACCTGTAGGATAGAGTAGCTCGTATAGCTTTACGGGCTCTTTCTTTGGTGTCATTATTATCGGATGACCATTTGACGATAAGCCCTCTTAGCTACTTGGTAGTGCTCATCGTTATGTTTGAATTGATAAATGCGGAGCATGATTGCTTTCGATGCTTCACTATATCCCTCTACGAAGTTCTTTACCTTACGTTGGATAGTACCATCTAGTTCGTACTGTTCCATTAACTTAAGGGAATGTCTGTATGGAGAGTCTGTGTACCATGTGTAGCCACGGTACGGCATCTCTTTATACATCTCGTGTACGTATGCGTCTTTCCAATAGATGCGGAAGAAACCATCACGGATACGAACTACTCTAAAGTACTTCGACTTACGATACAGGTCTCTCACTAATCTACGGAACCAATACGACCCTTCATTCTGGAACGGGATTTTAACGTCTCCGTCTGACGGTTTCCTATCGCCTGCGGCGAACGTATGGGTTGAATGCACGGCCGTCTTTCTTAAACTTATCAGTTACCTTAGCTTTATTAGATTTAATATTCTCCAATCCGAGACATAGGTACTCCATGGCTGAGCGATGGTGAGATGTCCAGTCGTGATTTGGTTTAACTGACTTAATCTCATCCTCTCCGTTTCGCTTCACCTTAGGATAGGCTGCCTGCTCAATACACATAGACATGTATTCAGTATCTTCATTCTTGTTGAGTTCAACACCTTGTCGGACTCTCATTTTCACAGCTGTCTTACGTGTCTGGAACTCCTTCCATCTCTCTTCCCAGTTAACATAGATGCCCGCCTCCTTAAGGATTGAGAACACTGATTGGTTGGTAACAGCTGAAGTAAACCTACCCGCTGGGTCTCCAAACACTGTGCCCCTCTTCCACCTACGATGAGATTCTATCTTCTCTATTTCCTTCTTAGAATACCTAAAGTCATCTGACGGTATAATTCCAGTGAGGAATGGAATAAAGAAATCTATTGTCTCACCTGTTTTATAGAAGGCATCGACTACTCTAAACTTACCATCAACTAACTGAGACCAGATGATAGCTGTACCATC
>JACCDG011519396.1_pt1 | contig 11116 bp, 19 predicted proteins | sample 7442471 | NCBI WGS metagenome assembly JACCDG01 (sample SAMN15323444, study PRJNA562643) | freshwater metagenome | isolation source: river surface water | place: USA:Blue River Watershed | collected 2017-08-17
CTTGCGATCATCCCTGATCGGTGCCGATCTTCTTTTCCAGTCTTCTGCATCCCACCTGGAGCCACCCATGGTGCTCCTCCTTCTCAGAGTTGGTCTCTCCTCAGAGAGCCTTGAATACTTCTTCTGGGCTCAGTGGTAGGAGCCTGAAGGTCTTGGGTCCGAAAGTCTCGTCGACCGCTGCTGAGTAGTTCACGAAGACCTCGATAGCGTTCTTCTCGACTACCGGTCCTGAGAGCCATCGCACCAGAGGTGCCAGCTTCGGATCGAACTTCAGAACCATTCCACTGGAATCACCGAGCAACTGAAGCCCGAGTTTCTTGACCAAGATAAGGTCAAGCAATTCAGCAGTTCGTGGAGGGAAGGATTCTCCTACAACCTCCGTAGAGGCGACCGGCAGCACTTTGGGTGTCATGCCTGACGGATAGGAGAACTCCCATCCTCCAGGCACGAACACCAGGTGGTTCATCGGGTTGCAGCACACGGTAGCCAGTCCCAACGCTCCGTGTATCGTTTTGACCATCTGTAGAAAGCAGCAGATGTTGAACAGCCGGCTGAGGATCCACACCACTTGGGCCGGATCTGCCTTACCCTTGTAGTGGGTCAGGTAGTCGGCTAGTAGGATGTGACCTTCGGGCTTGGGTACTACGACCCATCTACCGTCAACTGCTTCGACCGTCGTGCTGTTCTTGGCGAAGTACTTCGAGAACTCCTTCTCCATCTCTGGAGTCGGGTAGTCGAATCGTACATCGGGGATTTGGGAGGTCTGACCTGTTGGCCAGTTCCTTGGGTTTTTCGGGTAGTGGTAGGTCTGGTGTGTCGCTCCACTGTAGACCTTGGCATACCCCAGATCGTGCATCGATCCATAGGTCAGTCCAAAACTCCGTCCGTCCAGTGCTTCGACCCTGACTGACTTCCGCCACTTCCGGCCGATCAGCTTTCTGGCTGAGAGGATCTTGTCTGTCAGCTCCCTGGCCTGAGTATCGGCACAGATATCTGGGTGGTACTGGCGGAGCAACGAGTCGTTCATCCTCTTCTGCTCTTCTTCACTGGCACCCATCATGGTGACCAGCACAGAGCTGTCGAGGCTGAGTATGTCTGCCCTTGTAATGGAGATCACTGGTATCAAGCTCCCCTTGTGTTTCGTGATTCAGATGGGCTAAGGTTCCTTCTTGTAGTCGAACAAGCCACAGGTCGAACAGTGACGTGTGTGGGTTGGCCTGTTAGGATCAGGCCGGTCTGGTATTGGAGGGACGCGGTACTCCAATCTTTCCAGGGCCTTGGTCCACCGAGCAACCAGACCTGTTCGTTCAGACAGATCCTCGATACCTTCGGCTCGAGAAAGGTTATGGCGGAGATCAGCCATCTTGACCTGTCGGCCTAGACTGTTCTTCATGATCCGGGTGATGAAGTCGGTATACTTCTCGCCAGGCCATCTGGTACAGGCCTTGACTGCATCAATCAGCTCGTCGTCTGCGCCGGTGAACTGCCGGATCACCTCTTCGGTCATGTCCGTATCTTCGAGCAAGTCATGAAGCACAGCTACGATCTTGAGCTTCAGGCTTTCTTCCTGAGTAGCACAGATGTTTCCAACCGCTGCCATTACGGCCAACGGATGTAGGATCACTGGAAGTCCAGACTTGTCCCGCTTTCTGCGGTGTCCTCTGGCAGCTAGTGTGATAGAGGCCTCAAGGGCTGCGCAAAGAGCATCCTTGGTCATTGGAAACATTTGCTGGACCATTCTTAGGGCCTCTGGCTAGAGGGATTGGATCTCCAGAGGCTAAGGATCACGAAACAAATCTCTCTGTCCGAACTCCTTCTCCAAAGCATCGGCTATCTGTGGAAAAGTGAGTCTCTGCTTGTCGTTCATGGCTATTATGCTTTGCTCCAGCCCCTTGGTCATTCCAGCTCTTCTGGACAGAGAATCTGGTAGGCCTGTCACAGCTCCGTTGTAGCCTCGTCCAGACCTGTAGTCATCCCGCATGACTAGGCCCTCCAGAAAGGCTATCTCACACAACACTCCAAGTGGACAGTGTCGCGGTCCTTCCTCCTCATACCTACAAAGCCGTCCATAGGTCTGCTTGTACTTGTCACCTCTCAGAGCATCGATCCATTTCCTGATGATTGGATTCATTTCCCCATCCTCATAGCCATGAGTTTCCTGGCTCGTTGTTTGGCCAGTCCCTTCCTCCTACCACACTGCCGGCTACAGGCCGGGTTGACTCGATGGGAATGTCTGGCTGCTAGCTGGAACTCCTTCCCACAGACTGGGCAGACAAAGTCCTTCATCGTCTCACCCTTCTTGCGGCCGGCGTTTTCCTGGGGACTCATGATCACCAGGTTGTCCAACGCACAGTTCTTGATGTCTCGATCCACATGACATACATGCTCACCAGGTTCGAGGAACCTTCCGAGCTTCACCGACATGAGGTATCGGGCATAGGTGATGTTCTTCCGCCCACCCTTGTGGTCGAATAGGATCATGGACGTCCGGCCCGAGGCATTCACCGAGGTGCATCCGGACTTCCAGACGCCTAGGAATGGGGGCTCGAGCTCGATCTTCATGATCGGGAGTTCTTCCTGCGGGACTTGGCTGCCCTCTTGTTCTTCTTCCTGGCCTTCTCGGACTTGTTCTTCTTCGGCCCAGTCTTGGAACGTAGTCTTTCGACTCCGTGCTTTGAGACTCCACAGAAATGGTCTACTAGCTGTGCGTGCATCAGCTCGACTGGTGGTAGCTTCCTTCTGTTCATCTTCGTTCCTCGGAGGAATACTTGGTGTGACCGACAGAAAGGGGTAGGATCCGTCAGGTCACACCGCCCACCTTCTGAACTGGGAGCTGCTGCATGGAGTCAGCAACTGGGCCTGTGTCCCTGAGGACTCAGAAGGTTTCGTATGTGGCTAAGGTAGGCTTGGTGGGTCGGGCTTCTTGAGAGCATCTCGAAGAATCTTTCCCATCTTCTCCATCCGAGCCTTGTCTTCCGGACTCTGTCTATAGGTAGCCCACAGTCCTGTGAATCTCGGATCGGATAGCAGGAGGTTTCTGATCAGTCCACCGATGTTCTTGAAGCTGGACGCATTGTAGTCATAGGTACCATACTGAGTGGGCTGGTGGACCGGAGGTTTGGAGAAGTCTTCTGGGGCTGGAGTGGTACCACTAGTGAAGTGCTCATCAAATGTCCAGGCTGCTGCCTTGGCCCAGTCCTCGGCGGTGCAGGCAATGTCCAGATAGCCAATCAAAATGTCCGAGGCCAGAGAGTCGTACTCGTTCTCCGGAGCACCTGAGGAGATTAGACCCTCAATGTCTTCGTTCCTCAGGATCTTGGCAATCTCGGCCTCCAGCTCCTTCCTCATGTCGATTCTGGGACTGTACATCTGGATCTGGGTAGTTCCAGTGGAACTGGGCAGGGGCTTGTTGCCTGGTGGAATGGTCCACCCGGTCAGCTTGGACCAGAATGCCATGATGGTAGTGATCGGGAACATCAGAATGGCATAGGTCATACCGACTAACAACATGATGGGCAGAAGCACAGATAGCTTTATGGTTGAGACGAGGAAGTCTGGCCAGCTAGCTTTTGCTAGGTCCTTGGCCAGCTTGGACTGTTCCTCGTTCCACAGGCTCTTCAGAACCTGGACGTGAGGGGTAGGCATCGGATACGGATCTTTGGTCATTTCTTCTGGTCCCATGCCGGTCCTGTCTTGGCTGACAGGTCGAAGTTCTGTTCGATGAATCCAATGACCAAGGCTGGATCAATGGACTTGCTGAACACGATGTTTGGTCCGTGGTTATCGAGCATCACTGCCAGGATCTGTCCGCCACAGAACTCCTTCAACCCCTGAGAGGTGTTCTGGCCACACTGATGGGAGCCACACTCGTACTCCCGTTGGCTAACCACGGGTACTTCTGATCCTGGCTTCAACGGGCAGTGGAAGTGTACGATGCAATCCATTCCGGGATGGTCACGGAAGACAATGCGTTGGCTCTGCCCACCTACTGAAGGCTTGGATCCATAGGCGATTACGGTGTCAGGACCATCCGTCCTGATATAGACCAGGCCGACATTCCTGATATCGTTGAGGTTGGACTTTCTGATCGAAGTCAGGAACTCTGTGTCGCTGACCTTGACGGCAAAGTGACCAGCTGTCTTGTGGTCAATTGCCTTGTAGGCCGAACGTCCAACACAGTGCTCGATCACGGCTCGCAGAGCCAGAGGAACCCGGCTATCGGTCCATGGCACAGCTTCTCCAGCTACTACTGTTGACTGGGTGAAAGTCAGGTTGCACCGGAGAAGAGAGATGTCAATCATCTCTTGAAGCGTGACGTTTCTCTCGACACTCTCTCCGTAGATCGACTCTTCAGGAGTGGCTACGAAGTTGAGCCTGGTCTTCGTGTCGTTAGCCACTACAAGGTTGAGGTGGGCATCCTTCATCAGCCTTTGGGCCTTCAGGAACATCTGTTCCTTTGTCTCCCCAAAAGTCTGACTGAACCCGATGCAGAAGATGTCCTTGCGCATCTTGCGCACATCTCCGATAACCTTGTCGGCCATCTGGAGATCTAGTCTGTAGGGAGCCCATCTTGAAGGAAGCCTGGAGAAGTTTCCCATAATCGAACCATCACGCCAAACACTTCCTGCTGAGAAGTCGCAGATCGCACAGGTCATCACAACTATCTTGGTGGCCGGCTCTTCGACAACTTTCCAGAGATGTGCTCTCAGTTCTCCATTGGTATCAATACCTTCCTGTCCTCCAGCCATCTTGGTCAAGTGGAGGTGGACATTCATCCCAGTCTTGAGACCATACCCATGGGCGAGTGCTCTGGCAGTCCCACCCTGAGCTGGGGCACACAGAGCGAGGTGGCTGTCGATCCGTTGGATCGTACCTCCACCATAGATATGAATCGTCTTGTCGGTGGGTAGCACGGCTAGCTCCTTTTCCAAGTTGGGCGAGGCTTGAGATTCTTCTGTCTCTTGATAGCTGTGGCTAAGCACAGCTCCGCAGTCTCTGGGAACATCCTGTCAAAGGCGTGTTCCACTATCTCTGGGAGGTTTTTCTCTGGGCTTAGAGCTCCACGCATACCAACATCGATGGCGAGATCAATAGCATCAAGTACTATGTTCCTTGGAACAGATCCATCCCGTTCTGCCAAGGCTACGAGGAGCTGATTCCTCCAGCAGTGGTATGGTTCTTGTCCAAAATCGACGATCTTGTCCCCATACCATAATACTCCTACTCTTCCGCAATGGAAGTGTACTCTCTGGCTGTATGGCAATTCCTCGTCACAGAGCACCCCAACGGTTTCCAGTGGGGCTCCGCAGTCTGGGCATACAACAGGACACCAGGCGGGAAGTGCTTTTCTCCTACCCTCCTGATCTGGTTCTGACATGGCTAGCTCCAGATGGTTACGAGGTAGAGTGCTGGATCGGCCTTCGGAATGTGTTTCACAACTTCAGGAGGGAGGTATCTCACTGCCTCCTGCAACTGGATACCTAGCCCAGGTGTGACAACTGGAAGCTCAAGAATCTGACCAACTTGTGGATCTACTCTTGGTGGGACATGAATACCCATAACGATTTCGCTGCTCTGCCCACCGAGAACTGCTCCGGGGTTGTAGATCTCTATTCCACCCCACCTTCCGTCTGCTGGTACTTCGGACTTCTCGGTCGGTATCTCTACGACTTTGAAACCACAGGTGGGACAGAACTGGTGGCCTAGTCGTTCTGGATGCTCACAGCTCGGTCTGGTTCCACGTATCTTGGTACGCTTTACCCTCCAGCCATAGACTACGTGGATGCTAAGATCCATTCCCATGTTTCTTCCTTCCTGATACAGAGTCTATGGTTTCTGATTCCGTAAGGGCTCTAGTAATGGCAGCTTCAACCATCTCACGCTCTAATTGCTCAAGCGGATATGGTTCGCACTCTTGGATGAATTCTACTCGAGACTTGCTCTTGCGAACAAAGCGCCACCCAAGAGCGGCAGCGTGCATCAGGGAAACTACTTTCTCAACGCAGGTGCGGGGTACCATCTCAACACCACGCCCCATCAGTCTCAGGAATTCCTTGGCTAGTGTCGCGTCCTCAGACTCAGGACGCTCGGCAATGGTGTCCAGGGCATCCAGACAGCAGTCCTCAAGTGTGGCAGCATCTGTTCCGCGAATCTTCTGCATCACCTCAGCTTCTGCGGCGTGCATGGCCTTCATCGCGGGCAACAGGCACCCTCTCAGAACATGAGGGAGCACCTTGTTTCTTGGTGCCTTTGGACACTTTGGTTCAGGTGTTTGCTGCTCACTCATTTCGGCCTCTTCCTGATACAGGCTAGTGCTCCACAAAGCAATATGAATCCCATTGGGGAGGTGAGGTTGAGTGGAAAATCTAGGGAGCAGAACAGAACTATGCTCATTACTACCACAATCATGGCTAGGACAATGATTCCAAGGACAGCCATCACCTCCTTGAACAGTTCAAGGTCAAATCCCATGAGCTTTCCTCCTAAGGTATTGAACTGGGTGCCTCTCAACAGGTAGTCGGCTTGCTCGTAGAAGGGGTAGGACTACGGCCGGGATTCGAACCCGTTACACTACCATGCCAGTTGCCGTATCAGGCACCCAGTCCAAGATGTGTGAGTGGTAGGCGTACTGGGATTTGAACCCAGCATCTCCGATTTTAGGGATCGGCTCTCTCACCTAGAGAGATCTACGCCCACGTACTTTAGGCCCCGACCTGGAGAACTCGAGGACGTCTCGATTCAGCTGGCTGGAACTGATCGGCCCACTCGATCCTTGTCACTCCAGACCTCTTGTAGGGCTCAGAGGTGGAGAAGGCTACAGCCGTGAGCTGGTGCTGGAGATCAGCTTCGAGGAAGGAGGAGACACCAGGCCGGCCGCAGAACGTCCGGAGGATCACGGTTTCGGCCTCCATCAGGTGGAGCGTACTATCCTTCCAGCACCCTGGATATTCGATCTGATACCGGGCTGCTGCATGTGCTGCCTGCACTGCCTTCTGACCTGCGGTGAGGGAAGCATCCACCACCACGGTGAGGTAGGTCAGTCCAACCTGTGGGATGACCTTGGCGAGCATGGCCTGCTGCTCGAACCTCACTGCGTCGAGGTCTCCGCCGGCGGTCCAGGTCTTCTGAGCGTCCAGACTCTTAGGCTGTGTCTCGATCTTGTCGAGTGTCTGGCCCCTCAGCAAGCAGTACCCAACATGGGCTGCTCGGGCACGATGACGAGCGATCTGGAGAGCGTTGAACAGTTCCTGGGTCGATGAGTCGCCCCTCTTCTGGGCTTTCTGATGGAGGTCCTTGAACACACGGACCTGGCTAGCGAGGTGCTGGACATACTTCTTCATCCCGGCGAACGAGACCTTGGTCACCAGTTCTGCGGGAAGTGCTTCGATTGCGGCGTTAAACATGGGGGAATTCTCCGTGTAGGTCGAGGTGGCTCGGCAGTGCGAGACCAGCGATAGACTCGAAGACGGAGAAGGGAGGACTGCGGCTGTGGAGAGAGACCTACGTGGGCATCTGAGCTGTCTCAGGTGGAGTGGTCTTGCTCGGCCTAATAAAGCGGTCGCTGATACCTAGTGGAAAGGACATTGGCCTAGCAAGCTGTGGAGATGCGTCAAAGGTTCTTATGAATCCTGTGACTTCTGGTGGTAGGCATATAGTAGTCAGCCTTCCTGTCGGCCCATAGATACTGACAACCCCAGAAGCCACATTTGCTCTGAGGTCTGGTTGGAGTACTCCATTGATCGCTCGAGCGACAGGACAAGCTGAGCAAGATCTGGGCACTCCATCGAAAATGTGATCGTCAGTCACATGGATCTCAGTCACAGCGATCTCCCTTCAGCTGATTGCACTCGTAGTGGGCCAGCTTGAGATTGTCCTTGGTTCCTCTGCCACCCTTAGATCGTGGAACTACGTGGTCCAACGTGGCTTCCTTTGGTTCCACTGGAAGCCCACAGATCGAGCACTTGTCACCACGGTCGAGGAGCTCTAGCTTCAGCTTCCTCTTCCGGTTAGAGTTCTGTCCGCCTGACTTCCTCGTCCGAGCTTCTAGGGCATCTGGACACGGGCATCGCCTGGTGGGTATTTCTGACCCACAGTACTTGCAGCTTACCCGGTGAAGTGGGCTTTCCCCGGAACACATAGCGATCTCATCCCGTACTCGAACTTGATCCCGTGCTTCCAGCTACGGTAAAGTAAGAGTCGGCTGTGAAACACTTCCCAAGGCGGTATCCTCAACCCTGGATAGCCAGCCCTCAGGTCTTCAAGTGCCTGGTTGTGGGCTTCCAGAATGGTGGCGAGATCCAGCTCCTTGTTAGGGGCTGCTCTCTCCTCCGCCAATTCCGCCGTCCGTCGTGCCAGCATCCTGGAGTTGGTGACTGGGCTGCTCTGCGCCCAGATTCGTTCTTCCGTCGGGTTCAGAAACGTCATTCGTCGATTCCTCGGTGGAGTCCTTGACAGTAAAGGGCTCTCGGCCGGGATTCATCTCGTCCCACTGTTCACGAGTGATGTGCTTCAACGCACCAGCTACTCGGATGGGGATGTTACCCTCCCCACTTGAGGAGACAAACTCACCCAGAGCGAATCTGCGGAACAGGTCTAGGAAGTCGGCTCGGCAGCTCTTGCACGCCTCGACATAGTAGATCGACTTCCTGAGCAGACGAACCTCTCGCTCGTCTTCGGGAGCTGGATTCAGCGTCGCCTTGTACTTGTGGGTGGGTGTTCCGGACTCCGAGATCGTGGTGTTCTCCAGCTCGAATCCTTCGACCAGACCACCGGAATACCGGTAGGTCGTTCCTCCGACGTATGTCCCAGGTCCCTTCAGCCTGCCATAGATGTGTACTTCTTTGGCCTGAGGAACAATCTCCTTCACCGAGTAGAAGCACTCGACACCGATAGCTCTGCTCTCGTACTCTTCACGACGGCAGATGGGGCAGCATTCAACCTTCTTGTCTTCCACTTCTGCTTCCGTTCCCATACAGGTATCTGCTTCTCGGGGGAATCTGAGTCAGAAAGCTAAGGTCACTTACAGCTCAGTTAGCTTTTTCAGGTACCCTAGGAGTTGAGTCCTGACGTAGTTCTCGGACATCTCGGTTAGCTGGGCGATCCGCTCAACTACCTGAGTCATCACCTCGTTGGAGAACACGTTGTTCGGCCGGCCAATCATTGTCAGGGCAAACGACCGGACTATCTCCTGGTTGATCACTGCTTCGAACGGTCTTGAGGTCTCGGAAGCTGGAACAGGGAGAGCCTTGAGCTTCTCTTCAGGTAGTTGGATACCGACATGTGGGTTGTCCTCCGGATCTGGTAGTGGGAGGACACATGTCCCACTTAATCCTGGCAACGCAACTTCACCGCATGGGTTTGAGTACCCAGGGCGGTATGGTGAGGGCTGTCCATCTCTTGGATCATCTGATACTTTGATCCTCTGCAACGTCATACCTGGTTCTTCTGGAGGTAATGGACCATGCTTCTTCGGATCGTAGGTCTGAATCTGCTTCCACCGACAGATGGCTGACCTGGATCCCTTCTCATTGGCCCTCTTCCCAATTACCTCTACCAACCCAAGCCTTCTCAAATCGAGTAGGATACGTCGGACAGTCTGCCTCTTGATTCCAGTGGAACTAGAGACCTCATCAAACGTAACCCCCATCAGGGGGTCGGCCTGCTTGATCTTTTCGATCACTACGTCTGTGTTGGTCATGGTCTCTCCTAGAGAGCTACGTTGGCTTCCACAACTGTGGAGGGTGTGGCATCTTTCATCGCTACCATGGCTGGATGGACGTACACTACTCGGGGATTGCCACTGGCATCTCGGGTGAAGCGTTCATCCCTTAGCACACGGAGGTGTCCGTTTCTGATATGAGGAGAAGGAGAGTTCCGGACGTGTTCTGGCAGGCCTATGAAATGGCCCTTGGCCTGATGATCGAACCGTCCCATCATATCTTTGTTGGCCGGAAAGCCCGGTACCAAGGAGCCGGGGAACGCTGTGACATACATCATCAGTCGTAGGATGAAGCTCACCTGAGCTGAGTGGAGCTTCATGTCATCTTCAGTCCATCCAGCCTCGGTTTCCTTGATGAACTTTGGGTGGATGAGTCCTTGGGGTATGTCATCAACATTGATGTCACATTCATCCCACCACTGACCGGATAACGCATCGTTAATCCTGCTCTCCGGTAAGATGGTACGCATACGTTCTATCCCGGTACGGCAGAACGAGACCTCGAAGAGCTTTGTGTCCTCAGACTTGATGTCCGGAGAGTTGCACTCGAACTCCAGAATGGTGTCTGGGGCTACTAGTCCTCTTGAGCGGTAGAACTTCTGGATGTAGGCACGACGGGTTCTCACGTCTGTCCACTGGACTAACGTCGGAAGGAACTGGCTTCTTGAGTCTAGGCACACCATCACTGGATGTGGCATCAGGGCTACACAGCTTAGATCGATGAAGAACCTGGGATCGTTCACCAGCTTCTCGACCTGGGGCTCGACGAACCACACATCCTTCTTCTGCTCCCACCTCGAATCGATGAGAGCTACGTCCAGCGCAATCAGGTTCTTCTGCTTCACAGCCTGCTGGAACATGAGAAGCTCCACCTTCTCACGAGAGAGGTGAAACTTCTTCACAGCTTGTGGATCGTGCTTGGCTACTTCATCGACCATCAATCGGTATGTTCGGTACTGCATGGCTCGCCTTCCTTGGTCTGCTGCTCGGCGGAGAAGATCGCCTCATCCACAGATTGTGGAACCCAGGGAATTGTGCAGTGCCGGTCCTGTTCCATGATAAGCCGGCCTTCCCTGCCTAGGATGAACATGGCATCCCGGACCTCACATCTGGCTCCGACAGACAGAAGACGTCGAGGTATGGAAGACTTCTTGGCAGCTTCTTGGTTAGCAAAGATGAAGAGCCGGCCATCCTGGTCGTAGTAGATCTTGTTCTGGCCATCGGTCAGCATCACTACCTTGATTCTCATGGCTATACCTTATCGTCTGCTGGACATCGGGTTGGATCTACCTGTGACCAGTTGCCTTGTGTGAACTCCAACAATGGCTGGTGTAGAAGAAGGGTGATCGTGTCTTTGCACCACTGGCTGGCCTCGTTGAAATCTGTGGTGCTTTCTCC
>JACCDG010021462.1_pt1 | contig 11113 bp, 8 predicted proteins | sample 7442471 | NCBI WGS metagenome assembly JACCDG01 (sample SAMN15323444, study PRJNA562643) | freshwater metagenome | isolation source: river surface water | place: USA:Blue River Watershed | collected 2017-08-17
AGTCGCGCGGCTATCACGGGAGATGCCGGCGCTGCAGGCCGCGGTGGAGACGGGCCGGGTGAATGTGTCGACGCTGCGCAAGCTGGCGCCGGTAATTACGCCGCAGAACCAGGCGGAGTGGTTGGCTAAGGCGGAGTCGCTCCCACGCAAGGTTCTGGAACAAGAAGTCGCGCGGGTAGCGCCGCAAGGCTCGTCCCCGGATCGGCTCAAGCCTTTGAGTGCCGACAACACAGGACTGACCTGTACTTTGGATCGAGAGACGGCAGAGCTGTTGCGACGAGCGCAGGAGATACTGGGGCAGAAGAAGGCGCGGCACCTGGGACTCGGCGAGACAATCAAGGCGGTGTTGCAGGACTGGCAGAAGAAACAAGATCCGTTGGTCAAAGCGCAGAGGGTGCTAGCAAAAGCGAAGCCGGAGTCAGTGAAACGTTCTGAAGTGGCCTCCGAACCCAGCGTATCCTCCCAGGAGAAAAAACGCATCGCTCTGCCTGCAAAGTTAGAACACGCTGTTCACCTGCGCGATCGAGGACAGTGTTCGTTCGAGCACTTGCGCTTTGGCCGGTGCGAGAGCCGATTGTGGTTGCAAGTGCATCACCGGCTGCCCGTAAGCCGCGGAGGGCAGAACACCCTAAAGAATCTGCAGACACTTTGTACCGCTCATCACCGGATGCAACACAAAAAGCACCCGTCTCAGACGTAAACCGGGCTCGGGACCTAGAACAGTTTCCATGAGGAGAGTCTTGTCGCTAGTCCAAAAGGTAGCCACGTACCTGGCAAAACGATCTAAACACCCACTAGGCGTTGGACGGATTGGTAGTGCTCGAGCAGGCCTTTCAAAAGCGAGAGCTTCATCGCCGGCACGCGATTGCCCCCCGCCCCCTCCATATCCACCGCGCCGGTCAAGCTATTCAAGATGGCTTCTTCGGTGGTTTCGATCACGCTTTTGTAAACCGGGTCTAGCGAACTGTCGCGCATCATTCTCACGGTCGCCTGGAGATCGGGCGCTCGGTGGGGCACTTCATTGGCCGTCGAAAAACCAATGATAATTTCGCCGCTCCCATGTGCCCCATAACTCCCCACGCGGCCAATTCCCAATGCCGCTCGTCGACAAACACGGTTCATCTGCTGCGCACTCAACGGCAAATCCGTTCCCACTACCGCAATAATAGATCCGTAATTCAAAACCCGTCTCGAATACTTTCCCTGCGACGGCATTAAAAGACGCCCTACGGGGTAACCATCCATCCTCAAGTCTTCCATGATGCCAAAGTTGGAACACACCAACACGCCCAAGGTAAACGTCTTGCCACCCAGATTGAGCAACCGACTCGAAGTGCCAATTCCCGCCTTGAAATCACAGCAAATCATTCCTGTGCCGGCGCCGACTGCGCCTTCTTCCACGACTCCGCTGGTGGCCCCATCGAGCGCACTGAACACGTGCTGTGGCTTGATGTGCAACCCAACCGCGTCGTTCAGGAAACTATCATCGCATTCTCCCACCACAGGGATAATGACTTCTTGTTGGTCTCGGATCTGCGGGTACTTCTGCGCCATCCACTTCACGACGCTATCGCTCACCCGCCCGACCGACATTGTGTTGGTCAGAGCAATGGGAGTTTCGATCAACCCCCACTCCGAAAGCTGGGTAAACCCAGAAACCTCGCCTGCTCCACTCAGAATAAAACCCCCGCTGATGAGTTTGCGCCCATAAATATCGTCATTGGGCATGATGACCGTCACACCCGTTCGCACCGGCCCATTGCCCGGCTTTCGGCGGCCAGAACCTTCGATCAGGGTAGTATGGCCTACTTTGACTCCGGGAACATCGGTGATCGAATTGAATGGTCCAGGCGTGCCGTTGCCAATGGACACCCCCAGATCGCGCAGCCGGCACCGCGACTTGGCTTCTTCTCGATAGCGTTCGTATAAGTTCATGAGGATCGCAACTTACCCGCATTGCGCCAGCGCTGCAACGCAGGCGTAAGAATGCGTGTGATGAGGCCTTCAAACTCCATCCCTGATCGTTCCGCCATGACCACCAAGTCACTAAAGCTCGGAGTCAGCCCCGGCAGCGGATTGATTTCGAGAAAATATATGCCCCCTTTGGCATCGATTTTAAAATCGATCCGAGCTACATCTCTACACCCCAGCGATCGAAACACCTTGCGCGCAAAGGCGGCGATTTTTCGATCCATTTCTTTTCCCAAAACGGCCGGGCAATCGAGCTTGAAAATATTGTTCTGGGTAATAGGCAGGTTCTTTGCCTCAAAAGAATAGACTGGGTACTTTCCTGCATCACTCAGGAACACGATTTCCATGGGTCCGAGCAGACGGAGTGTCGTATTCCCCAAAACGCCAACGGTCAGCTCTCTGCCTTCAATGTACTCTTCACAAAGCACCGGCTCATGGTAGGTCTTCCAAAGCTCTTGAGCGACTTGTTCGAGCTCCGCTTGCGAAGACACGACAGACTTGCCGCCTATTCCTTTGGAGGTTCCCTCGTGGTTAGGCTTCACGATGACTGGAAAGTGCAGTCCGGGCTCTACACCTTTGCCGCCCTGATACAGACGATACGCAGGTGTCAGTACCCCATCTTGACTGAGGAGTTTTTTGGTAATGGCTTTGTCGAGCGTGATCGCAAGACAAGTCGCATCACTGCCAGTGTGCTCAATGCCGAGCAAATCACAAATGGCAGGGACCTGGGCTTCGCGTGCTCGCTTGTTGGAACCCTCGGCAATATTGAAAACGACCTCGATGTTGGCGGCTTTGAGATTTTCGGCGAGTGTTTTATTGGCTTCAATGCACAACACACGACCGACCTTTTTATGAAGGACTTGGGCAATGGCGTCCACGGTAGACTGAGAATCAAATTCTGCCTCAGTTTCATACCCCGGATCTCCGGGCGCTTTGCGTTTGAGGTTATATACCAAAGCTACCTTGGGCATTTTGGACGTGATAATTCGACGTGGCGACTTGAGGTTTTTTCCCTGACGTTTCCACCGCGAAGTCGCTGCCGCCAGTACCTTGAGGATGGTTTGGTTGTAATCCAATCCCAACGCTTTGGTCGCTTCAAATAGACCTGCATCGGGTTGCAAACTGGGAAGCGCGTTTAACTCCAAAAAATAAATCTCTCCTTCTGGAGTAATGCGAAAATCAGCACGAGCAAAATCCACCGCACCCGTCACGGGAACAATGCGCTTCATCATGTCTATTAACGCTGTCCTAGTGGCAGGTTCCAGCTCCGCGGGGCAGCGCACCGAGACGTAGTCTCCGTCGCTATTCTTAAGGTCATAGTCGTAAACATTGTCCCCCACACCCTGTTTGGACTGCAGGACATACTCTAAGGGCTCCAGCACTCCTCCATCGCCCAACCCAGCGATATAGGGAACAGCAATGTCTCTGCCCAAAACAAAGCGCTCCACCAGAATGCCCAATGGGAAAAGCTGCAAGCACTCGGCGGCATAGCTCAAAAACGAATCAGAGTCGCGACAAACCGATCTGGCCGTAATGCCTTTGCTAGACCCTTCGTAATTGGGTTTTACAAAAACGGGGTACACTAGCTCGCTTGCAACAGATCTCAAGTCATCTACCGTGTTGATAAAATACCCCTCGATGACAGGAACACCTCGTGTAGCGACCATTTGCTTGGTGAGAAACTTATCCAAGGTCAAAAAACACCCGTAGGGGCCAGACCCTACATAGGGAAGTTGCAACTGCTCAAAAAATGTCGGCCCCAGACTCTCTCGGCCAATACCGTGGTACCCTTCAGCGGTGTTGAAGACGATATCGGGCTTAAGATCGGTGAGGCGTCGCATCCATTCCGAGAGGTGAGCGGCAGCAGGCATTTCAAGATCAATCACGTCATGTCCAGCAGAAGCCAGAGCGCCATGAATTGCGGAGATCGTTTCGGGTGTGTCGAACTCGGCCTGCTCGATCGACTTGTCTCTTTTTAAATTGTAAACAAAAGCGATCTTCACTCCCGCACCTCCATGAAAGTGAAGACCACTTTACGCGGGTTTTGGCATTTATTCTACAAGGAGTGGAAAGCGCAATGGAGAGCCCAAACGCCACTCCACAAACCACGCCCCAGACTTGGGGACAGCCGATGTGGGGTAGGCACAAGGGACGATTCCGGCGTGAATTTTTTTACCGTGCAACAAGTACCACATTTGGCGCAAGCCCTCGCTATTTGCGACCACTCGTTCGAACGTCACCGACGGGTACTGGGGGTTTTCGCAAGAACGCACAATGAGCTCACTGGTATCCGGAGGGGCTTTTTGCAATTGGTGGTAGACTTCTTTTTGAGTGGCATGCCATTCCCACCAACCTAATGATTGCAGTCGAACGACGAGCGGAATGGACGAAATGAAAAGCAACACAATCGAAAACACCCAAAGGGACGAAGGCGCCAAGTGCTTGGGCAACGGCACAAGGGCCACTGCCAGAACACAGAAATATCCCACCACTAACAGCCATCCGGGAGAGAAAAAATCCTGTCCCAGGTAAAGCGCAGTGGAGAGAGCCAAGAACGGCAAGTAAAGCCATCGAGAAAGGAGCTGCTTAAGGTAAGCGCTTTTACCTTCCACGCGGTAAAACGCCAGAACGCCTAACCAGGCAATTAGAGGCAGGAGTACGGGCCCTAACACGGCGACTCCAGACTGGAGGAGACGCTCCCAGGTGTAGGTCGGGATATAACTCGGGTTATAGGGCATGCGGCCCAGGCGGACGAACAGGTAGCCGAGTGCGATCACCGCAAATGGTGCAAGGCTACGCATCCGCTGTGGCGTCGGCCGGCGATTGAAATAGGGTTCGGCGACGACGATCGCGCCGAGAAAAGCGCAGTGAAAGAGGCTGGATTCTTTAAAGCAAAGTGCCAAAGCGAAAAACACCCAACTCGCCACAGGCCAGGAGCAAACAAAGGTAAACAAACTCGAGATCAAGAACAAGGCTTGGGGTACGTTCATGAGCCCCTCTCCTACCCAGGCAACGCTGCCAAAGTGGAGAGTGAGCGAGCAAAGCATGGCTACAACAAACCAAAAACCATTTCGAGTCTCACCGGAGATCCGGGCGACAGTCAAAAATCCCAGCCAAACCGAGACTAAGAAGCCCGCAAGCAAGGATAAAATCCACAGACTGTATTGAAGTCCAAAAACGGAATAAAAAATCCAGACCAGGAGTTTGAAACCAGGCCGAAAAAACCAGGCGATTTCATGATCTGCGTAGTAGAGACTGGGCTTCCATAGATAGGCCCAATCGTGGGGCAAGTGCGCCACGCTATTGCCTAAGATCCACCAGTCGTCGTGACGAAAGAAGACCGAGGGCAGCACAGCCACCCCATAAAACAGCGCTGCCAACGCCAAAAAAATCACCGTATTTCTTCGGTCCGCGAGCATCGGGTTATTTTATCGGCCAACGGGAAAAGTGGCGAGCGGCAAGATACGCGGATTGTGCCGCGCTGCATCTTGGTAGACAACCACTTCTAAGAGGCGTCCTACCCTCTGCCCAAAGATCTTCGACCGGTAAAAACCGCCAAGCCGACGACCAGCAGCACGAGTGTGATCCCCCAAAAAGCCAATGGCGCCCGGGAGGCGCCGAGTTCATCCACCGTGACACACGACGAAGTGCAGCCGGCGTTGGTGAAACAGCTCACTACCCCAGAGCCATTCGTAGTAAAGTAATAGCTCCCACCGCAGCCAGAGCACATCGAAGCGCAGTTATACCCCGTGTTTACTGTGCAAGGGTTATTCGTCAGGGGACTCACGCAGGTGTTGGATAAGTGCAATATTCCTGTCACCGTATCGTATTTGGCATCTATTTTTGCGTCGATACAAAGCTCGCAGGCCATCGTTCCTCGTCTCCTGAGACTGCATTTTTAACCAGACGAGGGAGAAGTGGCAAATGAATTGGGATCTAACTGCTGCAACAGGAACTATCGCATCTCTGTTAGCACGTCAGAGGCCCAAAATTTTCCGCAGCCAATGTGATAATGATACCTATAGCTGAGCGTTTCTTCAAAATGGTGCGTTATAAGTCCTAACCGTCACCCCAATCCTCTCATCAACGTCTTTGGATCTGGAGGCGTTCGTATATTTTTATAGACTAAGTATTGTTTACGCCTTATTCTATCTGTCCAAAGGGAGGGCCTATGACGAACAGGGCTATACACATTGTTTTTGCAGTGACGTTTTCGATTCTGGGCCATGCTGCAGTTCCCGTCGATTCAGAAACCAAACTTACGTTTGAGGATGGTTGCGTTTTGGTAACGCCGGACGGGAAAAGCAATATCGATATCAAAGACGGAAGTCTTTCCATTCGAGACAAAGACGCCACGACAATCCTCCACACTGAGACAGACAAACGAATCCGAGTACGGAGCTCTCTCCTGTTTCACCGATCACAACCCTATCTTGAATTTCAAACGGAAGGTTCCGTAGGCTCTCACTATGTAATCGATACAAGCACCGGTAGTGTTCTCTTTTCGCCTGCGAAGGTAGACTCTAAGTGGACTGTTTACTCGGATGATATGCGATATCGCGCAGAGATCGCGGGTAACTCGGTCTTCCTCTATAACGGCTTCATGTCGAGGGCTTTCAAGTCTGTCGACTTTGTTCTGACAGCTGATGAAACGATCACCAAAGCCTTCTTTGATCCGAATGACTCCAACCGCCTCTTCCTATTTCGGGGCGTTTATAGGAACCCGGTGGACTCCTACAACGTGATATCGATCGTGGATGTGAAAACTGGATCAGTAACCAAGGAAACGAGCATAACGAATTCCCCTGGCTTAGCTTTCCAAGCGGATTTCCCTTCGCACGATCCGTTCACGGCCGATGGCAAAAGTTTCCATTTCACCGAGTTCGCGACCATTGCGGATCGGCAATATGATCTCACGGCGGACACGCAAACGACTGTCTCTTTTACAACCGGTCAACTTTCTTGGAGAAGTAACCAAGCCATGCAGTCGGCGGGGCCAGCGAGTGATTGGAGCTATATCTGGACTACAGAACCTCGCGCCAATGATTACCTGATTTACGGGATGGGTGGAGCGCCGAGTCTCGAGATTCCCAAAGAACTTCTTCGGAACGCTCTCATCACTTTGGACCTGTCTCAGCTGAGCTCCAAGGTCATAGAAGGGTATAGCTGCTTTAAAACCGGGGGGGGCGGTTCACCTTACAAACTTGAAAATACGAAGCTAGTTTGGAAACTTCCCTAGGTTTTCCGCGTTCCTTCGGAAAGTCTTGTAGCTTCTCTTCGATGTTTTACGAAGAAGACTTCTACTCCCATAACTCCCACCAAATCCATGGCGGGGTAAAAGGTAACCAGCTGATTTGATTGGTGATTTAAAATTAAGATCTGCCGCCGGAGGGACTTGAACCCCCACGGGTTTCCCCACTGGCTTCTAAGACCAGCGTGTCTGCCAATTTCACCACGGCGGCGTGAAGGCATTTAACTTATTTTCTTATGATTCAGAATGCAAGTAGAGCTAAAGAATGAGGCGAACGCGCACCCAACCCAGGTTTTCTGGCGCGCTGCTGTTTTCGAGGTATTGATAAAAAACATAGGCCTGAAGCGTTTTGTGTAAGTCGAAAACCGGGCCAAACTGCCCGTGCCGAAGCATGCCGTTCCCCGTCCCCGTATTGCGCAGCCACTCCGCACGAAGAAAAAAGCGAACTCCTGAAAACAAAGGAATCGTAATACTCCCTGCCCCGCCAAAAGGCTTTGCCGAGCGGGTGCTGTCGTTGAGACTTCCGCCAAAAAGCTCCCCTGTAAATCGCAAGGGTGACGCCTCAAACTCCAAACTCGAATAAAGATTCCAAACTCCGTCCGATCGAAAATTAACGTTTCCGGGATCGGCCTGCTCACGCAACGAACCACTCACCCCCAACTCCCACTGCGCCCAGCCGATCGGAAGCCGTGTCCGCATTCCAAAAGTAAAGGCACGAGAGTTATTCGTGTTGGCCCCCATGAGGCCTGTGCCGTTAAACGCCCCCCCATAAAAAGCCAGCCGACTCCCCCAGGGCTCCCAAACAATCTCCGCACCCAACTCCCGAGACAGAAACAGCGCTTTGTGGGCTTCGCCAAAATCCGGCAAAGTGATATCTGCTAAATCCGGTGTCCACCAAGGATTAAAGGTAGGCGAGAAAAGTCCCAGCCGGAGGATCAGCTTGGAGGGGCCAGTCCACTCTGGGCCTGATTGCGTAGACAGCTCCACGTATGCTTGAACAGGCATCAGCAACGGCAAAAGAGCCGAAGAAAACTCCTTTGCCTGCCCAACCGAAAGCCGATACGCCAGATTCTCGTTCGCTTGCCCCCATGCGGTCAGCCTCATCGACGGAAGCGAAAACCCCTGGGAAACCGCGCCGCCGACGTTATACGCCGAATCCAGCCGAAGGCCGAGATTGAGCAAAGGCGTGGGTTGAGGAACCGGCAGCTCGTCTTCAACGACTTCCGCCCCGGCTACCGCTGAAACAAAAAAAATACAGGCGCAAATAAAACGCATTTTTCCCCAATCAAGCCAACGGCAAAAGTATCTCGAATCGCGTGCCCTTACCGACCTTGGAGTCCACTCGAATTTGTCCACCCAACGCCTCAACGATCTTATACGCGGTGGCGAGCCCCAACCCGGTCCCTTTCTCCTTGGTCGTAAAAAACGGCTCGTACAAGTGGGATAGAGTTTTCTCGTCCATGCCCAACCCCTCGTCCTCGACCCAAACCAACGCCCATCGCCCAGAGTCTTTGCGACACCCCACGGAAATCGTCCCCGGTTTGTCCATCGCCTGAACCGCATTGGTCACCAAATTCCACAGCACTTGGCGAAACTTCTGCGAGCTCGTCAAAGCTTGTAACCCCGATTCGTACTGTTCTTTCAATTCGATGTCTGCTCGAACAGGAATATTGCCCTTGAGCGATCGGATAAAACCCGGCTTTTCGGGGTGTCTAAGCGCAAAAAGCACTTCGGATATCTGGTGTGGGATGTCCACCACCTCAAACGTCAGCTTCGTCGGCTTTACGTAATCTAAAAACTCCGAGATCAACTGGTTGAGTCGGTCGATCTCACGCAACGCAATGTCCATCAGTTTCTGATTCTCGCCGGTGACGCTTTCTCTAGGCAGCGACGAACGCAGCATTTCTATACTCGCGCTCATTCCCGCCAACGGGTTGCGAATCTCATGGGCTATCCCAGCAGCAAGCTGCCCAACCGCCGCGAGCTTTGCGTTCTGCCGCAATTGTTCTTCTAGCTTGACCGTACGCACGCTCGTCCGATGCAGCTCTTCACTCAAATACCCGCCGACAAACCCCAGCGCGAGAAAGAGCGCTACATTCAAAGTCCACATCAACACCACACCCTGGGGGGGCTGCAGGAATAAAACCACTCCAAAACCCACCGCGGCAGCTACTGCACAGACCAGTGCAGCACGCTGATACAGCACCAGTGCGACGTACAAGATCTGAACCAAGTACAGCAATGAATAAAGATTCTCTCTACCCGCGGAATAAAATATCCAGACAGAGATCAACAGGGCATCGAAGAGAATATGCGCGAGCGGCTGTGCCCAGCCCTTGGCATGTTTAGACGATAAGGCGGCAAATCCATTAAATGCGAACGCAACACACAGCAGGGAGTACGACACCACAACACCCGGTCCGCCATCAGACGATAACAGCACCTGCTGTACCACGCCCACCAGACCGAGCAGGTAAAGAATAGCCAACCGCCCCAGCATCAACCACTGAAGCGCTTCTCCCACAGGAGGGTACCCAGGGTGCCCGGGACCACTTGCAGTTGACCATTTAGGTTGTGTGATCAAGCTTCTAAGCTCCGCTCATTCGGTTGTGTGATCAAGCTTCTAAGCTCCGCTCATTCGGTTGTGCAATCACTGCTCTAGGCTCCACTCATTTTTTCTGCGACGGTAAACACGGGCAGGTACATCGCCAGCACCAGAAAAGCGATCAACACCCCAACCACTACGATGATCGCGGGCTGGAGAATGCCTGTCAGATTGCCAATGGCATCATCGACTTCATCGTCGTAAATTCGGGCTATTTTTCCCAAAAGCTCATCCAGGCGACCGGTCATTTCTCCAATGTTCACCATATGCACTACCATGGGTGGAAAGACATTCTTCACCGAGATGCCTTGCGCAATAGTTCTACCCTCTTGTACGGCTTGTTTGGTGAAGGTGATGACTTCTTTGATCGCGCGATTGGCAATGAGCTTCTCACAGATCTCAAAAGCGCCAATGAGAGGCACCCCACTCGAGATCAAAGTGCTTAAAGTACGTGTGAGCTGAGCTACTGCTGATCGCAAAATGAGCGACCCTACAAATGGCACACGCAGAATAATCGGATCAAACTTGGCCCGAAAGCTCGGCTGCTTGTAGGCGATAGCCAGGCCAAACCCAGACGCTATAGCCCCTAAAATTACGACCAGATAGTATTCCTGTGTCCAAACCGAAATCCCCAAGACAAACTGAGTAAGCGCTGGCAACTCAGAACCGGTTTGAGTGTAAAGTTTAGAAATTTCCGGAAAGACTTTGACTAACAAAAAAACCAGCACGCCTACTGCGACTACCAGCGTGAAAGCAGGATACATCAATGCCCCAATCACTTTGGCGCGCAGGCGATCTAGCTTGTCTAGCTGCTCGCCCATCTCACGGACCGATTTGTCGAGAGTGCCGCTCAGTTCCCCAGCTTCTACAATCCGCACAAAAAACTCGGAAAAAATCCTCGGATGCTTGGACAGCGCGCCGGCCAGAGTGCTACCCGCTTCGATGTCATTTTTAATCTGCACCAAAGAGTCCCTAAAAATTCCTCGCCGTTCTTGCAGGGCCAAAATGTCCAAACACTGCACTACGGGCACACCTGAATCGATAAGGGACGAAAACTGCTTAGTAAAAATGATCAGTGTCTTTAGCTTTATGTTGGTTCTAAGAACATTAGAAATTGCTTTTCGTAGTCCGGGGATTGAGATCCCCGTTCTGTCTTTAGCGTCTTTGGCTATTTGGAGTGAATCGGGTCGGATCTGCATAGCCCGCAAACGCAATCGGGCTTCGGGTTCGTCATTGGCATCGACGAAACCAGTCACTCTTTCCCTTTGGCGTGTGACCCCTGTATA
>JACCDG011794637.1_pt1 | contig 11112 bp, 11 predicted proteins | sample 7442471 | NCBI WGS metagenome assembly JACCDG01 (sample SAMN15323444, study PRJNA562643) | freshwater metagenome | isolation source: river surface water | place: USA:Blue River Watershed | collected 2017-08-17
CATCTGGCGGATTTTCTAGTGCATACTCTTTGTTTTTGATAGGAATATTTACGCCAGGAATAAACTTATCATGCTTTAATTTATTATCTTCTATTGTATATTCAATATCGTTAGATGTTATCCCAAAGAAATTAAGTGCTGTGGTTGCCTTAGCTGGCGATCCATAAGCCGCTATTCTTTTGTTTTCTGCTTTTATAGAGTTGATATTTTTTCTAACATTAACCCTTATCTGTTGTATTTCAGCCTCAAAATTGCGATAGATAGCTTCATCTTTTATACCACTCTCTTCTTCTTTCTTAAGAAACTTCTGTACTGAATCATCTATTGGATCATTTGAAAGGCGTCTAATATAAGCCCGTATTGAACCCCCATGAGTATTTATGCTTTTTACTTTGTATAATTCGTAACAAGATTCTTTCAAAAAATTATTCAAAGATGTTACTGTCCAGTAGTTCACATGTTCGTGATAAATGTTGTCAAACGTAGCGTCTTCTAGTGTGTTTAATAAATATTGAACTTCAATAATAAAGACTCCATTTGGCTTCAATAGAGAGAATGTGTTTTTTAATATATCAAACACCCTATCTGAATGTGCAAATACATTAGACGCCAACACTAAATCAGCAGAACCAAACAAAACCTGAATTGCATCAACCGATCTTTCGTTAAAATACGAGTGTTGTACAACAATTCCATTATCTCTCGCAATTTTAACAATATTTTCAGCGGGTTCTACTCCAACAACTCCTATCTTTTTTTCTTTAAACGGTTTCAAAGCTGTGCCATCATTACAACCAATATCTACAACAAGACTACTCTCGTCCAACCCAAATTCTTCAATATATTCTTCTGCGGCCTTTTTGAAATGATTAACAAAAACCGGTGAGGTTGAAGACAAATACAAATAATCATCAAACATTTTTTGTGGGGGGACAACCATAGATAACTGTGCGTTGTAGCAATCTAGACATCTATCCATTTCTAATGGATAAGAATCTACTTTTTCATCTATAGAAGAGGTCAGATTGTTCGCTAATGGAGAAAAACCCAAAGAAACAACCCTTTGTAGATTTTTAGATGCACAAATCCTACAAGCTAATTGATAATTATTAAGTAGGTCTTGTCTCATTTTATCGTCTACTAATTGATATGGAATAGTGTGTGTTATTCCATAGTTTTCATGCTCCCTTTCTCCATTAACAAGATTTAAAAACAAAGATCGTTGTGTGAAAACCATAGCGTGAGCGACATTAGGTTTGATAATAGCTATATCTCCCTCATTAATAACTTTAGTTTCAATAGGAGCGTTTTCTATTAATAAGTCTTTTGTAACACTAATGTATTGTCCAAATACAAGTAAACATTTCTGTTCTTGGATTGGATGATAATGGTTAGCTCTTACTGAACCGTAATTAGAATCTATCAAACCTATAAGGTTAATTGGTTCTGTTAATTCGTAGTTTGTAATTGTTCCACGCTTATCAATATATGCGTTTCCACCTTTATCAACATACTCCAACTGTGGAGGTATGTTTTGTTTAGACCAATTCTCTATCATTTCCCGAATACAGTCTTGAATATTATATCTGAACTGAAAACCTGTAGACAATAATTTAGTATTTGAAATCGTATAACCTAAGTTGGGTATTTCGTCGTCTGTTTCAAGAATGTCTAAGTCTGGGACATAAAGTTTACAAATATTTGCTACTTCTTTTACCGACATAGATTCTAGCGAAACATGAAAAGTCTCTTTCTCAATGTCGTTTTCAGCCATAAATTTCATGCACCTAACAACATCTAGTAGAGGCACTAGGCTTTTTAGTTGTACGCCACCAGAAAATAACTTAATCGTCTCTTTTTGGGCAGCTTTACTAGCAAATAGGTTGGGCATAATATTGATACGCATTGTATCATTATCAGAATACCCACAGACACTAGCCAATCTTAAGATTACATAATTCTTGCCAGAACTCTTAATATCTTCTTCCGACTTAACTTTACTAGTCGCATATGATAGCACTGGACACGGCGATTCTTCCTCTCTGATACCAACGTATGTCTTGTTGAAACCCTCAAAAACAACATGGGTAGAAGGAAAAATAATCTTACATGTATCCTTGATAGCATTGAGAATATTTTGTGTTCCAGTGACTCCAGTTTCAACAATCAACTTATCTTTTTCGGGCATTGATTCTGTATTGGTATATGCCACATCAGTAATTCCAGCTAAATGAATTACAATATCAGCATCTTTAACTATCTCACTAATACCTTCTTTATCTAAGATAGAACATTGTTTAAAATTAAAACCCCATCTTTTTAACTGCTTTACTTTGGAGGCAGAAAATAACTTATCAACCACCGTAATATCAGCAGTTCTTGTTTCCCCGGAGTACAGTTTACACAATTCTGTGCCAATATATCCAAGTCCGCCTGTGATTACTATTTTTTTCATTTTTAACTCTTTAAATATACCTTATCGAAAATTTCCATAACCTTTTTGGGATTGTAGTCTCGATAAGCATTCCAATCTTTATTTGGTTCTGGATTGAAGTTTAGAAGTAGTTGATACAAAGACTCTTTATCTGAATAGTAAAGACCTTTATCTCCTAATGTTTCAATATGATGCCTTTCTGGACAATTAAACATAGTCATTACTGGCTTATTTTTATGCGAGAATTCCGCACAAGCCATTCCAAAAGTCTCTCCAACCCAACGAGCGTGTAACATCGCATCGCATGTATTAATATACATTACTTTGTTGGTTCTGTCAACTATTTTCTCAAAAAAAATGACTCTCTCGTGAGAAATAAATTTAGGAGTATTTAGAAATAAGAAGAATAAGTCCTGTCTCTCGTCTAGAACTCTCTTTATTACATTTTTGGCCCAAGGAATATCAAAAGTATCCATTCCTCCATGTCTTCCTATAACAGTATATTCTTGTTTTATTCCTAATTCTTCCCTCATATCTCCAGATACTTCTGGTAAAGAAACCATATATGGAACTACTGGCATCATACCATTAGAACAAGCTTGACTACTAAAGTTGGAAACATATGCCCACACATCACCATGAGCTTCTTTTGGATTGACCATACCCATAACATGCACTAAAACTTTAGCTTTGGTAGGTATAACACCATCGTTATATCCAGACTTACACATGTAGATATGACTAATATTGTTTTTTTCTAATACCTCATCTATCTTTTTAGTTCTTTCTATTGCATTGTCTTCACAATAATTTGCATATTTAATGTCATATGTTTCAAAACTATCTTTTATAGATTGTAAGCCTAACTGCTCATTTCGACTATCTAAAGAATCATAAATAAAGACAGATTTATTACCAAGAAGACTTTCGTTATAAGTAGCATAATCTTGCATCGCCACACAAGTTCCCCTCTCATTCATAAAAGGTTGATAAAATGCTACTGTTTTCATAGAGTCTCCTTATAAAAATCTATAACCTCTTGAATAACATCGTCTACAAACTTAGTAGGCTTCCAACCTAATACTTTTTTAATTTTCTCACTATTTGGTATTTTCTCTGGGGCTTCTGAAAACAAGTCTCCGTGTAGTTCTTTTGGATCGACATGTATTATTTTAGAATGGCTTTGAGATAATTCTTTAACCTTTTGTGCTAAATATAGAATAGTTTGTTCGTTAGACTCATTACCTATATTCCACTCTTGATTCCATTTATCAGTACTAGAAACTAAATAGATACCTTCAACTATATCATCAACCCATGTGAATGCCCGTATCTGCTGTCCTGAATAATATACAGTAATGTCTTTATTATGCAAAGCTTGAATAACAAACCTTGGTAGCACAAAACCACCATCTTCTAATTGATAGCGGCCCGTCACATTAAAAGGTCTGATTATTTGATATTGAAATTCTTTATCTACTCTAGAGGTGTTCTTGATAGCTATCTCTGACAACAACTTAGAAATAGAATACTCATTACGAACGGTAAATTCTCCACGCAAAACCTTATCGTCATCTTCGGCTAAATAGGTTTTATGGTCTCTATGTCCATAAACTTCACTAGTAGAAACAAAAATCAGCGGAGCTTTGTTGTACTTTGCTATGTCGATAGCCCAATACACATCATCGAGAATAATTCTAGCCATGTTTCCAGAATGTTTTAAAACTCCAACTGGACCAACAGGAGACGCTAGGTGTAGTATAAGATCAAAATTACCTAAATCTGCTATGTTGGTGTCTAATATATCTGAATGTATAAATTCTACATCTTGCAGAATAGGGTCGTCTGGAGAAATAGCATTGGTTGATAAATTATCTACAACTGTTATTTTCCACCCAAGACTTTTCCACTTAAGTATACAGTGTGTTCCTATAAAACCTAATCCGCCAGTCATTAATATTTTTTTAGACATCATAATCCTCTATTATTTTTTTATTTTCAACAAAAAACGATCCTGGCGGACCAGAATTTGGTTTGTCATACTGAATACCTAAAATAGACTTATTCCAATCCATCCATGATTTCGCTATTTCTTCATTCTCTTCTCCAAGAGAACCATCCCATCTATAGTTTTCTTCTTTTAGTTTTTTGATTACTGAATTATTAGAAAAGACGTATTTTGCATTTAAATGATCTGTTTCACATCGTCCAGGTGGATGATTTAATGGAGACCTCCAGTGTGAATCATAAGTTGATTCTTGGCTCTCATATATAGCTAGATTTGCTAGTTTTAATCTCCAAACCCAATCTCTATCTTCCCAACCTTGTTTGAATCTTTCATCCCACCAACCTATGCGTCTGATTAATTCTTTAGAAAATCCCATGAACCCTACATTATACAATAAAACGCAAGAAAAGCCGCTCTCAAGTAATCCAAGCATTTTTTTGACTTCTTCCACCGTAGGATGACATCTATCGTTTATTAAAATCACCCATTCTGTAGGAGAAGTTGCTACTGAATGATTTATAAGTTCTGAATATGTAGGATACATAAATGGAAATCTATCTATTCTATTATTCCAGAATACATCATACTCACTTTCAAGGGGTGAGAGTGCCTGAATTTGACTGTTGACAATATTTCTATCGCATCCACAATGTAAGCAAATTGTAAAAGCATCAATTTTTAACATATTTTTCTAAAACCTTAATTATATATTTAGCACGGGCTTCTGTGGTTCCATTTTCAAATAACCACTGCCTTTGTTTTGTAAGTATATCTAAATATTCCTGAGTCACTTTCCCATCAGGAACTAATCTTGTCATTAAATTATGTAGTTCTTCCAAAGATGAATAAGAAAGTGCAGGTAAATCACCTGGAGAACACAATGGGGGTTTTTTATGATAATCACGATACAGTAAGACGGCACCAGCCGCTATAATCTCGTAATTTCTCATAGCATCATAACCACCTCTTTTGCAAGAAAGACCAAACCAAGACTTAGACATATCTTCATAATACTCTTCTTCGTTTGTAAAACAATGATGGCCATTATGAGATTCTTTTGGTTCAAAGTAAGCTTCTCTAGGATATGACTTTTGAAATAGCTGTACTTTCTTAAAATTTACTGGAAGAATTCTATTCGCTGGTAAACCACAACCAAAAGGAAATATATTAGCATTTTCTTGTAATAACTGAGTTTTAAAACATGGCGAAATTTGATTTCCTATTACTCTCTCTCCATTGTGAGTAGTATAAATATTGTTGGGGGCGTTTCCATATAGATCGTTGCCATCAATATAGAATTTAATCTTACATATTTTTTCTAATTCTGGAATATCTATCATACCATAATTAAAAGAAGTTCCATATAAGATTACATCAAATCTGTCTAATTCTCTAGAAGTGATATCTTGAATTGGTTCGTGATATAAGGAAAACCCTTTACCATGTAATGAATTTCTATTGACGCTTGACCAATCGTGGTATAAAATACGCTTTCTAGGATATTCTACACAATCATCACCTAATAATTTACGTAAACCGATTAAAGCTGTATTTTCGTGATAGTCTCCCTGGCACCTATCTTCATACTGCAAATTTTTATTTTCATCCGTAGTAATAAAAAGAATTCTCAAATTCTCCACTCCTGTCCACCCGCAAAGTGTCTAATTATTATGTTTTCTTTTTCTACTTTATTTATATTAAATATACATGAAGACTCTCCTGGAATTTCTGTAACATTCCAAGCAGGATCAAGAATCTCTACGTTATCGTATAGTTCTTCTAGAGAATAAACAGTATCTTCATCTTTAGCTGAATGCCACCCATAAGTATGCCATCCATGTTCTATAAAACTAAAAAACGAATCATTTGAGTGCCTTTTGATACCTGCTAACGAATACCAAGATGCTTGCTCTCTAAATTCATGCCAAAAAGAATTTGTGTGACCAAAATATTCATGTACGCTTTGTTTGTCGTTTAATTTCTTGTATCTATCTTCTGATAGGATTAAATCTATTAAGTTTTTAGTCCAGTCGTTCACTATAATAGCATAGTTGCCCATACAATGGGAATTTCCACTGTCAATAGCGTATGAGAAAGACTTATTACAAGGATAGTCTTGTTCAAACTTATCTATTCTCATATCCGCGTCTAAGTGAACTAGTTTATCTCCATCTTTTAATTCACCACTAGATATCATATCCCTGACTAATGTAAATTTCCACCAAGTAGGATTACCCCTTACTAAATCGCCCCCCTTACTTACTAGATAATCATAACCATGCAATTCAGCAAACTTTTCATTACGTTTTGAATAGTTCTCTTCAAAAAAACACTGCTTTTTTTCTGGATAATTAGCTATGACAAACAGTATTTTTCTCATGCTATCCTTTTGATGATATTAGAATGGAGGCTATCTAATGTAAAATAATGACTATAGAGTTGTTCTATTTTTTCCAACATTTTGTTATATTTTTTATCAGAAATAGATTTTAGTATGTAGTCTAGATTTTGTATTTCATTTTCATCTACCAATACACAAAAATCGTTCCAATTGATTTCGTCGCTCCACGGTAAATGGAAATGGTCACTTATATAGACAGGAACAGAACCTAACTGCATACATTCATATAAACGGAAACTTGTGTTACCATAACCACGAGGACATAATGTAAATTTACTTTTTGATGTTATTGTTAAGAATTCTTCAAATCTACCGTCTTCTATTTTAGGAATCCATTTATTGCAGGCAAAATAGTACTCATCCTTATGCGTACAAACAGATTGTAATTTACTTCTGATTGGGTGAGTATAAGAACCGACAAAACTAGCAAATATGGTTTTACTATTTGTTATATTTTGGATAGGAGAACAAACAACGGGAATCGGTATTCTATTTGGTTTGCAAACAGTATCAGACGCTGAGAAAATAAGAGTATCTGGCGGTAATTGATGCATAGGAGCATCATCATGCTGACAAACAATAAAATACTGTCGTTGCTGATCTAGTTGAGACAGGACTTCTTGAAGCCCCTCGCATTTGTTTTCACAATAGATAGTAGTCCAAGATATAGGAATAAAAATTCTATCGTAAGATTTATCTTCATTAAGAAAATCTCGTATAAAATAATCTTCTAGATACAACCCTATGTGATAAGGTGGGTATGTTGGATAGTTTGGTTCTAATCTGTAATTAGAAAACAGATTAAAAACATATTTTTGATATTCATCCATTTTGTTTCAATCTATTGTATTTTTCTCTTACTATATCGACTATCTTAAGTTTGTTCTCAATACCTACTACCCAATTAGCGTGGTGGGTAAGAATATCTTTTGGAATATCAAAGTCTTCACCTTGCCATTGTTTAGGTATGGCGTGACCAAAAGTAAAAAATCTTTTAGATAAATATTTGTATTTACATACTGAAATATGATTATTAAGGGTGGTTTGATCTTCTACTTTATAGTTGGCTAACATAAGCTCAAACAGATTTAATGTTGCTGGATTTGCCTTACAAATAAACTGACCTGAACAACACGCACCTAAATCATCCTGACATGCTATATCAAAATCGCCCAATTCTTCCAACATAACATCTTGTACATTACCAAAGAACTGTATATCTACATCAAAAAATGCGAATACTTTTCCTAAATTTTCTTTACAAATTTGATAGAACAACTCTACTTTTCTATAACAAGTAGCATCCCATCCTTTAGAATAAAAGCTTCCACTAGGGCATTCTTGTGGAATTTCAATAGCTTTTAAGTCGAATTCACAAGGTATTGTACTTAAAAAGCACTTTTCGTAAAGAATCTTATGAGAAGGACTAAATATTGTGTAAGCGTTCATTTCTTAGTCGTTCTGCATAATGTTTGTGAATCTGCATAATCTCTGCTAAATTTCTTTCCATATTTTTCTTATCAGAAGACACGCCTGTTGGATTTCTATAGTAAATTCCAAGAGCTTTATTGATCAACTTCATTTCTGACCCGCCAAAAGCACATCTAAGCCAAAAATCCCAATCGCTCCCAGATACATACTTATTTTCTTCAAAATAACCAAACTTATCATGTAATGAACGTCTCCAAACAGGATGATTGTGCGGCAGATTACTCCCTAATAACTTTTCTTTAGAGAAGTTTGTGGTTGGATAAACGTGTTGTTTAATATGGGGATTTTCTAGATCAAAATTATCTACTTCAATATTGATACAATAAGCAACATCTATATTAGGTTCCTCGTCTAATAATTTAGTGTGTTCTTCAATACAAGTGGGAAATATCTTATCATCTACGTTCGCATTAGTAATATATTGACTTTGGCTATCCTTAATAGCCATATTCCAACATTTGTAGATTCCGGTGTCTTCTTGAAGACGCACATACTTTATATTATTGTATTGCTTATATGCCTCTAAAATTGATTCTTCTTCTTTGTATTCTGGACTATTACCATTTATGATATATAACTGGCATTGATCAAATACTGTTTGAGCTAAGATATTATCAAGAAAAGACTCAAGGTATTGAGTACCTTTATAAAGAGAAGTTAATATTGTGGTTTTATACATAATTATTAAACTATTTTCCTATATATTTCACTACTACAAAAGTTCCTAGCCAGCTTCCCATAAATAATGGAATTAAATAGAATGGATTAGACAGATAGTTGAACACACCAACGGCACTTAGTAAGTAAATCACAGAAGCCGAATTGGAGGCAACTACAGCCTTTCTTGCCGTAACAGCATAGACATAATACGCATAGAAAATATCTATGATAAAATAGATAAGGAATATCAACAGGGCTTGTGTGAAGCAAAATTCCATATGTTTTAAGAAGTATGTACCACTTCCTGTTTAGATTCAAGCAAAAGTCTAGTTTTAAACTCTTCTAATCTGGTCTTAGCTTCTTCTAACCACTGAAATTGATTACCTATATATGTCCCTTGTTCATCATAACAAATGGCTCCTTGCCAATATTCTTTTTCAATACGAGAATATTCTATTTTATAATACTTTTGACATTCATTGGTTTTATAGTCAATGATACGTTGAAGTTCCAAAATTCTAAATTTATATTCCATAGTTTTCCTTTTTTATCCTGGGTCTTATCTAAACTAACTTAGTGGAGGTAGGGGCATTGAAGCCCCGTCACATCAATTTTAAATAATAGCGTCTACGTATATGTATAATTTTTCTAAATCATCAAAATAGCTCTCCGAGCAGGTTTTCCGATTATCGGAGTCAGCTTTCCAAGCAGGTTTTTCCAGAATTATCTGGGTCATTTAGTTCTCTAAAATATCAGAACTATCTGAATAATTTAATTTTGATACTTGGATTAAATTAACCAATCAGCTTACGCTGCAAGAGCAAAATTTGCACTTAAAATTTGACATCTTATTACGCAGCCTTATGTCTTCTGCGATACGCAACTATTATTCTACACTGTGTTCGATACCTTTTACCCCCTTATTAATCGCTACTTTTACACACATATCAATGAAGTCATCATTTGACATACATCTTTTCATATAATTTAAATCTTTATGAACTATTTGTATATTATCTTTAGTATAAAATCCATTATTATCAATTCTATCAATTGATGCTGTTCCTCTTATAATACACTTTTTACCATCTTTGATAATACCATATCTATAACTACTATTAAAAACAATTGAAACTCCACTCAACGCACATTTCTTATTTTGTTTTTCGTATTGTTGTTCTATGTCTTCGATAGTTATAAGAAAGGGAATTTTTCTATCTCTAGCACCCTTTTTTATTAATCCAAATTGGTGTCCTGTTAAATGTTTTCCAGCTTTATAAGCTTTATCTAAGCGGCAGTCTGTACACTGTTTTACTTGTCCTTGATTAAGGACTGACGTTTGACAAATTCTTTCGTTGCCACAATCACATCGACATAACCAATAGTTTTGCTTGTTTTTTTTAGAATGAAAAGCTATAACAGTAAGCCAATTATATTTTTTACCTATTATATCAGGCTTATTATCTATTTTTCTTTTACTTATTCCATATTTTCTAATAGCATTATAAACAGTTGTGGTAGAACAACCAAAGTTATTTGCGATTTCATTGACGGGTTTATTATTTTTGAGATATTGTATTTCTAGTTCTTTTTTAGGAATTTCAATTATTGGCCTCATATTACCCTCTATGTGTAAAAAATGTTATGTTGAAACATAATACACCAGAAAGTAATTTAGGTTTACAATTTTACTTTATTCGTCACTTTTATCTTATTCATCTGAATATTCTGGATCAATTATTTCGACGATTTCGGCCACTAAATCAATACTGGCTTCGTTTGTACTATCAATCTGATAGACTGATTCTGCACACGTTACTTCATTAGTATACATGAAATTAGTGATCAAGTCAAGAACTTTTTGCTGTTTTTCTTTAGAAAATTTGAAATTTATCATTTTGTTAACAAAATTAGTGGTTTAGGAATTCTTTAATCTCATCATAAAAATCTTTAGGCGTCTTCCACTTAGCTGGTATCTCCAGTCGTTTCGAGAAAGTTCACGGGGACGCTTAATGTAAGTAACAGGGTTCATTTTGACTCCAAAATCGTTAATAGTAAAGTTTCCAAATAAGGTGAATATGTTTGACCTTTAAGGGCCAAGTTATACAAATCCCAAGA
>JACCDG011388956.1_pt1 | contig 11111 bp, 13 predicted proteins | sample 7442471 | NCBI WGS metagenome assembly JACCDG01 (sample SAMN15323444, study PRJNA562643) | freshwater metagenome | isolation source: river surface water | place: USA:Blue River Watershed | collected 2017-08-17
ATAACCTCGTTTTCTTTGTCAAAGCGTTCGGCTACGTCCTGCCGAGTCATGACGTAGTTAAACGCCATCCAGTCTATTTCCTCCGGCGTCCGAGCGTTCGGAGTATGTCGTATATCAGAGTAGTGAACAGGCTCTATCGTAACCTTGACGTATTCGATCTCTTCTACCTGTTGGACTTTGTAGAAACCTGTCTCGTCGGCCTCCACATCCTCCCCTAACTCTTCGCCCTCGCTCGGGGTAAAAGCCGTCCTAACGGAGTTTTTCTTGACCTTCCCCTCAAACCGGATGCGCGGGGTAGCCTTGTCGGCAAATAGGAACGTATCTCGAACCGAATAAAATACCCGGTCAAACGAGTTGCAGCGTATTAGGTACTTGCCGAGACGCTCCGCACCCAAGGAGCATAGACGGCCCAGTTCGTCTGGTAAGTCGCTGAATGCCTTCTCTGTGATTACTACTGGGGTGCGACTATAAATAGCCGGTTGTACTGTCCGAATGGTTGACCACCAAATAGGGAAACGCGCATCGACCTGCGCCCGCGCATCGCGCGTAACATTCATGTGGGCTTCGGCCAAATACTCGTCGATGGCTTTTCGGGTCTGCTCTCTGTGAACCTTCCCCGCTTCGCCTGCCGCATGAATCTGCGCCATCCAGAACTTAATATTCGGACCGTCTTGTGTCTCCGGCTCTAGCTCTGCTGATTCTGTTACTTCTTCCACTACCAACTACCCCCGCGCTGCATTGCCTTGTTCCGCTGAACCAGCTTCAGCGCATCGTTAAACGTAATCGAGTTGACTAAATTCCTCGTGTCGAACTGTCCCGGCTGTTCGTCCTTAATTCGCGTATGCGCCATGCAGGCAAGGCGTATAGCGTCGCAGGCGTGCGTAGACTCGCCGTGCTCTGCTGCGTCTTGTGACTTTCCTTCTGATGGGTGGCGGGGCAGTGCGGGGATATAGTCCCTTGCCGCTCGGCACGACTCTACAAAGTAGAGCATTGGGGTAAGGGTCTTATCGTTCGAGTCGATAAGCTTCCCCTTGAGCCTGCTTCTAAGCTGTGACCAGCCAGCTATGCGGGTTGTGTCTCCCAACATCAGCGGGATGCCACACTCCCGGAAGGTGTGAGCTATCGTTACTCCGCCTCGGTCTTGAAACGGCAGGGAGTCTGTCAGCGTAACAAGGTCTTCCTCTTCAAACGCTCGTGATCGCGCTCGAATACCGTAGGCTATGTCTTCGTTCCGCAATCTTAGCCCCCGATCGCGGTGTTCTTCGTCGCATCCGTACCATTCGCGGTAGGCAACTAGCGCACCTCTGGGGAACCAGAACTTTTCCCCTGCCTCATAGAACGGCTCACCGTCTGAAACCGCCCACCAATACACGGCAAACGGATCGGCTGTGCCCCAATCAAAAGAGCGGAAGCGATACCAGTGGGACGGAGGTATAAAATCCGCTACTACGTGTAGTTCCTCGCTCCACTCGGGGAAAAACTCGCCTATAGGGGCGTCCCAGTCCCCCTCCAGAAGTGCCCGGGCTAAAGAGGCATCGTACATGCCGCCTACTCTGCCGCGTGTCTCTTCTTCGTTTTCACTCGGATTATCTTCGACCCTCGCCGGAATGTACTGGCGGGGGAACCCATCAACGATTTCAATAGCCTCGACAGGTCTGGCTTTTACGAACTTCCGCTTGAAGTATGGGACCGACGGACCAATAGGGTTCGCCGTGTAGATGATGCGCGGGAACATGCCCCGGAAATCTTCCGGCAGCTCCGCCTTCATCTCTTCCGGCATCGTACACCAGGCGCGGAAGAATCCGATCAGCCGTTCTGACAGCTGTGTAGCCTCGTCGATGAACAGAACGTGAGTAGTGATACCCTGCGCAGATTCAAACTGCCTTTCGTCCTGGCAGTGCTTGAACGTAATTCGGCTACCGTTTGCAAACGTTACACCGTTTTGCGTGACCGTCGCCTGCTTCAGCTCGATTAAAGGTCCCAACAGATCGATGAAGCCGTTACGCCCGTAGACGTGATTGTCTAGAATGTCCTGGTACTTCTTCCGGATCAGGACGCATTGAAGCATTGGGATAGCCAGGCACCATACGACAAGCGCCACCCGGGCAAAGTGTGACTTACCCCCTCGGGTTGCACCCCCAAAAAGAAGTTCTCGCGCCGGGGTGTTTAGCGCCAATAGCTGTTTCGGGTACAGCTGGAATTTAAGTGCTACTTCCACCCTTCCCCTTTATGTCTACGACAACGGAGATTTTAAGCGGGGACTCCTCATCACCGCCTATCTTGACGGCTTGCGCGGGCTTACCGCAGGCGCGGTTTACGATGTACTCATTAGCGGCGTGGGCTAACCCCAAAAGCTTCGCATTGACCTCTTCGGGGTTCTCCGCCAGTCGGCCTAGGGCAACAATGCGCATAAACGCCGGTACTGACTCCTTTGTGGCCAGTTCGGAGATCGTCTTGTTAATAGCGGGCCTCCCTGTCGGGTTGCCCGATTTGCCCTTAACAAAAGCCATTAGTCCTGACTTATTCCCAGTTTGATCGTTACGTCGGTTGAGGCTGCAAAGGTCGGAGTACCGCGCGATACTAAAGCGCCATAAAGGGTGCGGGTTGCCGCGCCTGCTGAATTGGTCCCCCAAAGCGGGATATACAGAGAGCCGAGGTAGTGTACGGAATTGTCGGCGAAGGCGAAGCGGCTAGACGATCCTAGGTTTATGACGGCTACAACCTTCGATAGATCGGCATCGTCAATGTCGAAAGCTGCCTGGTCCGTGAAGGTAGTATTTGAGGGGTTTTGGTCAAACAGCACTAGATCGAAGTCTACGGCCTGCGCTGCCTTATCGACCATGCACACCGAAGTCAGGAAACCAGTACCGACACCATTCCGGAAGGCGTTACTAAATGTTAGCTTCCCACCTATCAGTTCTCCGGTGGCGTAGGCGCTAGTGTCGCATACAGGCGACGCGCTAATGAATACTGTGCTAGGTACGTTCACTGCCTTCTAATCCTATCAAATGCACCCGGTTTGCCCGTGGCCGTGCTGCCACTGCTGCTAACCGTGGTGGTCGTTGTAGCTGCCGTTGTTGTCGTGCTTGCGATCGTAGTTGTAGTCGCTACGCTGGTAGTCGTGGTCGTCCCGCTCGGAACAGCCTTCCAGCCAAGGTTAGTGCAGTTTGCGCTCGTTGCCCTGCCGTCTACGTCTAAAGTCGGATTCTCGTTAAAGCTGTGCGCGTCGAACGACGTTCCAGCCTTCCATAGTGCGTAACTGCTGTAGGTCGCACCTGAACTAGTCGATGAATTATTACCGAATACTGAGAAAAACAGCGCCGTGCCCGCTGAGTTGTAATAGCAGTTATAGTCTATCGACAGCGTAGCGCCGGTTATCAACTCGCCGTAAGCCGCATCTGAACCGTAGTGCATGATGCGTAGAAAACCGTCGGTTCCGTCGCCAGGATAGGCCGTGCTCCGATTGTCCGAAATTACGTTGTATTGGAACGTAGCAAACGGCGACCCGAGTACCGCCGTATTGTCGTCGGGGCTGATGTTAGCAAACGGCGAGCGGTAGATCGTGTTGTACTCAACTAGAATATCGCTAAAGTCAGGACTGCCCCCGTCTGCTGGCTCTATCGCAATAGCACTACCAGCGCCGCCTGTGTTTACCGTGTCTAGGTAGTTGCGACTTATCGTTAGACCTGGATAGCCCCCGACGCTGATACCGTCTAATAGCTTGTTGAATATGATGTTGTATCGAACGTACGACGCCCCCGACCCCGCCGCGCCATGCTTCAGCCGGATTCCCCGCCCCGACTCGTTGCCGCCTGTCGAATAGCTAACGTTGTGATGGACATCGAGCGTCAGCGTATCCATCAGCAAGTAGTCGCGGATATTCCCATCGGATAACGCGCCTTGCTCAAAATTGTCGTAGGCTACGTTGTGATGGAATACGACGGTATCCTGACCGTTTGAGCGTATGCCCGATAGGTTTCCGTCTGCCTCGCCCCGGATGCCGTGTACGTTGCTATTCCAGACCCGAAAGCCTGTGCCACCATTACCCCAGATTCCTATCGTCGTACGTACGTTGCCGTCGCTTGTCGCTTCAATCCCGTCTACGTCCCAGTAGTTGGAGTCGATCAGCTGAATGACTCCATTGTCACCGGTAGGCGCTGTGGCGGAAAGTAGGACGCCCGAACCTTCGCCCTGCTCCCACCAGGTTTGGCCCGGTAGTACGGTTATTCGGCAGTGATCGGCGGAACTGCAATCCTTGTTACTAACGTAGATGTGCTTGGTCGAACTCGACCAGCTTGTGTCGTACGTCCCGGCGGTCTTGAATATAAAGCAGTCGCCTGCCGCCGGGGCATGGTAGTTGCTCATCCCAGTGTCGGAGAAGCAGCGCCAATCGGACGGATGTGTATAGTCGTTAGCCGAGGCGCAGGTACTTGTGCCGACATCGATCCAGTAGTCGGCACCAGTACCAGACTTACAGGTGAACGATGATAAATTGGAGCAGGAAGACCAAGTACCGTCAGTTTGACAGGTACGATACTGACCCGCTGAACAGCCGTAAGCGGTCGAGATGCCGGGGTAGATGTACCGGGCATAGCTCACTGTCGATGGATCATCGACGCAATCCGTCCCCGTTATGCCCTCGTCGTTGCCGGTGCCTGTTGCCGTGTACCCGTCGCGGTCTAGATCTACGTCGGTGCATTTCGCATCCCCGCCGCTAAGATCGTTATCTACCCCGTCCCCGCATATCTCATGGTCTAACGGTGCGCCTGGTACGCTGGTGGTCGTCGTAGTACTGGTACTGGTCGTACTTGTCGTGCTGCTTGTGCTGACTACGACCTGATCGACCTCCAGGTGACTAAGCGCCGTATACCCGGATGTGCTGCCGTCGCCATAACCGTACCAGATATAGAGGCTGGTTCCGCTAAGGGTAACAGTCGTTTGAGCGTTGTTATTGACCCAATCAGACTCGGATGTGCGGTCTACGCCCGTAGCGTCCACGTGGTGGTTAGCAGCAACAGAGGCCGCTGTGATGGTCGCTAGGACTGTGCTGTCGTCAGAGTCTACTATCCGCACCTTTTGATTAGTCGCAGGCCCTACGCCTGCCGTGTCGCCTATGGCCAAACGGATGTTGTAATCGCCCGATGCTGGGACATCGACGCGAATCTTAGCCGGGGCAGCTGCGTTATTTTGCTCAAACGTAATGCCCGCCAGCTTACAGTTGAGGGCGGCACTACGATCACGACGGTTATCGCCAATAGATCCTAGAGATCCGAACGTGACGCTGTTACGAGTCGTGGGATAAGGATCGTCAGACCCGACACCGGACTCGACACGCAAATAGGTGTCGTTGCCTAAATCGGTGCAATAAGTATCTGAATCCCGGAAGTTAAAGCCTTTGGTCCACTGGGCTAGCGCATCGCTAGGGCCAAAGCCAAAGCAAACAAAGACGGCAAGAGCGACAGTATACAGTCCAAGACGATAGAGGAGTGTCTTGAGGCGAACCGGAATCGACCGTATAAGCTCAACCGCCTCGTCGATGCTCGATACGTACTGCCACCAGTACTTCGGCGTTGGCTCATTGTTGTCGTCGTGCGCGAGAACGTCAGGATCAAACATGATCACTTCCGTTCCAGTACGGCTTCGATCCTGCTGATCCGTTTATCCAGATCGGGGACTTGTCCGAGGACCCGCGCAATCTCCTGATAGCGATCAACGAGTAAATAGCTTGAGAGACACAAAGCACCCCAAGCAGCAAACTTGATAGTTTCAACGTACAGATCGCTAACTGTCCGAGGGCGCTTATCACTCACTTACCCTCCCGACCACCCACTTCGTGCCCTTATGGACCACGCCCGTTATCAACGTGATGATGCCCGCATCCGTGATCAGTTCTGCGTACGGTTTGAGGATATCGATCAGCCAGTTGATGATCCCTGCGTATTCCGGCTTTAGCTGTGCCACTGCGCCAAGGACGATGATTGCTACGCCGAGCGCCGTCTTCAGGCCGTTCAGCGGTAGTTTATCGAGCCAGCCCTTCAGGTATTTTGAGACTATGATTCTCTCTAGCCAGTTCATCTCGGGTCCTCAGTGAGTATGTTTAAAGAGCAGGCCGCCAAGGGCGGTTACGTCTGTCGCTGGAAATGAAAATGTGCGGAGCTTCGGCGGAATCGGTTCTGGATTCACCCGGTTCTTTGTGATTGATCTGCCTTGATGCCAAGGACGCCAAAGAAGCCTGAGAAAGCAGCTGGAATTTCGTGCTAAAAACTTGTCTGATTTGCGGTTGGTTTGTACTGCGCCGTCCTCGTTAACGACTGTCGTGTTACCGCTACAGCGGGCATTGGCTCCGTGTGATTCGCGTAATACGCCTTTGGTGCTGTGGCCTGATCGGACGGTGATTCCGCCCCAATGAGCGGCTACGAACGGGTAGAGGTTGGAGAAAGCTTGATTGGTGTAGTTATCCTCTAGGCCGGTTGAGAGTATCCAGGTGGTGTTGGGATTAGACAGGTGATCCCGGATGGCGTTGAGGTTTGATATTCGATCTGCAATGGCTTGGAAGGCGTATGGGTTCCGCTCTTCGAGGATCTTGGACCATACGCGTCTGTCGAATTGGGGGTAAAGTTCCCCGTCTGCGCAGTTGTGATTGCGCCTGCAAGTTTCGTTAGACAGGTGTACTTCCACCGCGTGAGGTTTCCCCGAGTTCCGTTGAATGAATCGGGCCACACACGACCAGTCATCGCCGAAGGTGCCTGGAAGGACGGCAATAGCTGGACGGGCTGAAAAGTCAGTAGCCGCTAATAGGGCATCGCAGGGATACTGCGGGTGCAGCGCGGCGAAAGCTGAAATACCTGTGTATTGCGCCGCCGCCGGTGACGCTAAAACCGAAGTAAAAAGCAGTAACAATAGTCTGACTTTTGGCACGATTTTTGCAATCGTACAGCCAAACCGTCAGTTGTCACTTCTGTACTGGGGACGGGGGGAACGGGGGCCGGAGGAAATAGGTGAAATTCGAATTTAATATATTAATTTTGTTTCTATCTAATATTCCAAGAGTAGCGCCGCCTGCGGTTATGATCGCATCTTAAACTTACGATCTACTCGGTAGATAGGTTGGTAGGCAGTTGAGGGTATTAAGGATTTTTCAGCCTCAAGTTTTTTTTGTTTGAAGCCGATTTTTTTCTTTACACGAAGCAACCTTTGGGCGTAAGCCTGTAGGGCAGTTCGGAATATAAACCGACTTTCTCCCACCTTCCCCGCCTAGGAGTCTTATCAGGCGATAGGTTGAGGATAAAGTCCATAACTACTGGTGATAGTTGTGGATCTTGGAAACCTTATACAATCGTTAGCCCTAGAAAGCCTAGTAGCTAACCTCCCTAAACTCCCTGAACGTCATGCCAGTAAAGTCCTAGACGAAGCTGGTATCGAGTACGACATCGAACGAAACGAGATCGATTACGTTCCCGGCTGGTGCGCAAGCCAGCATTTGCTTCCAGGCTACTGCGCTTATGTCTCCGGCGAGTGTTTAGGCGACGCTTACAGTGACTACGACTCCGCATTTGATGCGGTTGTAGCCTACGCTTTAATTCAAATTGAAGACGACTGCGCTAACGGCGATCTGGATGCCGCGCACCTTCTTGATACCCTTCTAGCCGGTGCTCGATGAGTCGAAACCACTCAGCACGCTGGTTGATGCGATCTCACGAATATCGATCACGCCATAGGCAACTTTATGGCGGTTCGATGTTTGTACCGTACCGAGAACCCGACCCGTATTACCGCGTTAGTCTCAAGGCTGCTGACGAAAACCATCGCCCCTTTAATCCCTACGCTGCGCTGTACGTAGCCATAATCCTGTGCGCGATCCGTGATTGGTTTAACCCGGCGATTTGCGACGAGCAGCGTTCGGCGTCTGTTTATTTATTCGGTGATGATTCAAGCAGTGCACATCCGTTTTCGTTCTCTAATCTCTGCCATTTCCTACACCTTGACCGCCCTTCTTTCTTGCGCGGGCTAATAGAACTGAGAAACGACCGGGCTAATAAAAACCGCTTAAAAATACTTCGAGGCTGATTATGTTTACCAAGGCAACAAATATGCAGGCGTACCTGAAGGCTGGAATTATGGGCTTTGCCGGTTCCGGTAAGACCTATACGGCATCCGAGATAGCTTTAGGCTTACATTCTAAGATCGGTTCAAACGTTCCGGTTTTCTTTATCGACACGGAAACGGGGTCCGATTGGGTTTTGCCCAAGTTCCAGGGCAAGAAGATAGAGCTTCACGTTTTGCGGTCCCGAGCTTTTGCCGATCTCATTCCTGCGTTGAATGAGGTTGAGAAGGTTAATGGGATTCTAATAATCGACTCGATTACCCATTTCTGGCGGGAGTTTACGGAGAGTTACGCCAAGCAGCGTAAGCGCACCCGTCTACAGTTCGAGGACTGGGCTTACCTAAAAAGCAAGTGGGCTGAGTTTACCGACCGCTACGTTAATAGCAAAGCGCATATCATTCTCTGCGGTCGTGCCGGCTACGAGTACGATTACTTCGTTAATGAGGCGGGGAAAAAGGAGCTAGAGAAGACTAACATCAAGATGAAGGCTGAGGGGGAAATGGGCTATGAGCCTTCCCTACTCATCCTAATGGAAAGAGTCATGGATATGGACTCGAAGCACGTCAGCCGCGTTGCTCATGTGCTGAAAGACCGGTCTACGACGATTGACGGTAAGAGCTTCCCTAATCCGACATTCAAGACCTTCGAGCCTCATATCAAATGGCTGAATCTTGGCGGTGAGCATGTAGGCTTTGATGAATCCCGTAATTCTGACGGGATTATTGAGCCGGTCGATCGTGAGTGGCAGCATATCAGTCAGCAGCGCACTATCCTACTTGATGAGATCGAAACCCTACTGTGTGAGTACTTCCCATCGACTGGCAAGGACGACAAGGCAGCGAAGATCAAGCACCTGAAGCAAGCCTTCGGTACGGCGGCTTGGGAGAGGATCAAGACCTTCAAACCGCAAGAGCTTAAAAACGGTTTTGAGAGCATTAAGGCGGCGCTAGGCCAGCCTTCCGAGCCGATTGTACCTGTAGAGCCTCAGCCCTTAACGTTTGGTCAGGTGGTTCCTGCGCTGTCAGAAGACGACATTGACTGGAACAAGATTGAGGCTGAAGCGCAAAAGCGCCTGGAGGAGAAACGGCAGATCGCAGCGGTGGAGGGTTAACCGTGTCTAAACTCCCTGCCCTGCAATTTTACCCCGGCGATTGGAAGAAAGATCCAGGTGTCCAGGCTCTGAGTTATGAGGAGCGCGGAATTTGGTTCGAGATGCTCCTGATGATGCACGAGGCCAGCCGTCGCGGGTATCTAATTTTGAACGGAAAGGCGATGACGGATCAGGCTCTGGCCCGGACCCTTCGCCTTCCGACTTCGAAGGTGATCAAGGTGCTCGACCTGTTGCTGACTCTTGGAGTTGCGTCGAGAGACGAAGAAACGGGGGCGATATACAATCGAAGGATGGTCTCAGATGAAAATCTGAGGACAACTCGCGCAAGTGCTGGAAAACTTGGAGGACGACCAAAAGCAAAACGAAAGCAAAAGCAAACCAAACCCGAAAGCAAAATCGACGAAACGGGAAAGCAAAACCTAACCCCTTCATCTTCATCTTCATCTTCAATTTCATCTTCATCTTCGGATCTTAAAAATACATCACCCGTCTACGCCGGGTGTGTGTATTTCCGAATGAGCGAAGCGGAGCTGGTGAACGTTCAGGACTGGTATCACGCTCAACGCTTACCGCTGGAGCTGATTGGCCAAGCCGTTCACGTCGTCGAGTCCTGGCTGGCCAACGACGAAAACGCGACTGCGGTGAAAGCCCGAAAAAGCGCTTCCCACTTCCGCCGGCTCTATGCGCCTTGGGTGCTGGAGCAGGCCGTACAGGCCGCTAAAACGCTCAAGGATGCCCGAGGGGAAGCACCAGCGGCTCCGCGATTTCCAGACCGCATGGAGCGCCAGAAAGCCCGGGAAGCGGCAGTACCGGACCAGGTGGAAGCCTTCATGGCGGACCACCGCGAACGGCTACAGCGCAAGGCTTTACCGGGTTCTGCTCCGACAAGAATTGCAGCCCTTTTGCCGGTGAAAAAATGAACGAAAAAGAAGCGCTCGTGATTGCCAAGATCGCCTCTGGCCCGTGGCAAAGAGAAATCACTACCGAGTTAGGTATCTCGTTTTCTCTGGCCCTTGCGCCTTTTGCATACGACGAAGCCCTAGCCTCTGTGGGCCTTCTTTTGCAGAAACCAGACCGGCAGTTCCCCCCTAACCCCGGCGAGATTGTAGGGCAGATTAAAGCCCGTACGAACAGCCTAAACCCAGCGCGTAAGTTTTTCACCGCGAAGGAAAACGCGCCGGACATCGACACGCCGCTAGAGAGGCGCAGGGCGATATGCGCAGCGGCTAGAGCAGCTAAACCCGACCTGTTTGAAGACACACGTAAACGCAGAGCCAGAGAGCCGCGCGGTTTTGATGAAGGATGCAGCGACTAATGAAAACCCTACTGTTTTTTGTATCAGCCGCTACAGCGGCGATTGTGGCGGGAACGGCAATTGTTCGGATCGTAGATCCCCTTCCCGTCCAGGTGATTTATCAAATTGTGTTGGAGCCTGCCGAACAACCACTTTCAACGGTGATAGAGGCGGAAAAGCTGAGACATAAGCTACCCTCTGGCCTAATCGAAGCGGTCATTTTCACCGAGTCTAAGTTCGACGAAAAAGCGAAGAATCCAGAAAAAAGCCTCTGCGGAAAAATGGCGGCTAAAGGCTGGAAAAAGTCTGACTGTCAAAGTCGCGGATTAATGGGCGTTGTTTACGGCTGGCATAAGGATTTTTGCGGCTTGAAAAGTCCAAACGACCTTTACGACCCTGCTACCAACATTACCTGCGGAGCAAAGGTCCTTAGCCAGAAACTAAAAATGGCTAACGGCGATGTCGAAAAAGGACTCGGTTTTTACAACGGCGATAAGTCTGGCCAGTACGCGGGGAAGGTCATTCCGTTGTGGAAAAAATTTGCACGAAGCTGACGCTAGGACTCGATTAACTCAGTTGAGGATGCTGTTGTGGCTATAACC
>JACCDG010100886.1_pt1 | contig 11110 bp, 14 predicted proteins | sample 7442471 | NCBI WGS metagenome assembly JACCDG01 (sample SAMN15323444, study PRJNA562643) | freshwater metagenome | isolation source: river surface water | place: USA:Blue River Watershed | collected 2017-08-17
AGTAATTCGCACCCCGGTTTTTACCCAGATATAGGCATCGATGTGGCATTAAATATCAATAGCTTATGGCAACACAGCAGGAAATAGCAGCGGATTTGGGCCTCTCTCATGTCGCGGTGTCGAACGCGCTGAACGCGCTCGGCCTGATGAAACGCGAATGGGAAGCGCTATCGGTTCCAGCCGCGCGGCAACTCCTGGTCCGCCACTACACCGAAGTCGCGGCCGGACGAGGCGGCGAAGACCAGTACAACCTGACCAAAGAGCGCGCCCGCGAATCTCGCCTGAAAGGCGACCTGCTGCAACTGCAAGTCCAGGAAAAAGCCGGCGCGCTGATCCCCGCCGATGCCGTGGAACGGGAATGGCAGTCCATGATCGTCGCCGCCCGTTCCGAACTGATGCTGCTGCCCGACCGCATCGCCCACGAGATCAAGGCCCTGCACGGCGTCGCCATCGATCCAGCCCTGATCGAATCCCACATCCACGACGCCCTCAATCGCTTGGCCGCCAGCGATTCCGAACATGAGCCAGCTTGACCCATCGCCGACCCTGGACTGGCAGGCGCTCACGCGCCACACGGTGGCGACCATCGCCCGCCGCGCCCGCGCCAAGTTCGCGCCGCCATCCAAGATCGGCATCACCGAATGGGCCAACCGGCACCGCTACCTCGCCGCCGAATCCGCCGACCTATCCGGCAAATACTCTACCGACCTCACCCCCTGGGTTCCCGGCATCCACGCCGCCCTGGACGACAGCAGCATCTGGAAAGTGGTCTGCATGAAGTCGGCGCAAATCGCCTGGACCGATGGCGTGATCAACAACTGGCTCGGCCGCATCATCGACGTGGACCCGTCCCCGGTGATCGGACTGTTCGCCAAGGCGGACGCCGCCCGCGAGTACGGCGCCGAAAAGTTCGCCCCCATGGTCACCGCCACCCCGCGCCTGTCCGGCAAGGTGGACGTGCGGACCAGCCGCAAGGACGGCAACCGCGCCCTGTTCAAGAAGTTCCCCGGCGGCTTCCTCAAGCTGGTCGGGTCCAACAGCCCGTCCAACGTCAAATCCACCCCGTCGCCCCGCGTATTTGTCGAGGAACCCGATGATGCCTCCATCAATGTCGGCAAGCAGGGCGATAGCATCAAGCTATTGGAGGAGCGCACCAAAACCTACGCCCGCCGCAAGGTGGTGTTCGGCGGAACGCCCAGCGTCAAGGGCATCTCCACCATCGAAGACGCCTACCTGACCGGAGACCAGCGCCGATTCCACGTCCCCTGCCCCGATTGCGGCGAGGCGCACGTCCTGAGCTGGGACAACATCAAGTGGATCATCGATCCGGCGGTATCGCATCCGGTCTACGGCCATTCCAAGCCGGAAACCGCCGTCTATGCCTGCCCGCACTGCGGCGCCGCGTGGGACGACGCCGCCAAAAACCGCGCCGTCCGCCACGGCCGATGGGTCGCCGAGCGCGAATGCCGTGGCGTCGCCTCGTTCCACATCAACGAGCTGTACAGCCCGTTCCCCGGCTCCCGCCTGGAGCGGCTTGTCGAGCGCTATCTTGAGGCCCAAGTCAAGCTAGAGCAGGGCGACGAAACCGACATGATCGTGTTCGTCAACTCCTGCCAGGGCTTGCCCTACGAGTACCAGTCCGACGCGCCCGCGCTGGACGCCCTCATGGAGCGCGCCGAGGACTACGCCGAGAACACCGTCCCGGCCGGCGGGCTGATCCTCACCGCCGGGGTAGACGTGCAGCACGACCGCCTCGCCATCGTCATCCGCGCCTGGGGGCGGGACGAAGAAAGCTGGCTGGTCTACTGGGGCGAAATCTACGGGACCACGGTGGACAAGTCCGATCCGGTGTGGACCGGGCTGGAAAAGCTGCTGTTCGAGCCGCGCCGCCACGCCAGCGGCTCCCCCCTGGTCGTTTCGGCGGTCAGCATCGACTCCGGCGACGGCACGACTTCCGACGCGGTGTACCAGTTCGTTCGGCTCATGGCCCGCAAGGGCCGCAACGTCATGGCGACGAAAGGGCCGAGCACCGATTTCGGCCAACTGGAAATCTTCGCCAAGCCGAAAGCGAGTGTCGATACCAAGGGCCAGCGCAACACCAAAGCCGCGCAATACGGCCTGCGGGTCTATCCGGTCGGAACCAACAAGGCCAAGGATTTGCTGGCCGGCCGGCTCAAGCTGACCGGCGACGGCGCCGGCCGGCTGCACTGGTATCGCGACGTTCGCGCCGACTACTGGAAACAGATCACCAGCGAGGTCAAGGCGCCGCACCGCAGCTTGCGCGGCAAGAAGGTCTGGCAGAAGAAAGCCGGGCAGGCCAACGAGGCTTGGGATTGCGAGGTGTTGGCCCTGCACGCGGCCCGCGCCCGCAAGGTCCACCTGCTCAAGCCGGACCAGTGGACGGCCATCGAGCGCTCCATCGCGCAAGCCCCGCTGTTCGCGGATTCGGAACTGCCCGCCGCACCGCCGCCCCCCGAATCGCCCCGCCCGGCCCCGCCGCCGCCCATCGCGCCCGTTCCGCCGCCCTCCATCCGCCGCCAAACCGTCACCCGGAGAGTATCCCTATGAGCGACATCCTGGATTACATCCGATCCAAGCTATCCGCCCAGCCGCTCACGCCGGAAACCGTCGAGGCGGCGCTGCTGGATGCCCGCTTGGAATACGGTGGCGATGCGGCCTACGTTCGCCGGCCCAAGGTGCGGGATTTCCTGCCCGCCCGCCGCGCCGCGCCCTCCCGCCGCGCCGATAGCCGGGTCAGGCCGCTTTGACATCGAACCCGGTCATCATCGGCGACGCGACGCTGTACCTGGGTGATTGCCTGGAAATCCTGCCCACGCTGGATAAAGGCAGCATCGGTGCCGTGGTGACTGATCCGCCGTATGGAATCGGGTACGTGCATGGCGGGGGTGGAAAATCAAAACTGCGTTACCTGAAGGCGCATCACTGCGAAAAATTCGCCGGCCGCACCATCATCGGCGATGACCGTTCTTTCGATCCCGCGCCGTGGCTGGTGTTCGATAACGTGATCCTGTGGGGCGCTAATCACTACTGCCGCTCCATCCCGGAAAGCGGCGCGTGGCTGACATGGGACAAATCTTGTGGCCTTGGCCCGGCCGACAGCTTCGCCGATTCTGAATTGGCGTGGTGCAGCAAAAAGGTCAAGCGCACGGTGTTCCGCCATCTGTGGAAGGGCTTGCTGGCGAAAAGAGGCGGCGAGGACTGCAACGGCCCCAACGATTTTTGCAAGCACCACCCCAGCATGAAGCCGCTCGCGCTGCTTGGGTGGCGCATCGATCATTTCGCTCTGCCGGCCGGATCGCTGATCCTCGATCCCTACATGGGGTCAGGATCGTGCGGCGTCGCGGCTATCCGCGCCGGGCATCGCTACCTCGGCATCGAAATCGATCCCGGCTATTTCGAAATCGCGTGCAAGCGCATCGAAGCCGCCCAAAAACAGCACCGCATGGAATTCGCGTGATCGGATATCGGCGGCATTGACCGCACGTAGGGGAGACCGGCCGGTCGCCCCTACAACGACCTCCCCGAACCGATTTTTATCGCCACGGACGGCAATCGTTCAACCTGTTGAACTCTATCGCTTTTCCAGACTTATCCACAGGTTTTCACCAGAGTTTTTCCCCTGAACTTTCGCGCCCCGCCCTGCTATACACGGGCGCATGAGCCTCTATTCCGGCGTCCCGCTCGAAACCCTGGCCGAAGCCCTCGCCCAAGCCCAAGCCGCGCTCCCGCTGCTGGCGCGCGGCGAAGCCGTCGGCGCCATCGCCACCGGCGACAAGCGCATCACCTTTGTCCCCACCACGCCGGAAGCCCTCGAAAAGCACATCCGCGACCTGATGGCCGCCATCGCCGTCGCGTCCGGCAACTCGACCCGACGGAAAGGCGTCTACCTGGCCGGAGGAAAAGGGCTGTGAAAGTCAAACGCGCAAAAGCCAAACACCTCGCCGGACATCAGCCCGAGCCGCCCCCGGCCCGCAAGCCGCTCGCCATCGTTCCGAACGCCCCCCGCCGCGCTCGGATCGGCCCCTACGAAGCCACCTCCACCCGGCCGCGCGTCGCCGACTGGGATCGGACCCAATACGGCCCAAACGCCGCCTTCGATGACGGCGACATCGCCCGCGCCCGCGCCCAGGATGCCGTCCGCAACAACCCCTGGTTGCGCCGCGCCCTTAAGATCCTGGTGGCGCACGAAATCGGCTGCGGGCTGCAGCCGCGCCCGAAAATCGCAGACCCAGGACTGCGAAAAGAACTCCTCGAACTCTGGAACGACTGGACGGCCGAAGCCGACGCCGACGGCACCAGCGATTTCTACGGCTGGCAGGGCATCCTGTCCCGCGCCCGCCGCGAATCCGGCGAAGCGTTCATCCGGCTCCGCAACCGGCTGCCGGAAGACGGCCTCAGCGTCCCGCTGCAAGTCCAGGCGCTGGAAGCCGCGATGGTGCCCATGCGCCACAACGCCGCGAACGGCAAAAACGCCATCCGCCAAGGCATCGAGATCACCCCGTTCGGCACTCGGGCCGCCTACTGGTTTTACGGCCAGCACCCCGGCGAACTGAACCCGTATCTCGGCCGCGCATCGCTCAGCGCGAACGATTTGATCCGGGTGCCGGCCCAATTCGTGCTGCACCACTACACCCCGGAGCGCCCCGGCCAACTGCGCGGCGTCCCCACGCCGATATCGGCCCTGGTGCGCGCCCGCAATTTCGACGCCTACGAATCCGCCGAACTCGTCCGCAAGAAGTCTCGCGCCAAATTTATTGGCGCCATCTACCGGGAAACCGACGACGAAAACCCGGTCACCGACGATGCGGCCCGGATCGAAGCCGATCAAGCGGCCCGCGAAAATCAGCGGGCGTTCGTCGATCTCGAAGACGGCTATCTCCTGAATCTCGCCCAGGGCGAGCTGCTCAACCTCTACGACGGCGACAAAGGCGCGGTCGGCATCGATTTCTTGCGCGTGCAGCTTCGCGCCATCGCGGCCGGCATGGGCGTCCCCTACGAGCTGATGACCAACGACTACGGCGATACCAACGACCGAGTAATGAAAGTCATCCTCAACGCCTACTACCGCGAGCTGGAAATGGAGCAGGACCGGCTTGTTTCGCAGGTGCTGCAACCGGTTTGGTCGACGTGGCTCGACGCGGTAGCCCTGAATCGCATCCTGCGGATGCCGCGCGACTATTTCGACAACCCTCGCGCGTGGCGCCGCTGCGAATGGCGCTCCCACGCCTGGAGCTACCCCAACCCGCTCCAAGAGGCCCAAACCAAAAAAATCCTGGTGGACGAAGGGTTCACCTCGCGCGCCGCTGTAGTCGCTGAGATGGGGTGGGACGTGGAAGACATCGACCAGCAAAACTACGAGGACCAGGAGCGGGAGCGAGGGCTCGGCCTCGTCTACGGCAAAGACCCTGCCCCATTCCAACAGCAGGACTCCGCACAACCATGACCCATTTGCCCCACATCGCCGCGCGGCTGTTCGATTGCCCGCTGCTGATCCACCCCGGCAAGCTGCACGCCATCGTCGCCGCCCTGGCCCCGCGCTTCGGCATCGATTCGCCCATCGATCTACCGGACGCCTACACCACCCGATTCGGCATGACCGCGAAAGGCGGGTATCGCGTGATCGACGGGATCGCCGTGATCGACGTGTTCGGCCTGCTGGCCCATCGCGGCGGGTTGCAGGCCAATTCGAGCTATGTCCAGGGCTATGATGCCATCGCAAAATCCCTGGATATCGCCCTTACGGATCGAGAGGTGCGCGCAGTCATCTTAAACGTGGACAGCCCCGGCGGCGAAGTGGGCGGCGCTTTCCAGTTGGCCGACCAGATTCGCGGCGCCCGGGCCGTCAAACCGATCCACGCCGTGGCCGGCGATCTGGCCGCATCCGCCGGTTATCTGATCGCCAGCGCCGCGCAAACCGTTTCCGTTTCGCCGTCCGGCCAAGTCGGCAGCATCGGCGCGGTGACGTGCCACGCCGATCTTTCCGGCGCGATGGAAAAAGCCGGCGTCAAAGTGACGCCCATTTTTGCCGGCGCCCACAAGGTTGACGGCAACCCCTACGCGCCCCTGCCGCCCGAAGTCGCAGCGCGGATACAGGCCGATATCGATCACTATTACGCCATGTTCGTGGCGGCTGTCGCCGAATCCCGCGCGCTCTCGCCACGCGCCATCCGCGCCACCGAGGCGGCGATGTACATCGGACAAAACGCCGTCGCCGCCGGACTGGCCGACCGCGTGGAAACGCCGGACCAGCTCATCGCCCGCCTTTCCGCCGAAATCAGCGGATCCACCGCGCCGCGCCAGGCCGCATCTACCCCCATTTCAAAGCAGGAGAAAACCATGTCCGCCGCCGCCAAACAACCGGATCAAACCCCCGCCGCGCCGACCGCTCTCGCCCCATCCGCCATCGCCGAAAGGTGTCTCGCCGCCGGAGAGCCCGCCCTCGGCCGCGCCCTGGTCGCCGAACAACTCACGGACGAAGCCTTGCAAGCGCGCCTGGACGCCGCCAAAGAGATCCGCCAAATGGCCCGCATCGCCCGCTTGCCCGGAGAGGCCGAACGACTGATCGTCGCGGGCATCGCGCCCGAGCAAGCCGGCAAGCTGCTATCGGCCGAACTCGCCAAGATCGACGCCTCCTTGCCGGTCGATAACACCCATCGCGGCGGAGTCACCGCCGACGGGCGGGAGCGCTTTGTCTCCGGCATGCGCAACGCGCTGCAAATCCGCGCCGGCCTGGAAAAAGACGATCCGAAAAACGAGTTTCGCGGCTTCACGCTGATGGAGGCCGCCCGAGCCTGTCTGGCGCAAGCCGGCGTAACGTCCATGCCCGGCAGCAAGATGGCGCTCGTGGCGATGGCGATCACCCATTCCACCAGCGATTTTCCCTATCTGCTGCAAGACACCGCCGAAAAGGCGATGCTCAAAGGCTACACCGAAGCCGATGAAACCTTCAAAACGTGGATCAAAGTCGGCCGCTTGACCGACTTCAAAGCCGCGTCCCGAGCGGGAATGAGCGAGTTTTCCGACCTCGACGAGATCAAAGAGGGCGCGGAATTCAAGCACGGCGCGGTCGGCGAGCGCCGCGAACAGATCCAGCTCGCCACTTACGGCAAGCTGTTCTCGATTTCGCGCCAAGCGATCATCAACGACGATCTGGGCGCGTTCTCCGATATCCCGCGCAAGATGGGCCGCGCCGCGCCGCGCAAAGTAGGCGATCTGGTTTATGCCGTGCTGACCGGCAACCCGAACATGGCGGACGGCACCGCGCTATTTCATGCCAACCACTCCAACCTCGCCGGTTCCGCCGCCGCGCTGTCGCTGTCCACCGTCGGCGCCGGCCGCACCGCGATGGGCCGACAAACCGACAGCAGCGGCGCCGCCAACGCCCTCAACATCCGCCCGCGCTACCTGATCGTCCCGATCACCCTGGAAGACGCGGCCGGCGTGCTGCTCAATTCCGAGTACGACCCGGACACCGCCAACAAGCTCCAGCGCTACAACCCGGCACGCGGCTGGAATCTCACTCTGGTATCCGATGCCCGGCTCGACGCATCCAGCACCACGGCTTATTTCCTGGTCGCCGATCAAGGCATGTTCGACACCGTAGAGGTGGCTTATCTGGACGGCAACCCGAACCCGTACCTCGAACAGCAAAACGGCTGGACGGTGGATGGCGTGGAGTTCAAGGTCCGGCTGGACGCCGCCGTGAAGGCCCTGGACTGGCGCACGATGTACAAGAACGCCGGCGCGTAATTTCCAGCCCAACCCTTTTCGGAGACTTCACCATGACCACGAAATACGTGCAAGACGGCGCCGTCCTGGACTACACCAACACCAGCGGCTCCACCATCGCGGCCGGAACCCCGGTGGTGATGGGCAACATCATCGGCGTCGCCCTGGCGGACATCGCCAACAACGCCACCGGCGCGATGGCCGTCGAAGGCGTGTTCACCCTGCCCAAAGTCACCGGCAGCGCCTGGGCCATCGGCGCCAAGCTGCTGTGGGACGCCAGCGCCGCCAAGTTCGACGTGGGCACCGCCACGCCAGCCACCGGCGATGTGTCTGTCTGCTGCATCGCCGCCGCCGCCGCCGCCAGCGCCGCCACCACCGGCGCGGTCAAGCTCAACGTCGGCGTCGGCACGGTCGCTTGATGCCCCGAGCCCTCCCGATCCTCCTGCTCCTGCTCCCCGCTCTCGCCACGGCCGCAAAGGTCCGCGAGCGGTGGGGCTTCGCGTGGGACGCGCACCCGCAGGCGGCGCAGGTGGGCTATTTCGAGCTGGACATCAAGCTGCCCGGAAAGCTGATCCGCGAAAAGATCAGCGGCGGCACCGCGACCGAAATCCGCGATGTGCTGGTGCCGGCCACCATCCCCGGCAACGGCATCGCCGTTTTGCGCGCCTGCCGCCCGACCGGCGAATGCTCCGCAAATTCCAACGCGGTCACCCTCGACCGCACTTCCCCGCAACCCCCCACCGCCGTCTCGCACGGCTTCAACCAGAGGTGACACCATGGCCCGTATCCGCCCGCAAGGCTCCATCGCCTGGACCGCCAGCCCTTCCGCCGACGTGGACCATTATCGCGTCTACCAGGGCGCCGACGGCAACCCGCCGACCTACGACAGCCCGTTCGCCGAACTCGGCAACGTCACGACCGCCCAGCTCCCCATCGCCGGCTTGCCCGCCGTGGAGGGCAGCGTGATTTTCGGCATCACCGCGTTCGACGCGACCGGCAACGAGTCCGACATCCAGATCGCCGAGGCGATTCTGATCGACGTGACCCCGCCGCTGCCGCCGACCGATATCGTTTACAACCCGGATTTTTGATCGCTCTTGTGCTCCAGGCGCGGGCGTTGACCTGCGCTCTGGGCATCATCGAAACCCTGGTGAACGAGCGCAAGAGCGCATGAGCCGACTCGATACCATCATGCAGACCATCGGCATGCCCGCGCTTCGGCGGAATCTAGGCGACGCCGCCGTTTACACGCCGGCGTTCGCTCCGCCCGCAGAACCGCAGCCAGTCACCACCTGGGCGATGCTCGACGAGTCTACCGAAGAAGTCGGTGGCCGGTCGGAAACCCGACTCACGGCGGAACTTCCGAAATCGGACGTACCACACCCGCAGCCGGGCGACAAATTGACCGTGAAAGGCAATACCTACCGCATCGATCAAGCCATCGCCTCCGATGGCCGTTTTGTCAAGGTCGCGATCCGGTGAGCACGCCCGCCATGGATGACCTGCAAGCGCTGAAAACGTGCTTGGAGACGATAACCGTAACAAACGGTTATCAAACCGACGTTGCCGCTGTGGCCATCGGCCGCGCGGCGCTGGCGGTGGGCAGCAAGGCCGCGCTCCCGGTCATCACCCTGACCACGGTGCGGGACGTGCCCAGCGATGGCGGTGCCGGCATAGAAGCCGGCAACAAGTACCAGACCTGGACGCGCATCGTCCAGATGGAGGCGCTGGTTGACGGGTCCGGCGACTGGGAAAGAGCCTTGGATGCCGTCTTGGACGACGTTCGCCGCGCGCTGACGCAGTTCAAAAAACCGCTGCGGATCGGCGCGGCTGATTTCGTTCCGCCGGCGGATGCCGGGAGCACCGCCTCGTTCGTGATGCCGCTGCAATTCCTTTACGAGCTGAACTATTTCGACTGACCGGATCGGCCTGTCGCACGACCTACCTGGAGATCATCATGGCCTTTGAACGCTCCCAAATCTATCTGCAATGCGCTCTCTATTGCGCCTTGCGCCCGTCGGACGCCACGCCGACCCAACTTTACGGGCCGATCAACTTCACAAAGCTCGAAACGACCCCGCCCGAACAAGAGAGCGACGACCTCATCTCCAACATGGCGGGCAGCGTCGGCGAGGTGCTGGCGACCGTGCAAAAGGCCACCAAGCCCGGCCAGATTTCGCTGGAGTGCAACACCATGTCCAGCGACCTGCGGGCGCTGATCATGAGCGCCGATGTCGAGGCGTTCAACCAGGCATCCGCCACGGTCACCGACGCGGTCATCGATACCGCCCTCGGCATCTGGACCAAGTTGCCGGGAGAATACATCGCTGCCGCCGGCATCTCGCTCAAAACGTCGGGCGACGTCGCCGTCGCCGCCGACAAGTACCTGATGGATCGCATCGCCGGCTACATCAAGCCCGTCGATGCCGCCGCCGTGGGGACGGGGATGAAAATCACGTTCTCCAAAGCCGCCGCCGCCGGCGAAGCCTACAGCGCGGGCAAGACCAAGAGCGCGTACTTGTATCTCAACGGCAAGGCGTTCGACAAGGCCACCGGAACCTGGGGAATCTTGACCGTCGAAAAGGCCAGCGTCAGCAACAGTCAAGCCTACGACTGGGTGGTGGGCGGCTGGATGAAGGGCGCATTGTCCGGGCCGCTGGTCACCCCCCCGGGCGCGAACAGCCCGATCCGCTTCGTGGCGACCGATTTCACGGGCTGATCGGGCTTCTCGTGGCCATCACCCTCGACGCCCTGGTGTTGCCATCCGGCCTGATCTGGTCGGACGAGCACGCCTGGTCGCCGGTGGCGCAGTCCACGGACTACACCCTGTCCGGCGCCCTGCTCGTCGAAGAGGCCGCCAAGCTCAAAGGCCGCCCGATCACCCTGGTCGGCGCCAAGGACGGCAACGATTACACCGCGTGGGTGATGCGCGCCCAAGCGTACCGGGGCTATTCCAGCCTGGCCGATCTGCGCGCCGCCCTGCTGGTCGCGGGCGCGCAATACACCCTCACCCTGCACGATGGCCGAACCTTCACCGCCGCGCCGCGCCACGATGGCGACGGCCCGATATCGGTGGAGCCGCTCCCGGTCTACAAGTCGCTGGCGCCAGCCGACCCGCAGTCCGGCAGCCTGTACGCCGTCAACGCCGTCCGGCTGATCGAGGTGTAGCGTGGCCGGTTCTTCCACCGTCGTCGATCTGCTGATCAAAGCCCGCGATCTGGCGAGCGCGCCGTCTCGCGGCATCGTAGCCAGCATCAAGTTTCTCGACTCGGAAATATCGGTCGTCGCCGGCAAGATCCGCGACGCCTTTTCCGGGCTGTTCGGCGGCGGGCTGGACGGCGCTATCGAGTTCGAGGCCCAG
>JACCDG011782984.1_pt1 | contig 11108 bp, 9 predicted proteins | sample 7442471 | NCBI WGS metagenome assembly JACCDG01 (sample SAMN15323444, study PRJNA562643) | freshwater metagenome | isolation source: river surface water | place: USA:Blue River Watershed | collected 2017-08-17
ATCAGCACTATCAGCACCATCGGAACCATCGGCACCATCGGCACCATCGGCACCATCGGCACCATCGGCACCATCGGCACCATCGGCACCATCGACACCATCGACACCATCGACACCATCGACACCATCGACACCATCGACACCATCGACACCATCGGCACCATCGACACCATCAGCACGATTCGCGCTATCCGCACTATCCGCACTATCCGCACTATCCGCACTGGCCCTCGCCGCCGTCTTCGCGCTGCCGGCGCAGGCGGCCGATGCGCAGCAGCTGTATGTGCAGTCACTGGCTGCGACCTGTGCCAACTGCCACGGCACGAACGGCAAGGCGCAAAAGGATGCCAGCGTCGCCGGACTGGCCGGCCTGAAGGCCGACTATCTGATCGAACAGATGCAGGCCTTCAAGAGCGGCACCCGGGCGGCGACGATCATGCACCAGATCGCCAAGGGCTACAACGATGAACAGGTCAGGCAGCTGGCGGACTACTTCGCCAGCCAGAAATAAGGGGATCACGGCAATGACAATCGATCGCAGAACTTTCCTCCAGGCCGGCGCGGCGCTGGCGCTGCTGGGCACCGGCGTATCGGCGCAGGCCATGCGCGGCGCCAAGGTGGTCGTGATCGGCGGCGGCTACGGCGGCGCGACAGCGGCCAAGTACATCCGGCTGCTGTCGGAACGCGGCATCGACGTCACGCTGGTGGAGCCGAACAAGGAATTCATCTCCTGCCCGCTGTCGAACCTGGTGGTGGGCGGCAGCCGCAAGCTGGGCGAGATCAGCCGCCCGTATGCCAGCCTGACCCGCAATTACGGCATCAACGTCGTGCACGACATGGCCGCGAGCATCGACACGGCCGCACGCACCGTCAAGCTGGCCGGCGGCAGCTCGCTCAGCTACGACAAGCTGGTGGTCTCGCCCGGCATCGACCTGAACTTCGCCAGCATCGAGGGGCTCGAGCGGGCGCATGCCGAGGGCTCGGTGCTGCAGGCCTGGAAGGCCGGCGCCGAGACGGTCGCCCTGCGCAAGCAGCTCGAAGCCATGCCGGATGGCGGCGTGTATGCGATCACGATCCCGGAGGCGCCCTTCCGCTGCCCGCCCGGCCCGTATGAGCGCGCCTGCCAGGTGGCCTGGTACTTCAAGCACTTCAAGCCCAAAAGCAAGGTGCTGGTACTGGACGCCAACCAGGACGTGGTCTCCAAGCCCGGCCTGTTCAAGAAAGCCTGGGCCGAGCAGTACAAGGACATCGTCGAATACCGCAACCAGCACAAGGCCATCGCGGTGTCGCCGAAAGAGGGCCTGATCACCTTCGATGTGCAGGGCGACGTCAAGGCTGACGTCATCAATGCGCTGCCCGCCATGCGCGCCGGCAAGATCGCCCAGCAGACTGGCCTGGCCAATATGGCCAACAACCGCTGGTGCGGCGTGAACTACCAGACCTTCGAGTCGGCCGTGGCGAAAGACGTGTTCGTGATCGGCGATGCCATCCAGGTCGCTCAGCTGATGCCCAAGAGCGGCCACATGGCCAATAACCACGCCAAGGTGGCGGCGGCGGCCATCGTTGCGCAATTGTCCGGCTTCGATCCGAGCCCGCAGCCGATGCTGACCAATACCTGCTACAGCTTCATCGACGACAAGCACGTCGTGCATGTCGCGTCCGTCCATGAGTATGTGGCCACCGAGCGCACCTTCAAGGTGGTGCAGGGTTCCGGCGGCGTGTCGGCCGGCCCGACCGAGCTCGAGGGTTCCTATGCCAATAACTGGGCCCGCACGATCTGGGCCGACATGCTGGAATGATCACCGCCATCGTCAGGCTGGTGGCGGCACTGGCCTTGTCATTCAATGCCATCGCACAGGACAAGCCACCGATGGCCATCGAGAATGGCGGCCGCATGGAATTCGTGCATGCCGTGCGCAGCGGCAAGCTGACGGCCGAACAAAAAGCGGCGCTGGAAGCGCGCCTGAAGGCGGAGTGCGCTGCGCCGACCAATCCGATCACGCTGGGCATGATCGAAACCCGCGGCCCGGGCAAGTGCATGGCCTTCGTGCGCAACCAGTGCAACTGCACCGATTGCGACATGCCGACCTATTGCCTGCCGCCCGAGGCGCACTGACACGAGGCCGCCCGCGCGATGGACCCCCAAGCGAGCAACCGTCCGCCAGCCGACTGGTATTTCGATTTCATTTCCCCGTTCGCCTACCTGCAATGGCGGCGGCTGCGCCAGGAAGCGCCGTCGCTGGCGCTGAGTCCGGTGCCGGTGCTGTTCGCCGGCTTGCTGGCGCATTGGGACAACAAAGGCCCGGTCGAAATCCCGCCCAAGCGCGGCTGGACCTATGCGCATTGCCTGTGGATAGCGCGCCGGCATGACATCCCGATGCGGCTGCCTGCCGGCCATCCGTTCAATCCCCTGCCCCTGCTCCGTCTCTGCATCGCTCTCGGCAATACGACCGAGGTGATCGATCGCCTGTTCGACTTCGTCTGGCGCGACGGGCACCTGCCCAATGACGCCGCCGACTGGCAGCGCTTGCTGGACGAGCTGGGCGCATCGCCGGCGCAACTGGCGGCGGACGCCGTCAAGGCCGCATTGAAGGCCAATGGCGAACGTGCGATTGCAGCCGGCGTTTTCGGGGTGCCGACGGCGGTGGTCGGGAGCGACCTGTTCTGGGGTGTCGACGCCACCGACATGCTGCTGGCGCGCGTTGCCGGTGACGCTTTCTTCAGCTCGCCGGCCTATCGCGGCGCATTCGACCTGCCGGTCAGCACGCAGCGCCTGCCTTGATTTGCCTCAGCAATACAAAGGCAAATCAAAACAAAGGCTTAGCTCGATTTCACGCAAGTCATCCACAGACTTATCCCAGATTTATGTGGATAGCTTTCTTGCCTGAACCCGCAAGAAATTCATGTTTAAAAAAAGAATCCGGCCATCAAAGTGCCAGGCGTGCCGCCCGATTTGCACTTGAAGCCATGAATTTATTTCTTCCGCACAGTAAAATCAGCAGCGAACAGGCGGCAACGGCGCTGCCTGACGATGACCGAGTCCCGCCCCATGATTCCTGTTGATTGCGTGACTGCCCGACGCATCGCCGCCGCTCTCCTGCTGCTGGCAGCGGCCGGCTGCGACGCCGGTCCGAAGACCTATGACGATTGCATGCTGCAAGCTTCGCGCAGCGCTGACAAGGATCGCCAGTTCCGGGCGATGGCCGAGCGCTGCAAAGTGCAATTCCAAGGCTCCTTGCCATTCCGCGCGCCGCCCGCCGACGCAAAAAAACCGGAAGCGCTGCGCACCAAATAAGCCGTTAGCCGGCTGCAGCTGCAGCCGGCTAGCGCAGCTTGAACACCGACACGGATTGCGCCAGGCGCGCCGCCTGGTCTTCCAGGCTGGCCGCGGCCGCCGCGGCCTGCTCGACCAGCGCCGCATTCTGCTGAGTCACCTGATCCATCTGGGACACGGCCTGGTTCACCTGATCGATGCCCTGGCTTTGTTCATGGCTGGCCGCGCTGATCTCGGCCATCAGGTCGGTCACATGCCGGACCGATTGCACGATGTCCTGCATGGTCAGGGTGGCGTTTTCGACCAGGCGCCCGCCGGCATCCACTTTTTGCACCGAGTCATGAATCAGCTGGCGGATTTCCCTGGCCGCGCCGGCGCTGCGCTGCGCCAGGCTGCGCACCTCGCTGGCGACGACGGCGAAGCCCCTGCCCTGTTCGCCGGCGCGCGCCGCCTCCACCGCTGCATTGAGCGCGAGGATATTGGTCTGGAACGCGATGCCGTCAATCAGGCTGATGATCTCCACGATCTTTTTGGCCGATCCGCTGATGGCCATCATCGTCGCCCCGACCTCGGACACGGCATCGCCGCCCCGGCGCGCGACATCGGATGCCGAATGCGCGAGATGATTGCCTTGCTGCGCATTTTCGGCGTTCTGTTTCACGGTCGACGCGAACTGCTCCATGCTGGCCGCCGTTTCTTCAAGGCTGGAGGCCTGCGCCTCGGTGCGCCCGGAGAGGTCCATGTTGCCCTGTGCAATTTCACGGCTGCCCAGATGGATCGCTTCGACATTGGCCCGCACATCGCCGACCACGGCGACCAGGTTCGCATTCATCTGCTGCAGCGCCTGCAGCAGTCGCCCGGTGTCATCGCCGCGCTCGACCCGCACCTGCTGCGTCAGGTCGCCGCCGGCGATGGCGCGCGCCACCCGCGTGGCCAGCTGCAGCGGCGAGACGATCGCCGCATGCAGCCCCAGCCAGCCGGCCAGCAGCAGCACCAGCGACGCCAGCCCCAGCCCTGAGAGCCAGCCCGGGCCGCCGGCGAACAGAGCGGAGACGGCCATCACCGCCACCAGCGCCGCCGGCACGCCGAAGCCGAGGCCGATGCGCATGGCCAGCGGCATGTCGCGCACGGCGGCCAGGCTGGCGGCCAGTCCGGTCCGCACCACGGCGCCGTGACGGATCGCCAGGCCGCGCGCGCTGCCCTCTTTGAATTTTCGGTAGATGGCGGCGGCCGCGCCAACCTGTTCGCGCGTGGGCCGGCTGCGCACCGACATGTAGCCGACCGGCTGGCCGCGCTCGACGATGGGCGTCACATTGGCCAGCACCCAGTAGTAGTCGCCGTTCTTGCAGCGGTTCTTCACCAGCCCGGTCCACGGCAGGCCGGATTTGAGCACCCGCCACATGTCGGCAAAGGCTTCGACCGGCATGTCGGGGTGGCGCACGAGGTTCTGCGGCGCCCCCATCAGCTCTTCTTCCGAAAAGCCGCTGACTTCGATGAAATACGGATTGATGTAGGTGATCAATCCCTTCAGGTCGGTCTTGGAAACGATGGATTTCTCATGGCTGAGCTCGACTTCGTTATCGGTCACGGGAAGGTTTAAGCGCATGGCAGGTCGCAGGCTCGAAAGTGGGCAGGGGCCGGGGTATCGGCAAACGGGAAATTCCCGACTGCCGCTATCCTGCACCCGGATGCGCGGCTGGCAAAAAGCAAACAGGGCCGGAATTCCGGCCCTGTTTTCTTCCAGTTTGCTTCCGGTTTGCGTCCTGTCAGCTTCCTGCCAGCGACCTGCCGGCCTTGCGCCACCTCGGCATCTCGGGCATCTCGGGCATCTCGGGCATCTCAGGCGTCCAGCCGGACGCTGTCGCCCAGCATCGGCACGCTGGCCTGCCAGCGCAGCTCGCGCTCGATCCGGCAGCGCAGCGCATCGGCGGCGGCCGGCTCGCCATGGGTCACATAGACATGGCGTGGCGCCTTGGGCAGCGTGCGCAGCCACGCGATCAGTTGCGAGGCATCGGCATGCGCCGACATGCCCGGCAGCGAGACCACCTCGGCATTGATGCGCACATCATCGCCAAAGATGCGCAACTCGCGCTCGCCGGCGGCCAGCCGTGCACCGCGGGTGCCACCGGCCTGGTAGCCGGCCAGCACGATGCTGGTGCGATGGTCAGGACCGAAATTGCGCAAGTGATGCAGGATGCGACCGCCGGTGGCCATGCCGCTGGCCGAAATGATGATGGCCGGATAGGCCAGTTCATTCAAGGCGCGCGAATCGTCCACCGTGCGGCAGAATTTCGCGACCTGCGACATGCCCGCGCATTCCTGCTCGGACAGGCGGTGCTCGCTGCGATGGCGGCGATAAATGTCGGTCGAGTCGATCGCCATCGGGCTGTCGAGAAAGACCGGCAAGTCGGGTATGCGCGAGGCCTGCTTGAGCAAATGGATCTGGTAGAGCAGCCCCTGCGCGCGCCCGACCGCGAAGGCGGGAATCACGACCTTGCCGCCGCGCGCGGCGGTGCGCGCGATCACCTCGGCCAGCAGGGTCGCATTGTCTTGCGTGCTGTGGATGCGGTCGCCATAGGTCGACTCGACCACCAGCGTGTCGCCAAATGCGATGGGCGCCGGCGCGCGCATCAGCAAGTCGTCCGGACGACCGACGTCACCGGAGAGGAACAGGCTGCGTCCGGCGCCATCGGTCGTCCGCAGCTCGACCGAGGCAGCGCCCAGGATATGGCCGGCCGGCCGCAGTCTTAGCTGCAGCCCGGCCAGTTCGATCACCTGATCGAAGGCCAACGGCCGGAACTGGTGCAGCGCATGGCGGGCATCGTCCTCGGTGTAGAGCGGCAGCGCCGGATCGTGCTTCGAGGACTTGTGCCGGTTCGCGAAATTCGCATCCTCTTCCTGCAGGTGGCCGCTATCGGGCAGCAACAGCCCGCACAAGGCGATGGTCGACGGCGTGGCATGAATGGCGCCGCGAAAGCCGTTGCGCACCAGCAGCGGCAACATGCCCGAATGATCGAGGTGGGCATGGGTGAGGATCACCGCATCGAGGCCGGCCGGGTCGAAAGGCAGCGGCTGCCAGTTCAGCAAACGCAGGTTCTTGTAACCCTGGAACAGCCCGCAATCGACCAGGATGCGTTTCCCCCCGGATTCGATCAGGTACTTGGAACCGGTCACGGTACCGGCGCCGCCGAGGAAGGTCAGCTTCACGCAATGCCTTTCAATGGTCGAGTTGCACCGATCATGCCAGAATTCATGATCATCGGGCCGGATTCACCGATACCGGCCCCAACTGACGGCAAACTGCGCGAGCCCGACCGACCATGAACGACAACTGCCGCACCGGCCTCGATGGCGCGACCGCCGCGCAACGCTTGCTCGACGAGGGACCGAACGATCTCGGCCTGTCCCGGCGCCGCACGCTGCGCGCGATCGCCGTCGAGGTCGGCACCGAGCCGATGTTCCTGCTGCTGATCGCCGCTGGCCTGGTCTACCTGTTGATGGGCGATGCCGGCGAGGCGCTGATCCTGCTCGGCTTCGTGGCCGCCATCATGGGCATCACCATCGCACAGGAGCGCCGCACCGACCATGCGCTGGTCGCCTTGCGCGACCTGTCGAGCCCGCGCGCGCTGGTGGTGCGCGATGGCGTTCAGCAGCGCGTGGCCGGGCGCGAGGTCGTGCGCGGCGACTGGCTGATGCTGGCCGAAGGCGATCGGGTGACGGCCGATGGCGTGCTGTTCGACGTGCATGAACTGGCGATCGACGAATCCATGCTCACCGGTGAATCGGTGCCGGTGACGAAAACCAATGGCGACACCGTGTTTGCCGGCACCCTCGTCACCGGCGGGCAAGGATCGGTCACCATCACCGCCACCGGCCGCCGGACCGAGATGGGCCACATCGGCGCATCGCTCGATGCGCTGGACCTGGAAGCCTCGCCGCTGCGGCGCCAGATGGAGGGCCTGACGCGACGCATCGCCCTCATCGGCGGCCTGCTGGCGCTGGCGCTGGCGGCCAGCTTCTGGGCGCTGCGCGGCGATCCGGCACAGGCGCTGCTGGCCGGCATCGCACTGGCGATGTCGCTGCTGCCGCAGGAATTCCCGGTGATCATGATCATCTTCTTTGCATTCGCGGCGCGCCGGCTCGGCCAGTTGCAGGTGCTCACGCGGCGCCTGGGCGCGATCGAGACGCTGGGGCAAACCTCGGTCCTGTGCGTGGACAAGACCGGCACCCTGACCCAGAACCGGATGCAGGTCGCGGCGCTGTGCACGCTCGCCGGCGAGTTCGCCATGCCCACCGGATCCGCCCCTGCCGTGCAAGACGAGCTGCGCGAGCTGGTCATGACGGCCGTGCTGGCCTGCGAGATCGAGCCGCATGACCCGATGGAAAAGGCCATCCGTCGGCTGGGCGCCTCGGTCGGCATCGCGGCCGCACCGGCCGGCCATGTGCTGGCGCGCGAATACGAACTCTCGCCGGCGCTGCTGGCGATGTCCCATGTCTGGCGCACCGAGGCAACGCATGACCTGGTCGCCGCCAAGGGCGCGCCCGAGGCCATGGCCGCGCTGTGCCAGATGGGCGATGCGGATCGCGCCCATGTCCACGCACAAGCGGCCACCCTGGCCGCGCGCGGCCTGCGCGTGCTGGGGGTGGCGCGTGCCCGCCATCCGGTGGCACAGGCCTGGCCGGATGCCCAGCATGGCTTTCGCTTCGACTGGTGCGGGCTGGTGGCGCTGGCCGACCCCTTGCGCGAGGATGTGCCGGATGCGATCGCCCAGTGCCGCGCCGCCGGCATCCGCGTCGTGATGATCACCGGCGACCATGCCAGCACCGCCGCCGCCATCGCGCGCCAAGCCGGCATCGAGCATGGCCGCGTGCTGACCGGCGACCAACTGGCCGCGATGAGCGATGCGCAACGCGCCGGCGCACTGGATGACGTGCACGTGTTCGCGCGCGTCAGGCCGCAACAAAAGCTGGCGCTGGTCGAGGCGCTGAAGGCGCGCTCGGACGTGGTGGCCATGACGGGCGACGGGGTCAACGATGCGCCGGCGCTGAAGGCGGCGCACATCGGCATTGCGATGGGTCAGCGCGGCACCGATGTCGCGCGCGAAGCGGCCTCGCTGGTGCTGCTGAAAGATGATTTCGCATCCATCGTGGCGGCGATACGGATGGGCCGCCGCACCTACCGCAACATGCGCCAGGCGATGGTCTACACGCTGGCCGTGCATGTGCCCATCATGGGGCTGGCGATACTGCCGGTGCTGTTCGGCCTGCCGCTGCTGATGGCGCCGCTGCACATTGCCTTCCTGGAGCTGGTGATCGATCCGGCCTGCTCGGTGGTGTTCGAGGCCGAGTCGACCGATGGCCAGCTGATGAAGATGCCGCCGCGCCCGGTGAACGAGCCCTTGCTGGCGCCGCGCCATGTCTTGCAAAGCGTCACCTACGGGCTGCTGACGACAGCGGCCACCTTCGGCACCTATGCCTGGCTGCAGTCGCAGGGGCAGTCGGCCGCCGCCGCGGCCAGCTCGGCCTTCATCGTGCTGGTGGTCGCCAATGCGCTGCTGATCCTGCCGCTGCGCTCGCCGGGCAGCCAATGGCGGCAGCTGGCTGCCCGCCTGCCGGCAGTCACCGCTTGGGTACTGGCCGCCACGCTAGCGGCGCTGGCAGTGATTACCTTGCTGGCGCCGGCGGCGCGCGCTTTCCGGTTCGAGGTGTTGCCGCTGTCACAGTGGCTGGTGTGCGCGCTGGCCGCTGCCGCCCTGCTGCCCGCCTATCAATTGGCCAAGCGGGTGCTGGCCGGCGCCGACGATGCAAACACCCGATAGCACGCCTTGCCGGCCGCCTTGGCCTCATACATGGCAGCATCCGCGCATTGCAGCAGGCTATCGGCATCCTGTGCATGCGAAGGATAGAGCGCCACCCCGACCGAGCAGTGCACATTCGATGCCGACCACAGGGAAAAGCTGGCCGACGATGCCAGCGAATTGACGACCTGTTCGGCCACCAGCTCGACATCGTGGTCCTGCTCCAGGCCTTCGATCAGCACCGTGAACTCATCCCCACCGAGGCGCGCCACATGGTCGGCCGAGCGTACCGCCGCCTTCAGCGTCGTGGCCGCGGCGCGCAGCAGCTGGTCGCCGGCAGCATGGCCGAGCGTGTCATTGATCTTCTTGAAATTGTCGAGGTCGATGAACAACAGCGCCACGCGCTTGCCGGCCTCATGCGCCCGTTCCAGTGCGGCCGGCAGGTATTCACTGAGCCAGTGCCGGTTCGGCAAGCCGGTCAGCGTGTCGGTGTTGGCCAGACGGCGCAAGCTCTCTTCATGTTCCCGCGATTCGGTGATGTCACGCACGGTAAGAGCGATGCCGTCGCCGGAGCGTACGGCACGCCGGTGATACCAGCCTGCTGCATGGCCGCTACTGGCCTCGATGCGAACTTCGTCCTCGATGAATCCCCGCGCCAGGGCGGCGCCGTAGAAGCGCTTGAGCTTGCGCTGCACATCCGGCGCATAGCTGTCGTTGAACGACTTGCCGACGATCCGGTCGCGCGGCCGCCCCCACATCTCGACCGCACGCTCATTGCAGTCTTCGATCCGGTAATCCAGCACCTTGCCGTCGGCGGCGCGCAGCGGCTTGAGCATGTAAAAAGCTTCGCGCGCGCCATCGACGGCCAGCCGGAAGGTCAGGCGCACCTGCTCCGCGTGGCGCCGGCGTTCGGCATCGCTGACCTGCACCGCGCAGCCAAGGCCGGATCCCAGCAAGATCAGCAGCGTCATCGCGATCGCGATCGACAGGTAGGTCGATTCCGTCGAGGCGTAAGCAGCGACGGCGCTGTCTTCGGTGATCGCGGCCATGGCCACCAGCGGGTAATCGTTCAGCTTTTTCCAGGCCACATGGCGCGCCTTGCCATCGGCGAAGCGCGTGCCAGGCTCATGGCTGCTGCCCGCATCGCCCGGCAGCATCGGATCGGCCTTGAAATAAGCGCTCGCGCTCTGCGTGTCGCTGACGCTCCTGGCCACCAGCAGCGAGCGGCGATCAGCCAGCCAGACGGAGATGAAATCGCCTTCATTGAAGGCCTCGTCAGCGTCCAGGCTGGCGAGATAAGCGGGCTCCACCGACACCATCACCACGCCGGCGAAGCGGCCCCTCTCGTCGTTGATGCGGCGCGTGAAGCGGATGGTGAGCTTGCCGGCCATCCCGCCAACGCCGGCCCCGGGCGGATTGATCCGTAGTCCGGTGTCGGGCAAATCACGCGCCAGCTTGAAAAACTCGTAGTGGTCCATCGGCAGGCCGATCGAGGCCTTGCGCCATGAGCTCAGGACACGGCCATCGGCACCGATCGCCACCGGAAAGGTCGGTGTGTGATGCATGGCTTTTTCATATTGGTCGGCCAGATCGAGCTTCACCTTCATGATCTGCCACTGGTAGGACACGGTCAGCGAGATCTGGTCGATTTCCTTGACGGTGCGCCGCAATTGCTCGGCATAGACGTGGACACGGGCCTGGACCGATGCGGCCGCCTGCTGGTGCAGTTGCCGATGGTCATAACTGATCTTGGCCAGCAGGATGCCCCACAGCGCCGTCAGCAGCAGTACGGTGCCGGCCAACCAGATCTGGAGGATGGTCTGTCGGTTGCGGATGACGAGGCCATCCGACTCAAACGCGCGATGCATCAGCGAGGGCAATGAACGGCCAGGGACGCAAGCGCCGCTACCGGGCATGCCCCTGTAGTGAAGAGGGTTAAATGTTACCTCAAAGAACTACTTTAGTGAGAAATATTAGAATTGTTCGCGCCCTGAAAGGTATTTTCCTCTGGCGCGGGGCTGGGGTGCGGGGCTGGG
>JACCDG011529608.1_pt1 | contig 11107 bp, 12 predicted proteins | sample 7442471 | NCBI WGS metagenome assembly JACCDG01 (sample SAMN15323444, study PRJNA562643) | freshwater metagenome | isolation source: river surface water | place: USA:Blue River Watershed | collected 2017-08-17
CCGCACTTACACCCTCAAGGCCCTGCACACCGGCGCTTTTTTGAAGCTGTATGAAAGTGCGGCGCTCCCCCTCCAGCGCCAGTACCTCGGGCATCTGATCGGCTTTTATGTGTCCGAGATCGGCCCGCTCAACGAGGTGGTGCACCTGTGGGGCTTCGCCAGCCTCGCCGAGCGCGAACGCCGGCGCGCCCTGATGGAGGCCGACCCGGGCTGGCCGCTGTACCGCCAGGCCCTGCTGGAACTTGACGTGGTGGTCCAGCAGGACACCAAAATCCTGCGCACCACCTCGTTTTCTCCGGCCATCGACTTCTCCCAGCCTCCGCCAACATGAGCACTTCGCCTTCCAAGACCCGCGCCGCCCAGTCGGCCCCGCCGCTGTCGCGCATCGGCATGCTGGGGGTCGGCATCATGGGCCACGCCATGGCGGTCAACCTCATGAAAGCGGGCTTCCAGGTGGACGGCTACGACCCCGATGCCAAGGCGCTGCAGCGCCTCAAGGCCGCGGGCGGCACCCCGCGCCGCAACGCCGCCGACCTGGCCCGGCAGGTGCAGGTGCTGATCTGCTCGCTGCCCGGCCCCGGCCCCCTGCACGAGGCCGCGGCGCAGATCGCGGCCGCGGGCCCACGCGATCTGCTGGTGGTGGAAACCAGCACGCTGGACATTGCCGACAAGCTCGCGGCGCGGAACCTGCTCAAGGCCAGTGGCATCGTCTTGCTCGACTGCCCGCTGTCGGGCACGGGCGCGCAGGCGGTGCACAAAGACCTCACGGTCTATGCCAGCGGCCCCAAGGCCGCGATCCGCCGTCTGGCGCCCGTGTTCGCCGGCTTCTCCAAGAACTGCTTTGACCTGGGCCGCTTCGGCAACGGCATGAAGATGAAGCTGATGGCCAACCTGCTGGTGGCCATCCACAACGTCTCCACCGCCGAGGCGCTGCTGCTGGGCCAGCGCTGGGGCATCAAGCCATCGACCGCCGTCAAGGTGCTCAGCGACGGCGCCGGCGGCTCGCGCATGCTGCAGGTGCGCGGCCCCCAGATGGAAAACGAGGGCTGGAAGACCGCCACCATGAAGGTGGGCATCTGGCAAAAGGACATGCAGCTCATTGCCGCCGCGCTGGCACAGGCCCAGGTGCCCGCGCCCTTGTTCGCGGCTTCGGTGCCCGTCTACAACGCAGCCATGGCGCTGGGGCATGCAGAGCACGACACGGCCGCCGTGTTCGACGTGCTCTCGCGCATGGCCTCGCGGGGCTGAATCAGCCGCCCGGCATGCCGTGGCGGCGGGGCCGTTGCCCTGGTGAATCGACCCGGATCGAGGCTGGATGCATTGCGGCGCTCAAAGCAGTGGGCTCAGAGAGCCACGTTCATGAAACACCCAGTGCGCTCTCAGCACAAGCGCAGCCCAACTTCTGTGCGTATGCCAAGCCCTTCTCTGTTGGGCTGAGGTATTTGACGCGGCGGTCTGTTTTTTCGCCCTCCGCCTTGACCAAACCCATGACACGCAACCGGGCCAGCCGCTTGTGCAGTGTGGCCGGTGAGCCCAGGCGCTCGATGTGGATGGCCTCTCGGACCGAGACCGGCTGCTGGAGGCTCCAGGCCAGCAAAATCTCATCAAAGAGGGCTTTTTCGTTGACCCCAAAGTCTTCCATGCCAGGCAGCATTTCCACAGCGGCCAACAGGCCGAGCAGGCGGGAATAAGCTTGAATGTGCGGCAAAGGGGGGGGCTGAGTGGCATCGTTCATCAAAATCTCGATCATGGGTTGAGGGGTGTTCATCACATCACCAGCGGTAAATGGCGCTGAGGCTGGCCGCGCGCTCGCGCGCATTGCTGCCACTGGTGTCGTGCGATTGGGTGGCAGAGGCCCTGAGGCCCCAGGCACGGTGGAAATGGTGCAGCCAGCTCACACCCTGGCTGCTCGAAAGGTTCGAGGTGATCGCGGTGCCCGTGGCGTCCACGCTGCGGCCACGCGAAGCGCTGACCTCGAGGTGGTGATCGGCATCGCCCGCGTAGTAATAGCGCAGCACCAGGCGATCGCCCTTGCCCGATGCGCTGTCGGAGGTCACCGTCTGGTGCCGCCAGCGCACATAAAAGTTCCCCCAGTACCTGGCCAGTGCCAGCCCATCGATTTGCACCGGGCTGTCGAAGCCCAACGCGTCGCGGCTGGCCGACACTTCCCAGTCGCCCGGGAGGTTCTGGTAGAGCTCTGCACGCCAGACGCGCCGGGGGTACAGGCTGGCGTGGTCGCTGCTTTGGACGCGGACATTGGCGTAGGCGCCCTGCCAGAGCCAGGGATAGGCATCCAGTGCGGTGGCCGCATCGCTGGTGCCAAAGCGCTGCAGCTGCAGGCGCTCCAGGGCCAGCGAGCCCCACGGCCCGACATGCCGAAGCGACACCGAGCGATCGCTCGCGTGGCCGCGCGCCGCCGACAGCTGACCAGCCCCCACAGTCAGGGTCCACACCGGCGCAGCAGGCGCGGGCGCGGGGACCGCGTCTTGGACGGGTTCAGCCCCAGCCTGCTGGGCGTGGGCCGGCGCGCAGGCAAGCAGACAGGCGCTGGCGGCCAGGGAATATTTCGCAAACACAGACGGGGGCGCTTTCAGGGAAAAAACTGCAGCAAGTCGCTGCGGCAAATGGGCTTGATCAGCAGGCCATCGAAGCCCGCTTCCGAGAAGCTCTTGGTCTCCTCGGGCATGGCGTGCGCGGTGTAGGCGATGATGCGCAGCGAAGCCGTTTGGGGCCGCTTGCGCAGGTTGCGGCAAATGTCCAGGCCGCTTTCGTTGGGCAAGGAGATGTCGAGCAGCACGTCGGTGAACGTGCCCTGCTGCAGCAAGCGGTACACCTCTTCGGCCGAGGCGCACTCCAGGACCTCGTGGCCCATCTCGCGCAAGAACAGCCCGGGCAGCATGCGGTTGGCGAAATCGTCGTCGACCACCAGGATGTGTTTTTTCAAAGCGCACCTTCTTTCTTGATGAGGCCGATCGGCAAGGTGAAAAAGAAGGTGCTGCCCGCCTTGGGCGCCGAGGTGAAGCCAATCTGGCCGCCCATCAGCTCCACCAGCCGCTTGCACAGCGCCAGGCCCAGGCCGGAGCCCGGGTACTTGCGCGTCACGAAGTCCTCGTTCTGCCAGAACTTCTGAAACACCTCGGCGTGCTTGGACGGCGGGATGCCGATGCCCCGGTCGCTGACCGACACCTTGACTTGCTGCGAGGCGTCCAGGGCCGTGACACGGATCTTGATCTCGCTCTTGTCCTGGCTGTACTTGATGGCGTTGTCCAGCAGGTTGTTGAGCACCTGCTTGAAACGCAGCCCATCCAGGTTGACCTGCCAGTCCGCGCCCTGGTCGATCTCCAGGTGCAGGTCGATTTCGCGAGAACGCGCCCTGGCGGCATGGACCTTGAGCACCTCGCCGACCTCGTGGGCCAGGTCGAACTGGCTGGGCACCAAATTCATCTGCCCGGCCTCGACCTTGGTCAGATCGAGCAAGGAGTTGATCAGGTTGAGCAGGTAGTGGCTGTTCTCGTAAATGATCTGGGCGGGAAAGCGCGTCAGCGGCTCTTTGGCCGAGTGGTGGATGTACTCGGCATAGCCCATGATGCCGTTGAGCGGCGTGCGCAACTCGTGCGACATGGCGGCCAGGAACTCGGTCTTGTGGCGGTTGGCCACCCCCGCCTCGTGGGTGCGCTGGATCAGGTCGGCATTGAGGCGCGTGGAGCGGCGAATGGTGTAGACCGCGCCGATGGCGAACAGGGCGATCACCACGCTGAGCCCGATGGCGAACATCAGATAGATTTTCCGGTGCGACTGGTGTTCGGCCAGCACCTCCTTCACATCCATGCCCACCAGCACCAGCAGGGGCTGGTTGCTCAGGCGCTCGAAGGCGTAGACGCGGCGCGCGCCGTCGTACAGCTGATCGGAGATGAAGCTGCCGTTGCTTTCGGTCTGAACGGTGGGCGGCAGGGTCAGGGGCTTGTCCAGGCCTTCGATGATGGACACCTTGCCGGCGCGCAGGGTGCGCACCGTGCCGTGGATGTCCAAAAAGGCCGTGAAGCCGTTGTTGCCCAGGTCGATGCGCCGGTGGAAATTGACGAAGTACGTGGGGTCGAACGAGACCACCGCCACCCCGCTGAAGCTGCCGTCGGGCTTTTCCATGCGGCGGGTCATCTGGATGGACCATTTGTTGGAGGCGCGCCCGAAGACCACTTTGCTCAGAAACAGCGGGTAGCTGTAATGGTCCTTGTGGATTCTGAAATGCTCCCGGTCAGACAGGTCGATGACCTTGTGGTTGGGCAGGTTGGAAAACACATACTGGCCATCGGCGTCGATGATGCCCGCCTGGTTGAAGAATTCGGTGTCGATGACACCCTTCTTGAAATAGCTGTTGAGCAGCTTGAAGTCGCCGTCGCCCTTGGTTTCGTAGTGGTACTTGAGCACGCGCAGCGTTTCGTCGGCGTTGCGCATGGTGTTTTGCGAATGCTCCTTGAAGCTGCGCGCGACATTGAGCAAATTCGAGCGGGCGTTTTCCATGGCGCTGCGGCGATCGGTCTCGATTTGCAGCAAGACCACCGTCCACACGGCAAAAATGATCAGGATGGCCGTGACGCTGAAAAACAAGGGCACACTGATGCCCAACAGCGACAAAGCCCAGGACTTGAACGGAGGACGCCAGGCCATGCGGTGCCCCTCAGATCTCGAGCGCTTTGCGGATGGCAAAGCCCAGCGCCGCCGGAGACAGCGGCTTTTGGAGGATGTCGGACACACCACGCGCCGCATAGGCCTCGAGCGACTCGGCGTCGACAAAGCCCGAATAAACCAGCACCTTCACCGTGGCCGGCAGATGCGGGCGCACATAGTCCAACAGCTCCCAGCCCTTGACGCCCTCGAGGTCGTGGTCCAGGCACAGCAGGTCGAACTGGCGGCGTCGGCACATTTCGATGGCCGCATGCACATTGGGCGCCGTGTGCACCGAGGCCTTGACGTCAAACGGCTTGCACGACATCTCGAGGATGTCGAGGATCAGGCTGTCATCGTCCACGGCCAGGATGTCGAAGGTCTTGGTGTCGCGAATGAAACGGGTGTTCAAGATGCTGTTCCTTCAGCGATGGCTTCTCGCAATTTTTTGAAGTTGATGGGCTTGGCCAGGTGGGCGTTCATGCCGCACGCGAGCACGTTGGCGATGTCTTTTTCAAAGGCGTAACCGGTCAGCGCGATGATGTGGGCGTGCTGGCTGGGGCCTGGCGTGGCGCGGATCTCCCGCGTGGCGTCCAGGCCGCTGCGCACCGGCATGTCCACGTCCATCAGGATCACATCGAAGGCCTGCGCCCGGGCCAGCTCGCTGGCCTGTTGTCCGTCTTCGGCTTCCATGAATCGGTGGCCTTCTTTTTTCAGGAAGCGGCAGATCAATTCCCGGTTCATGGCCACATCGTCGACCACGAGGATGGACAGGGCGCGCGGTGCGCTGGCGATCGCTTCGCCGGGCACGGCCTGCGCGGCGGGCAAAACGGGCAGCTCCAGCGTGATGTCAAAGCGCGTGCCGGCGCCCGGCGTGGAGTGCACGGTGATCTGTCCGCCCATGGCATCGAGCAGGCCTTTGACGATGGCCAAGCCCAGGCCGCTGCCGCCGTAGCGGCGGAAGATGCTGGCGTCGGACTGCTCAAAGCGCTGGTACAGGCGCTGCTGCTGCTCGGCCGTCATGCCCATGCCCGTGTCGCTGACGCCGATGTGCAGTCGGCTGCGCTGCGCGCTGGGCGCGTCGGTGCGCACGCTCAGCCGCACCGCACCTGCAGCGGTGAACTTGATGGCGTTGGACAGCAGGTTGTTGAGGATTTGGCGCAGGCGGGTGGGGTCGCCCAGCATGCGGTGGGGGTGGCCCATGGCCATGTCGACCGCGAAGTCGATCTGGCGCTTTTGCGCTTCCACGTGAAAGAGCGACGCGCTCGATTCGACGAGCTCGGACAGGTCGAAGGGACGCGCCTCCAGCTGCAACTTGCCTTCCTCGATCTTGGAGAAGTCCAGGATGTCGTTGAGGATGCGCGTCAGAGTCTCGGAGGTGTCGATGATCTTGCGCACATCGGACTTTTGCTGCTCGGTCGTGACCTCCTGCAGCAGGATTTGCGCAAAGCCCAGAATGCCGTTGAGCGGGGTGCGGATTTCATGGCTCATGGTGGCCAGGAACTTGGACTTGGCGCTGTCGGCCTGCGCGGCCTGCTGCTGTGCGTGCCGCAGCTCGGTGACATCGACCATCACCCCATCCCATGCGCGCAGGCCTTGCGCCAGCGTGCGCATGCGGCCGCGCACGTTCATGTGGCGCACCTGGCCGTCCTGGCCCTGAATGGGCACGGTGATGTCGATCTCTTGCCGGTCGAAGGCCTGCGCTCTGAGCTGGGCCCGGATGTCCTCGCTGTTCTGGGGATCGACCTGGGCATAAAACCGCTCCACGGGCAGCGGCATGACCGACATGTCCAGGTTCAGCAGGTACTGGGCCGATGGGGAGAGGTAGCTGAAGACGAACTCGTTTTCGCCGCGCTCCTCCACGCGAAACAGCACGCCCGGGAAGGACTCCGTGACGCCGGTGAAGCTGTCGCGCATGTCGATCAGGGCCTGCTCGAGCATGACCTCGCGCGACTGGATCGACACCAGGAACTCGTTGATGCTTTCGGTGATGTCCTTGAACTCCTTGGGCAAGCCGGGGTGCGCCACGAGGGGGGCGAGAGACTCGCGGGATTTCTTGATTTCCCGCATCAGCACGCGCACCGGCTGGCCCGCCAGGCGCAGCAAGAACCACAAGGTCATCCAGGCGCCCAAGCTGGCCAGCGCAATGCCCGACAGGGCCAGCAGCCGCGTGCCGCGGATTTGCTGATCGATCAGGGACTTGGGCGTGGTGATGAGGGTGGTCCAGCCAATGTTGTCTGCAATGGCCGATCCCTGGTGCTTGGCGAAAGCCACCAATTGCTCGCCTTCGGTGGGCGAGTCGTAGGTGAACCACTGCACCTCGGCGTTCGAGATTTTTTGCAGCGCGCCCACGCGCTCGATCAAGCCGGGCTCTTGCTCGCGCCCAAAGCGCACCGCCCCGTCCTGGCCGATCACCGAGGGCTTGTGCTCGCTGCCCTTGAGCAGGCTCTTGGCGTAAAAGCCCATTTGCTGGCTCAGCCAATCGACGCTCAGGTGCGCGCCCAGCACGCCGATGATGGCCCCTTCCTTGTTTTTGACCGGCGAGACCACGTCGACGAAGCGCAAGGGGTGCTGCTGGTCTTTCTGGAGCAGCTGGGCCAGCAAGACCGCCTCGTGCACGTCCACGGTGGCCGGCTTTTTCAGGCCCATCTGGAACCAGGGGCGCTGGCTCACGCTGACACCCCGGAGCATGCCGTTGGTGGCGGCCAGGACCTTGCCTTGCAGGTCGGTGTAGCCAATCCAGGAGTAGCTGGGCTTGCTGCGCTGCAGGTTGTTGAGCGATTGCTCGAGCTTGTCGAGGTCGTCGGTCAGCCCCAGCACCGTCATGTTTTCGGCCCGCGAGCGGATGGCGAACAGCTCTTGCTCCATGTCGTTGTCGAGCAGGTTGGCAAAGAACTTGGCGTCCTGGCTGGTCTGCATGGCGGCCGACTCCAGCGCGGTGCTGCGCAGGTTGTGGTCCACCACCCAGGCCAGACTGACCGAAAACACGAGCATGACGGCCGTGAACACCAGCAACATCTGCTGGCGCAGGGGCAACTCCAACTTGGGTGTTTGGTTTGGATCGGGCATGGCTTTAATTGGCGGTCGAGGTGGGCTGAGAACGCTCCATGTCGCCCCACACTTGCCGGGTGGAGAACAGGAATTTGAAGGTGCCCGTGATCCGGGGCAGCGCGGTGATGGGGCGGTAGACGAAGGGCTCGAGGAAGGCGGCCAGAGTCAGGCGCAGCACATCGGCCAGCGTGGCGGGCTTGCCCGGGCGCAGGGTTTCGCTGAGCAGCGCGATCAGGCTGGCGGTCACATTGAGCACCAGGATGCTGCCCAGGACGATGAGTCCGGCCTGCCAGTCGAACGACGCATTCAGCAGCATGTAGCCCACGAAAACCATGCCGAACAGTTCGTACATGGGGGTCAGCGCCTCGAAGAAGACAAAGGTGGGCAGGCACATCCACGACAAGCGAAAGTGTTTGCGGCTCAGAAACAGCTTGCGGTGGGTCCACAGCGTCTCGAGACAGCCGCGCTGCCAGCGTTCGCGCTGTCGGTACAGCACGCGCACCGTTTCGGGGCCCGTGGTCCAGCAGTTCGCATTGCTCAGCACGGTCAGCTGGCGGCGACCCGATTGCCGCGCGTGTTTGAGCAGGCGCAGGCAGATCTCGAAGTCTTCGCCGATGCAGCGCTCGTTGAAGCCGTGCACGGCGCGCGTGTCGTCGGTTCTGAGCAGGGCAAACGCACCCGACAGGATGATCAGGCCACCCGACACCGACATGCCCATGCGCGCGATCAAGAAGGCGCGCAGGTACTCCAGCGTCTGAAAGCGGGGCAGCCAGCGCGGGGCGAGCTGGACGCGGCGGATGTCGCCGCTTTCGATCTCGCAGCCGTTGCGCAAGCGCACCACGCCGCTGGCCCCCACCAGCTCAGGCCGGGCTTCGAGCACCTGGACCATGCGCTTGATCGAAAAGCGGCCCGGAATGCTGTCGGCGTCGAGCGTGAGGAAATACTTGCCGTGGGCAAAGCGCAGCGCCGTGTTGAGCGCGCTGGCCTTGCCCCCGTTGGGCTGGCGAAAGATGCGCAAGGTGGGGTAGCGGACCGAGTGGTAGGCCTCGCCCATGTCTTGGCCGCCCGAGGTCCAGACGGCGCGCACCGCCACGGGCTGCACGCCGTAGCGCGCCTGCGCGACCTGAAAACTGGCGTCGGTCGAGCCATCGTCGACCACGATGAGGTCGAGGTTCGGGTACTCGATGGAAAGCAAGGCGTCGATGCAGGCGGTGAACTGCTCCCCCTCGTTGTACAGGGGCACGGCCACGGTGACCAGGGGCCAGCCCATGGCCGGCTCGTGGTCCGGCTCGTCGCTCGCGTTCTCTTCGGCCAAGGTCAGCAGGGACAGCATCGCCCACACGAAGTAGGGGCTGTACAGACAGACCAGGAAGACCAGGAAGTAGTGGTCGTAGCTCATGGTGCTCAGGGGACGACGACCAGGCCGCTCTCGTTGAGGTCCAGGCGCTTGGCCAGCACCTTCAGGGCCTTGCGCTGCAGCTGGGAATGCGCCTGCGGCCACTGGCCCGTCTGGGAGAAGGTTTGCAGCTGCTCGAAGATGAGCTGCTCGAGCTGCTCGTGTTTTTCACGGTGCGCCCGGTTGCGCGCCCAGCACGACAGCAGCACCAAGCCCACCAGGAAGGGGATCGATCCCACCAGCAACCACATGAAGGCTTCGATCACGAGGATGACATCGGCGGCTTGCATGGCGATGGGTGCTTAAAAGGGCGGGTCAGAGGCCCAGGCAGCTGAACAGCGCCTGGGGGCGAACGGGTTTTTCCAGGAATTGATCGGCCCCGGCGTCCATGCATTCCCGCTTTTGCTCGGGCTGGCGCCGCGACGAGATGGCCGTGAGCTTGGGGCGCAGGCCGTGGCGGGCTGGGGTGGTCAGGGTCCGCAGCACATTGAGGCCATCGACCTGGGGCAACATCAGATCGACCAGGATGTGGTCGTAATGCCGAGCCTGGGCCATTTCAATGCCGGTTTTGCCGTTTTGGACCTGGATGACTTCCCCGCCCCGGCCCGAGACCAGCGCGCGGATCAGCTGGCCGAGCAGCAGGTCGTCGTCAATGAGAAGGATTTGGACAGTCATCGCGGTGTGGGCGTTTGTTGAGACTGGATGGTCGCAAACGCCTGCAACAAAACGACAACAGCTCTGTAACAGTTAATGTCAGCTTTGACGAATTGCGCCGCACAGCATGTAGCCGATGCCCCGCACCGCCTGGATCGACACCTGGCTGGCGGCCAGCTTCTTGCGCAAGCGGCCGACCAGCACGTCCACCGCCCGGTCGTTGACCTCGCGGTCACGGCTTTGGACCGCGTCCAGGATTTGCTCGCGCGACACCGGCGCATTGGCCCGCGCTGCCAAAAAGGCCAGCAAGTCCGACTCGAAGGGCGACAGGCTGGTCTTGTCGGCGCCCTGCTGCAGGTGGCGGTGGGCGGTGTCAAAGGTCATCTCGCCCAGCGCCCAGGACACGGGCCGCGCTGCGGCCGAAGGCCGCACGGGCTGGCGCTGCAGCATCAGCTTGAGCCGCAGCAGCAACTCGCGGGGCTCGAAGGGCTTGACCACATAGTCCAGCGCGCCCAGCTCAAGGCCAATGACACGGTCGCTGGGCTGGCCCCGCGAGCTGAGGACCATGATGGGGAAATGGTGCTGGGTGCGCCAGATGCCCAGCAGATGGAGCCCCGACTCGCTCTCGCCCAGGTCCACGTCGACGATGGCGGCATCGGGCGGATGCCGCTGGACCGCGCGCAGGGCCTGCTGAAGGTTGCCCGCGCACTGGACCTGGTAGCCCTCGCTGCGCAGCACCCCCTCGAGCAAACGCTGCAACAGTGGATCGTCGTCAACGATGAGCACTGTTTGGGACATGGAGGGACAGAAAAAAATTGATAATTCAGACAATTATGTCAATTTTCAGGCTCAAATGGACGTGCTGAACCCTGAAACCTTGGAAACCTTCAAGGACCTGCTGGAGCCCGAAGAACTCCAGGACTTCTTGCGGCGGGCGCAGCAGGAACTCGAGCGCTCGGTGCAGAAGATGCAGCAGCACTTCGCCGCGCAGGAGTGGCCGAGCCTGCAGGCCGCCGCCCACCGCCTCAAGGGCTCCTTGGGCAGCCTGGGCTGCGACGCCTTGTTCCAGGCGCTGGACCGCTTGGAAGAGCAGCTGCGCGCGCAGCCCTCGGTGGCGCCAACGGCGGCGCAGATGCAGGCCATCACGGACATTTCGACCCAAACCGCGCTGCGCCTGCACGAAGAGATGGCCGCTGCCGGCCCACGCTGAGTGCCCCCCCTCGCTGAGCAGGGGGCACGCCCTCAGCGACTCCCCCATGGGGTGGACTTGACGAACAGCACCGTGGCGATGCCATAGGCCGCCATGCCCAGCCCCACCAGGGCAAAAATCATCCACGCCGGGGC
>JACCDG011943450.1_pt1 | contig 11107 bp, 13 predicted proteins | sample 7442471 | NCBI WGS metagenome assembly JACCDG01 (sample SAMN15323444, study PRJNA562643) | freshwater metagenome | isolation source: river surface water | place: USA:Blue River Watershed | collected 2017-08-17
ACTCAGCCGGCGACCTATCAGGAAATCCGCACCGAGCATCAGGCTAACGGTGTGCCAGTGACGAGCTGGCGCACTCTAGTCAATGTTGGACTCTCGCTCACTCAGTACGTTAGCGAGGCCATCACGACGGCTCGCAACATCGTGCGCACAGTGCTGCGAGGGTTGTTTGTTGACTCGCTGCAAGAGGATCTCGCCGCTGCGACTCCCGAACAGTACGCGCAGATCGCTGACGCTGCTGTGGCGTTTGCGAAGTCGCAGTATCAGGAGGCTCAGCAGCCAGCGACAGCCACGATGCTACGTGTCGAGCTGTCTGCTGTTGGTTCAGCTCCGGTTTACGTGCTTAATCCAGGGGACATGATCATCGGCACCCCCGCGACAAGCAACTCCCTGCTTTACACGCTTACCGAGACGCTGCGCCTTGATCCTAGTGGACGTGTCATCGGTCTGTTTCAAGCGCAAAGCCCTGGCTCTTCATACAACATTGCGTCGGGTACTACCATCGAGGTGAAGACCACCTTCGTCGGTGTTTCATCTAACCTACCGGCATCAGGAGCGCGGCTCACCGTGGGCATCGGCAATAGCTCGCTCAACCTGCACGCGGGCAGTAACATTGCGAACTCAAACGCTCAGGTTTCACTCACGATTCAGGTCGATGGCCCGAGCGTTGGAATCGCCACCGTCACGACTGCGACGAGCTTAGGCGTCACGACGATCACGGTTCACTCCCGCTCGGATGCTGGTTCAAGCCCGCTCTCGACGGCTGAAGAGATTAGAGCGCTGCTCGTTGCGACCCTCAGCGCTGACCTCCTGGCGGGCGTGCAGCTTCCTACGGGCACGGACGGCTCTGGCATTATGGCTCTAGTTCCCGCCGCGCCGCTTCCTCTCGCTGACGGCCCGATCGAGTCTGCCGGTCAGGACATTCAAGAAGCGACCGATCTTCTGAACACTGCCGTCGCCAAGTGGGATGCTCTGACCGTCGGTAAGGGCACCGATGATGCCCTGCACTATTGGGCCACGCAACCTCCGACCGGCTTCACGTCATCCCCCGTCGTTCAGGTGCAGGTGCTCAACGCGCTGAAGTACGACGGCACAATTAAGGGCGGGTGGATCACTGTCCTCGTCTCTGGTGAGCTGGGACCATTGACTCTTGGCGAGCTGGCGGCAGTAGACGGTAACTTCTACAACCCCCGGAAATTCGCAAACTTTGCCAAGCTCACGACGCTAAACGCCACTGCCCGAGTCATCAACGTGACTGCCGCTGTGGATTATCTGAAGTCATCCAAGCTGGCTGACTCGGACATCAACGATTTCGTTGTGGCTGCCTTGCTCGCGCTCCAGCGACGGCTGACGATGGGGATTCAGACGATCGATCCATCGTTGATTGAAGCGACTGTGGGCACGGCGAACGCGGCGATCTGGAAAGTGGTGCTGAGTGCCCCAGCTTTGCCGGTCACTTTAGCTTGGAACGAGCGAGCAGTGTTCAACGTGACGGGCATGTCGTACACTACTGTGTTGCCGTAGTACGTGTGTGCTGCGCTCCCTAGCTGCGCGACCACGGTGAATATTCAGCTCGGACACGGCCATAGGTGACACGAACGTCAACACAAGAGGATCAACGATGGGAACCAGGATTCAAAAGTACATCAAAAACATCCTCGTGGGCTGGCTCGACGAGCGCCTTCTACGTGCGTTCAATCAGCAGAGCGACGCTTTTGTTGACGACAGCGTGACTGCGCGGACGCAAGGCTTCCTCGAAACGCAAGACGGGCCGATGCTCGACTACACCGCTCGTAACAGCGATGATCGACGGCTGCTCTATCGTTTCCCCGTGCCCGAGACTGACGCAGATTTCCGCAACTACCTGCGAACTCGCTGGACTCGACACGATGAAGCTGGGGCGCTCGATGCCCTTGACGCACAGACGCAGCGCTATGGCTTCACGCGCTACACCTGGGTTGACGAGCTGACGCTTCGCGAGGCGGGCTACGCGACTCCCTTTGGTCAGCCTGCGGACGGGCTCATCAACGGGCCACCCTACTCCCCGGTGCTGACGCGAGACTCTGGGCAGACAGCACCGGACGGCTCCGCGATACCCGCCTATCAGATGTGGCCGAACACGGGCGATCAGCTCCCGTTTGGCGCTGGACATGCCGTTGGCAACTGCGAGCCGGGACCTGGGACGGGTTTTTTCGCGGTGATTCTGCATCCCCCGCACTACTTTCAGCCCCCTCCGTTGTGGGACGGCGGTGAACTGTGGGACGGTGGTAGCTGGTGGGACTTCGGCGCAGTGCTCGGCTATCCAGGTGTTTCGGCGGGCACGATCCTTGCGGACTATGCGGCTTTGATCGCTGATTACCGGGCGGCTGGCTCGTCGCTGCGGCACATCGTAGTTGATTTTGTTGGCGATTGCGTGGTGGATAACACCACACCGACTGGATACGCCGGCACCGGATTCACGATCTACCCGGTCTGGGAACAGTCGGAGCGGCTTAGTGGCGGCTATGTCAGCTTTTACAACTACGGGTGGCGATTCCCATAGCTAACCAGTCTAAAACGCTTCGGCGTGAGTCACGATTGGCGGCGTGAACTCGTTGGCCAGGTTCAATTGTGTATCGGGGTTTTTTTCAAACCAGCCTTTGATCGGAACTGTTGAGCTGCACGAGATATACACATCGAAGTCGGTGCGCGGTGTGGGGGAAATGGCCCAAAGTGAATAGGCACGCTCCCCCAGACCGCACCATACTTCAGAGCCAGCTTCCAACACACGGACCTCGTTGGCCGTGTTGGTTTTGGATGTGAGAACCATCGCACCTAAAGACGTGCAGGCTTTGATGGCCACAGGTTGCTTCATGTCGTACATCAAGCAATTTCCGATCCACCTGTGCGGGTTGTAGTCAGCAGGGTCGCATGCCATGAGAGCAAACAGAGGGATCAGCAGGATTTTTTTCATGAGCTGAAACAAACACGCCTTGCGTTTGGTGTCAAGTGGGTGCTTCCATCTTTCGACGTAATGCGAGGGTGATATGGCCGACACGATTCTCACTGATACACCTGGATGGGCAGAGCTGAATGTTCCAACCCCCGGCGATCCTGTTAAAGCTGCGCTTCCCAACGGCGCAGTCCGCCCTGGTTTCCAAAAATTAGCCAACCGCACTGCGGCGATGATCGAAGGGCTGCACTCACCGGCACGCACGTATTTACTGCCGAATGGTGGTGTTTTGTATGATTTGATCATACAGCCGTTAGGGTGGGTCGGCCTTCTCGACAGCGGCGGCAAGTGGACGTTGCTTTATCATAACGTGACGGACACTTATGATGTCACCACACCGGGGGCGCTAGCGGCAGACACACGGTATTGGGTGTATGGGTACGAATCGGCTGGTGTGCTCGCATACGAGCGCAGCACCACGGCACCTGACTCAAGGCTCCAATACAAAACTGGCGATCAAAGTCGGGTCTACATCACCACATTTCTAACCACCGATTTGATGTTTCCTCTTGGATACACACAAAGCGGTCGGGTGTATACCTACGAGCTGTTCGTCCCGTCAACCACCGAAGGAGGAACAGCCGCCGGCCCCCACGGGAATTTGGTTTTGAATGACGCAGCGGTCACAGGTTTCGCGACCATGGTGGGTTTGGGCGTTGCGGTACCAGATTATGCGCGGCAAGCTGTGGTCAAAGTTGGCACGGTCGGTGTGGCAGCTACGAGTCGGATTGTGCTCACCAACAGGCTGTCAGGATCAATCAACGGGCGGCTCTTGGATTACACAGGTACGGACGATTTCACAATTCAGGCGATGGTAGACCAAACGGCCAACCGAGGTCTTCCCGCCCAACTATATTACACTTGGGCAAGCGCGAACCCGGCCATGTTATTGAATATGTGGGCTGTCGGCTTCGTAGAGTAACCGCCACGCAACGTGCAAGCTGAATATTCACCACGCCCCTGCCGCATTCTATCGGGTATGACGCCCGACGCCTCTACCATCCAGCTCGTAAATGATGGCTTGAAGCACGCCGAGAGCTTCCCCATCACCATCGGCTTTTTCATTCTCATCGGCATGTTTGTCGGTTTCTTTTACTGGCTGCTTTTCCGCTTCTACCCGTTCTACCGAGACGAGCAAGAGAAAAACCGGCTCGCTCGGGAAATCGAAGGTGAGAAAACCCGCAATCACCTCGCGGGCATCTTGGCCGTTCGCGACGAGAAAGCGGCTGCGGCGATTGCTGATGAACGTTCAGCGGGACAGCAGCGGCACACGGAGATTGTGAAAGAGATTGGCGAGTCCGTTGAAAAGCTGCATGAGAAGACTGACACGACCCACCGACATCTCACGATGGTGCTCGCCAAGCTTGGGGTGACGACGGTGCTTGTGGTCTGTCTCAGTCTCAGCTACATGCTTGGACGGTTGTCAGTGTCACAGCTCGCTGCTTTGAAACGCACTACACCACCCCCGCCGACACTTGCCGCCACTTGTAATCCGCCCTGTCCCAGCGGTGAATATTGCTGTGGGAAGTCGGCACGTGGCGCGGATCATCAAGGATGCTGCGAGGAGAAATCAGGAACAGCAGGTTCACAGATGACTTGTGCAGAGCCCGCCCCAAAGACCGACGGGGAGCGACCAAAGCCCACTCCTCCCCTGCCCCCGTCCCCACACAAGCCTGTTTCCTACGGCGTCGGACATCGCCTGGCACGTGCGCACTTTGCCGACGCAGCTTGCTCTAGGCGAATGGGGTGCCTGTAATGTGCCCGCCTCGTCTCTCACTAACAGCATTCACCATCTTGGTGTGGGTCTGCGCCATCCTCCTGGGCTGTGGGTGTGGTTCAAATCTGCGCTCTCAGGTTGCCCTGCGAGTAATCGCCGATCAAGCAAAGAGAGACTGCTTGGCGATCGGGAAGAAGTGCTCCGACATGGTGAAAGGGACGGATGCGGCTTGTATCGCTGCCCGATCAACCTGCACTGCGGCTCTTGAGTGCGTGCAAGCAGTGAGCGTTGCCGAAAATCGCATTCAGTCGCTTCAGGAAGCGCTTGCATCAGGTGGCGACACGATGACTAAGACGATTGAGGCAAGGGGCTCTGAAGCGGGCGCACGCGCAATTTGCACGAGTGTAGGGGGCTGGCATGGAAATCCTCTTTAATGCGCTGCGAGCGCTGTGGGCTGCATTGAAAGCACAAGGCGCAAGTAAAGCTGCCGCTGAATTGCCGCAGGGGACTTCACAGGTCAAGGCTGTGGAAGCTGATCTTGCAGAGATCACTGCCGAGTTGGCACGTGATGCTACCGCGTCCGTATCGCCCACACAGCTGACACCCAAATAACTCATCAGGAGCGTTCATGCGCTACTCTGACGCCATCTGGCGACCCTCCTCATGTTTTTCGCCGGGGAACGGTCGGAAGCCCACTTTTGTTGTGCTTCACATCACCGATGGCTCACCATCGGTTAAGAACTCAGCCGAGCGCTTTGCAGCTTCAAAAGCTGGGGTGTCTCCCCACTTCCTCATCGGTCAAGCGGGGGAAATCTACCAGTTTGTGCAACTTGAGGACATCGCTTGGCACGCGAAGGGGTGGAACAGCAACAGCATCGGCATTGAGCATGTTGCACGATCGCCTGGGGAGTTGAAGCAATGGGCATCGCTAAGCGAGCACACTCGTCGGAGTTTGGTGCCTGAGGGCGCAGCGATCAATGGGCGGACTGACCCTGGCTTCCCACTCACTAAAATACAACTAGCAGCGTCGGCACGCCTCGTTGCTTGGCTCTGTTTTACGTTTGATTGGGTTGTGGACCGCCGGGCAATTCGCCCGCACTGTGAGAGCCCTCAGACGACACACTTGGACTGTGGCCGTGACTGGCCGTGGGACTCGTATCTAAAGGCTGTTTCAGACGGCTTGCTTGAGCTTCGGAACGTCAGAGGCGGCGAGAGTAGCAGCGACCGAAGAAGCGGCAGCGCTGCGACTTGCGAGGAAGATGGTGATGCAGGCCAGTAGTGCGGCTGTCCAGTTCGCCCAATATTCAGCTTTAAACCGGATCTCGCCCCGCACCCAAGCAGCCCCAAGTGCCGCAAGTAGGCTCATCATTCGGTAAGCAGGAAAGCTGTAGCTGGTTGTCTCTCGTGTCCCCCTCAACATGATTCGCGTGCCTAGGAGCCCCATGCCCAGCGACGAGGCACTCATAGCCCACAGTCGCCAGTCGAGCAAAAACGAGCCCTGTTTCGTTGGTGGGGTGATGTTGAGCTGAAGCGCGACGATTCCACAGACACCGGCCACCGCGAGCGCGAGCACTGAGATAAGCACTTGTTCCGCTGCTAGAAAGTCGTCGGGGTTGTGCCCTGTCTTGCCAAGCGTGATGCTAGTGTCGGCGCGGCCACCCTTCGCCGCGTTCACCGACCCAATCTTGATTCCATAACCAAACGTTTTGAGCAAACCTAACCCGATTGGCACCACCGCGACGAGGAAGGGCTTATGCAAAATCGACAGTCCAACGGCGACCATCGAGATTCCGGCGATCAACATGCTTGAGGGGGAAGAGAATCGAGCTACGAGGAGGAGACAGCCGGCTTGTGAGAGGAACACTGCGATGAGGGACTGAGGTGAGAGAAGCATCAAGGTGCTGGCCGTGAGGATGATGGTGCTTGATACGGCAGCTAGCGTCTCGTCTCGATTTGGGGGCCAGACTCGCCGCCATTGCCAGAGCTGAGTCGCCTTGCCCACCGCGAGCGCAGCAATCAGCCCCGGAGTCAACGCAAGCGCATAAATCAGGTAGGCGCTCAGTGGGTGGTAGCTCTTACCGAGCATTCCGCAAAGGATGGAGTAGCAGAGAGCTGCGACGAAGTACGCCGAGAGCAGTGCAGGCATCATCGACCTCCTTGATGATGGAAGTCTGACACGCGATGAAATAGTGGTCAAACCCGGCGATCGGAGCCGTTAATCCTCTCCCTCTGTACACTCACAAGGGGTCACGTTTCCACCGGAAAAACAAACGACATGTTGCGGTTTCATTGTTCTGTGCTCCTTTGCTACTGAATCAGGGGTTAATCACTTCAATGCGACGATCGCGCACGGGTGAACACGTCTGGATGCCGTGGCCGCACTTGGCGATCGTGATGATACACATGAGCAGCCAAAACCCCGCCCATACGATTGGTTCTCTCTCGGGCTTCCAAGGCGGTGTAGGTGTTCTCATCGGTGGCTCCTTCGTTGGGCGGTTGCGCGGCGCGGTGAATATTCACCACGGCAGGCGATCGTACTTGCTAGCATGTAGAAGTCTGTTAGACTTGTCAAGTAAGACAAAGGAGGGGACGAACGATGACCGCAGCGGCCACGATGAAACGGGCAGACCTCAAAAACCACGTCTATATGCAGATCGCCAAGATGCTCAGCCGGCTTTCAACATGCAACCGGCTGAAAGTAGGAGCGGTGCTGCTCGGTTTCGACGGCTCAGTCGTCGGCACGGGCTACAACGGCTCGCTGCCTGGGCTAGCGCATTGTGACGAGGCGAGCTGCAACGCAAATCAGCGCTGTCTGAGGACACGGCATGCTGAGCGATCGGCGCTCGACTACTCACAAGCTAAGGTGGCCACGGCGTATGTCACTCACGAGCCTTGCTTGCGATGCACTCAGGATCTCATCGCACGGGGCTGCAAGGTGATATACTTTGAAGCGGCCTACTTAGGCTCGCCGGAGGAAGCGGAAGCACGAGCAAGACTGGTGAGAGAGTCGGGAGCTGTGAAAACGCAGCTACACCTGGCCTACCATAGCGATGCGAGCGCAGCTCAACAGGGAGAGAACAATGAGCGATCAACCTAAGCTATGTCGCAAGAGTCCCCATAACAGGGATCAATGTAAACTTCCAGAAGGCCACAAGGGGCCTCATGTTTGGATGACTTGGGAGGAACAGTGCGCGAGTGCTGTAGCCCGAGCAGAAGCTCAACGAACCGAGAAAGCTCGCGCTATTGGACGCGGAGATAAGAAGCCATGATCATCGGCCTATCTGGACTCAAGCGCGCAGGTAAGGACACCTTCGCGAGCTACTTTCCACCCAATTTCACACGCATGGCCTTTGCTGAGCCTCTGAAGCGTGCGGTGGCGATCATTTATGATGTGCCCCCCGAGGCGTTTGGCGACAATCTGAAAGACGCCACCAACAAGAAATGGGGCATCACGCACCGCGACATGCTCATCAACGTGGCCCAAAAGATGCGCGAGGTAGACCCCGATCATTGGGTGCGGCTGATGGAGGCACGAATCTTAACCTTGCATGAACAGGGACTGTGTATCGGACCAACTGAACACATCCTCATCACCGACGTGCGACAGACAAACGAGCTGGAAATGATCGAACGTCTCGGCGGCGCGGTGTATCTCGTGCAGCGCAAGGGTGTAGCTTGGAACGGCCACCCCACCGAGAAGATGGCCACGCAGCTTGAGCACTTCGCCGGGCGGGTAGAGAACCTGTTACCACTTGGTGGCACCGACCCCGAGCTGGTCCGCAAGTCGGCTGAGCACTTCCGCCTAGCGAGTTACGAGCTGATCAGCTATGAGATACAGCGGCAAGGTTCGCCTTGATCGCCGCCACCACGGAGCTACCTCAATGACGATGAGTATTCACCCCCGCATTCCCATCCTAGACCATGGCTATGTGCAGCTTATTGAGACGTGGGGCTCCGACGAGCGCATTGTCGAGTCAGCGCGCATGTCTACCAGCGGCGCGTTTCGTGGCTGGGGCACGGCGGACAAGCCCGGCGACGAGAAACTGTTGCGCTACCTCTACGAAAACCACCACTCAACCCCCTTTGAGTTCGGGGGGCTCGTCATCGAGGTGCAAGCCCCGATCATGGTGTTTCGTGAATGGCATAGACATCGCACTCAGTCTTACACTGAGATGTCCGCACGCTACTCCCCGTTGCCTGACTGTCACTACCTACCAACGGCTGAACGCTGCTTAGTGGTCAACGGGGCCAACAAGCAGGCGAACGCGGTTAAAGGAGCTGAGACGCTGACTCACGAAAGCGCTCTGGAGTGGCTCGAAGCACTTGCGGCTTACTATGAGCAAGGCGAAGCGCTCTATCAGGACGGCCTACGTCGAGGCATTCCGAAGGAGCTAGCGCGACTGCCGGTGGCGGTAGGACGCTACTCTCGCATGCGCGCTTCAACTTGCCTGCGCAACTGGCTCGCGTTCCTCACGCTGCGCTCTGACCTTCATCCTGAAGGTGGGGCGGCACAGTGGGAGATCCGGCAGTTTGCCAACGCTGTCGGAGTGCTGTTGACCGAGGCGTTTCCGAGGACGATGGAGTTGTTTACGGGTGCGGCAGCGGGGGTAACGTGACCCTCAAGCTCCGTCCCTACCAGCAAGCGGCGATCGATGCCGTCCGCGAGAATTGGCGCGTCGGGCGTAACCGCGTGGTGCTAGTCGCTCCCGTCGGTGCGGGTAAGACCGCATGCGCTGAAGGTATGATTCAGCGGGCTCTGGAGTCGCCAAACGGCTTTGACGTGTGGTTTCTCGCTCACCGCGCTGAGTTGATTGATCAACCAGCCCGTCGGTTCATGAAGTCCGGCATCCCGTTCGGCATCGTCAAGTCTGGAGTCGCACCTAAACCCGGCTGCCGAGTGCAGATCGCCTCAGTGCAGACGCTCAAGAATCGCCCGCTTGAAGCACTCAGTCGGGCTAACAAGCGGGCGCTGGTGTTTGTGGACGAGGGCCATCGAGTCAAGGCCAACACCTACCTTCAGATTCTTCGTGATTTGCGCACCACTTACGAGGTAGTTTACGTCGTCTATCTGACCGCCACTCCCTATCGGCTCGACGGGCAGGGGCTCGGAGACGTGGCGGACGCGCTTGTGGAAGCCACCACGCCCAAGGAACTCATCTCGCTGGGCTTCATTACCGAGGGCACGGTCATCGGACGGCCACCACCGGAACAGCTTGATCCCCGTGCCGTCGGTGCTGATGGTGAGTACGACGAGGCAGCGACCGAGGCGATCATGGACCGGCCAAAGCTCGTGGGCGATGCGGTGACGACGTGGAAAAAGCATAGCGACGGCTATCCGGGGCTCGGACGATGCTGCACCAAAGCCTCAGCGATGCGTAGAGCTGAAGCGTTCAAGGCGGCGGGCTTCCGTGTCGGCTTTCTCGACGGTGAGACACCACGGCGAGAGCGACAATCACTGCTCGCTCGGCTTGCGATTGGGGGACAGCGCAGCGCGCACCCGCTCGGGCTCGACGTGCTGCTGTTCGTGAACGTGCTCACCGAGGGTTACGATTCCGAGTCATCCTACGATCTGGTGCTTCACGAGTGCCGATCGGAACTATGGCAGGGACGGAGCTTTCCCCCAGAATATGTGCCGTTGGCTGTCCTCGGAGACTATGCGCCTACGAAATCCATGGGCGCGTTCATTCAGTTTTGGGGGCGGGGCTCCCGAGTTCACAAGGACAAGCCCTGGCTGCGGCTGCTGTCGCACGCTGGCAACGAGGACGAGCACTGCTTTCTCTCGGCTCACGAGGGGTTTTCGCTGGAGCACAAGCAGAGCGAGTGGATGGCCAAACTACGCGAGCGGAATATTCAGCAAGGCGTGGCGGTGTCACAAGGCGGCGCGACTCGGTTGATCTGCGCGACGTGTCAGACGCGGTGGCTGCCAGGCACTACAACGTGTCTGCACTGTGGTGGCAACACGCTCAATGCGATGGGACGCGCGCTGGATGAAGCTGGTGCGGAGAGTGAGGAAGCGCCCGGTGAGCTGGTAGAGAAGCAAGCCGACACGGAAGCGCCACGTCCACCGACCCCTTTTGAGCTTGAATCGTGGTTCACGTCGGAGTTTTCCAAGCTGCGACGGGAGAACTCGATAAGGGTGAGCGATGGACAGCGGGCGTGGAAGCCGGGGCGCATAATCTTCAAATACAAGGGGATCTTCAAGCGAGATCCCCCATGGGAAGTTTACAACAGATACAAGAGGCAGTATGGGTTCACACAGACGGATGAGTAATGCTACCCTTGAGGCATGACACTCACTCTCGGGCCTCCAACGCCTCCACTCGCCCAGCTCACCACCCTCCTCACTGACCCCTGCCCCGTAAACTGGCTTGCCGCTGCACGCATCCTCGACAAGCTGCACA